>Ga0058701_10005917_pt1 | contig 10249 bp, 9 predicted proteins | sample AgamicOrMae_FD_97039 | JGI IMG/M metagenome (GOLD analysis project Ga0058701, IMG submission 97039) | Agave microbial communities from Guanajuato, Mexico - Or.Ma.e | ecosystem: Host-associated > Plants > Phyllosphere > Phylloplane/Leaf | place: Guanajuato, Mexico | collected 2012-06-04 | reverse complement strand
ATTATCCATACAAGCGTGAATATCCACATTGATATCCAAGCACGGATATCCATGCAAGGACATTCCGCAATGGATATCCGTAAACAATAAATATCCATAAATGGATATCCATGTTTTATGGATATCAGTCTTCAATTATCGGTGCTTTATGGATATCCATTTGGATATCCTTGGATTTCTATAGATATCCATGCATTGACTTGCTATGGATTCTCGATCCAGGGGAATTTGAATCATGTGACTAACACAAATGATCTGATTTCACTTTCGTTCTGACGATACAGCTGCATATTAAATTGAGCTTAAAAAGGATATAAAGGTATTGTTGACTTACTCGGACACCTGGTAGACGCCTCCGTGTCTGCGGTCTGGGTCCCCATTCGGAACAGTCAGCGGTCTTAACGGTATGGCTTCTTCGTCTTTTCCAGCTCGACCAACATCTTGCATGGACATGGCACTGCAAAGTCCAAAATACAGGTAGGCCTAGCTATCATAAACGCCAAATTTCAAATCCGACAACGCCGCAACCGCCAATGTTCAAAACCGACAACGACGCTGCCACCAATGTTCAAAACTGCCAAATTCCAAATCCGCCAATGCCGCTACAAACCTAACCAATCTTAACCTAACCTAACCTTTGACTTTGGCTGTTATTATTATTGGCGCTTATGGATACTGGCGGGTACGGCTTTGGCGGTTTTGAAATTTGGCGTTTGAGAGTGCCGCCCCAACATACGATTCAAATTTCGGTTTCGAATATTTATATCCGTTGTGACAAAGGCCTCTATTGTCGTCCAACGCCCAGACGAAAGTCATGGAATAATTATTTGGCGAGTACGTACCTGGCTATTTGGGGCGATAACGTATGTCTATTTATATTTGTGTAATTGTTCATTCCGTCGGCGCCGAATCGCTGATGGCTACTGAACGGTAGATAGTCTATGGAGTTCGTGGGGGAAACCTGGACAGATAAAAATAGAACACATCAACTGAGAGACCTGAGTGACACTATCAGGGTAACCCTAATACTTGACAAAACACTATGCTATGTAATCCGTGGCAACTTTTCACCTGATAAAAGGTGCATGAAATGTATCGAAAGTGAATTCAAATATATGCAACACATAAAGTACGATTTCGGAATCGACTGAGATAAGTCTAGAAGCATGCTGAAGAAGTTTCGATACACAAAATTTCTAGAGAATTCTGTGATTTATATGAAAATACGTTCTTGTGTGAGTACTGATTAATTTATATCTCCTCTTACGAGTGATGTTTTTGACTTTGTGCTTGAGGAGGAAAAGGTGAAAGATGGATACAAGTTTGTGTGAATAAAAAAACCCTCTCCGAAAACGGCGGGCTTAAAAATAATACATTTTACACTACAAGCAGAAGTTCATTCAAGAAAGTTTCTGACTATTCCAGAAAAGTAGTACTATCTGAGAGCACGAACAAAATATTATGATAACCGTTGTAAAGATGAAAAAGCGATCATAAAAATAGCTGAAAAAAGAATATTTCAGGAGTAAATTTGGTGCACAGCTCAGCGACGACGGTCTGAAATATTACTCAATTAAAAAAAGGAAAAAAAAAATGGTACAAAAAAGTTTATGATATGGAATTACACTCCAACAAAATTGGGTCTTAAAAGAATTCCATATTCTACGAATGCCCTAATAACCTCCATTTACAAAAAATCGTTAGAAAAAAAGGCAAGTTTCTGGAACCGCTTTGAAATGACCTTATAAAAGAAAATTCAAGAGAAGAAACAATGAAACGAACGTAATTTTGAGTAATTCAGACCATGATGGAAAGTAAGGCAAATGGAGAACACCCCAGCCCATAATTCCGATAGGATACGATAGAATACAATAGAAATTTCCGATCGGAAAGTGGAATTTCGATTGGAATTGCCTATCGGATTTCTCATCGGAAAGTTGATTTCCGATGGGATTTCCGATCAACTTTCTGATCGGATTTTATTTCCGATCGGATTTCCCGTTGGGTTTTGTCCTCTTTCCGATCGAAACCTATCGTTTTTGATCAAAATTTCCGATCGGAAATCCTATCGGCATTTTGGGCTGGGACAGCTTGTGGGACAGATATATATCCACAGGAACTAGAAATAAGAAAGTTTTTTCCTCTTCTTGGCAAATGGATCCATTTCTCCAAGATTCTAGAACCTTAGCCATCCATTAGAACTACTCGTCTCTAGAGGAACGTCGTAGTTATACAAGGGCAACTATGTTTAGTGAGTTTTACAAAAACCTTGCTTGGAGTTAGGTTTTTCTTTGGACACATAGTCTTTTTGAGTCGGTCCACGGGTTAATTCTACTTTCCGAACTCATGCTTACATACAAGTATCAGTAAATACGAATAATACATGCAACACGAATCTCTCCGTATCGTTTAACCTAGGAATAGAATCAAGTGCACAGCTATTGCTCAGTTCAAAGTGCGCCTCAACATCTACTACGGCTACAACATGCTTCTATGCACTATCACGGTATTTCTACAGCACCTTGACTTAAATAGTCGGTTAGATGAAACAATAAGTTGTTTAACAGGGCGTCTTTGGCTTTTGTATAAATTGCCAGTTCAAAATATGATATGAATGCAGGATTTGATATAAGAGCACGTTAATACTTGCTAAGAGTTCCTATGTTGGCTCTTGATATATGAGGCCTCGACATACCGGTACTTCATCACCCGATACAACGCGAATATCTACACCTTTCAGGAATACCCAAACTCTTTGACAGTCAGGGTCAAAACAAAGACAAAAAAAAAGTAAAAATTTAATTGTTTGAGACATTTCTGCAGATTTCAAACAAGTAATCTTGATTTTCGAAAGGTCTTACAAACAATAAACTGAATGCCCCCCATCCCTTCATATACAATTTAATCAATAAAAACATTTTTTCTTTGATATCGACAGGGATAAATTCAGGATTCCAAAAACTGATGCAAGTTGCTCGAACAAACTCGAAGTCTTCCTAGACGATGTTAACGGGGGGTTAGGATGTAAAATAAAGGTTTGTTCGGAGTTTCAAAGCTGAAATGCGTTGCTTTCTCATTTAGGAGAAATGTAAAGAAAAAGTTTGGAGACAAAACATGCAGTATTGCTACCTTTCTAAGGTTTCTCCCTGGCACATCGAGATGGTTTATCTGTGGAAGAAAGAAACCGTGATATCTCTTTCGTCAAAAATGCGAATGTTTATCTGATGCCAGCCGACATTTAGTTCATTACCGCATTCAGGGCGACATAAACATTGAATGAGGTTCAACAATGCGTTCTGAATCGCTCAAAAAACGATCAGTACAGATGGATAAACGTGCAAACTCGGTTCTGTCCCTAAAATGTTCACTCAAACCCACATATAAAATAAATACTCTGCAGGCTACATAGAAATAAGCAGAAATACTTGCTATATCTACCTCTGGCAAATTGATGAGGGTTCGCATTTTCAGCATTGCATAAATGAAGTATTCTGACCCGAAATTTTTTTTTAGTAGAAATTTCTTAAAAAGCACGGTCCAAAATAACTTTACCACACAACGAGCAGAGTTATAAGTTGTGTGCCTCCTTTTTTAATGACTACGCCAAAGATGGTTTTACTAATGACGCGCGGGTACCACTTATAATTAATCGTCCATTAAAGGAAAAAAAATCTTAGTTACGATTTTTTAGTTCTACTTTTTTTGATGTCTCAAAAGTAATCTGGTAACGAAAAAGTCGAAATAAATCAGGAAAAAACTGTGAATAAGGACGGCAACATTGAATTGGCAACAAACATTGCACAGGTTAGGCTTACACACAGTTTGACTGGAGGGACAGTTTAAAACCCGGTTCAAAGTGACGATAAATATTTAAGTAGGGGACAGATGCAGCTGTGGGATGTGATGGATTCTCAAAAGTCTTAATCAAGCACACACCCACAACACGGATCCGATGTATCATCAGTGGCAAAAGTATTGCTCTCTCCTATTTTTTCGAACCTTCATAACTTTAAAACAGAAAGAGATACGACAAATGAGCACAAAATGAGTTCTATAGATGAGCTCTAACTATCGCCCTAATATAATGTTCTTGTCATATCTCTTTCCGTTTTCAATTTAGAGGTTACATATGAGAGGGAACAATAATTTTGAAACTGATAGTATCTTGACACACTGACCGCTAAGAGGCTAATGCGTGAGTATCCCGTAAACAAAATTTCGTTAGTTTCAGTTTATCTAAATCGATATTTCTGTGATAAAAAAGCGGTGTATGACACCGAACTGGTCCGACCTGAAAAAACCCTCTTAAGTAAGGGTCTACGGGATAAATCGATCAGAAAAGGATCTGACCAAAAAAAGTCCAAACCAGTCCGGCTTTGATAGGGTGTTACCGAAACATAAAATGTCCGACCAAACAAGAGTCCGACTGACCAAAAAAGGATCCGGCCTGAGAAAAGCCCTGAAAATATCACTAACCATATCCAGCCCCGAAACAAAACCCGTTTAGGAAACCCGTATGCTGGTCATGGGAAAAACATATCTGTAGAAAACCTCTGATTTAGAAACCTGTTGAAACCTTGAACAAGTCGTTAAGGGGCTTTGGATTCAGTTCAGGCGGGCTGACAAAAACACACAAGACCGGATTGCCCTCCGGTTGAGTGGGCCTACACACAGAAAGATTCATTCCACATTGGAGTCGATTCGCGTGCATTCTCGGGGGTCTACCTTATGATACATTTCATGGAAAACATATCTCACGACACTCCATTTCCAGATAGGCATACCAACAGGACTGAGCATTCAAACCATGGAATAAAACACTTGAAAAATATTTCGGCGCGACTTACATACGAGAATGTGGGCACCGTCACCTAAAGCCGAATAAATCCATTATAATCACTTAAAAATTTTCAACGAGACAAAAATTCCAGGTCCCAGTTGTAACGAAAGGATATCCATAATTTCGATATGTATTCCCACAAAAGGGCAAAGTAGATTACCTTCTTGTCAAAAAACGTTATGGGAAATACTGCACTGCAGAATCACGGGTTATTCCAGCTATCAAATATTTTACGGCGAAAAGGTGGGATGAATAGTTGAGAGGTTGGATTTTGATTTCAGTTACCGTAGCGTTCGCCACAATGATGCAGCCGCCGAGAAATGAGCGGGACGTTAACGAAGCGACGCATAAGCCGAGTAACTTTTGTTAACCCAACAGCAAAAAGTATTTGGAGTGAAATTCAGCTTGAGAGAAATTGAAAGGATTTTTTTCCATTAAAATACGCAATTTTAAGCTTTGGAAAATGCCTAAATAATTAAATTTCGGGTTTCCAGAGGGGTGATATATTTTAAATTGTGACTATACTGAACTGAAAAGATCCTCTAAAATAATTTTTCTTTTGTCGAACGGCATCGCTGGGCGGTAGTGGGCTTTAATCTAACCTACGGTGCGGCTGGTTCTAAAAAATGGTCTTTTGATCTAAAAAAGGTTGAACTACGATGAAACCCAAAGGAGGAAGATCCAATCCTAGATACTGAGAATGTAGTGGGACCGATTTCGCACTTCGCAGTCGGGATTTCAAACCAGAGATTACTTTGTTAATGGATTCGTACCTTAATTTGCGTTGAATTCACTTTCAGGGATCTGGCCCGGTTGAAGCTGACATGCCCTCTCCTCATCGAAGACCAGACATTGCCAAAGAGAGAATGATTCCTCTGGAAAATAACAGCAAAAAATTAAAAAAAAACTCGTTAATATCACGTTAACTAAAAGTAAACTTTATGAACAGTTCATAGTTAACTTCATACGCGTATATTAAGCTCATTTGCGACCAACGTGGCTTTGGTCGTCACTTTAAAAATGAACTGCAAAGGCTATCGCTTTTTTAATTGATAGATCCACGATGTAGATTTTATAAATTTCAAAAATACTGAAAAAAGAACTCCTATTAAAAAAAAACCTGACGTAAAGCTTTAGTGCTACCTTAACACGTAATTAATTTTAATTAAAACTCAAGTACCGGTATATTAACAAAATTCCTCATCCATACCATTTGAATAAACGGTAAAACATTGTAAATGAACCAACTAAAACCCTCTAGGTATACCGTATTTGTCCGCGTATAAGCTGCACCCAGGTTTTCAAAGAACTAGGTCTGAACCTAGTCCCATGGGACACATGTAAAAAAGCTTCCATGTATAAGCCGCACCCAGTTTTTGGAGAGGGTACAAAAGGTAAAAAAAAGTGCGGCTTGTACACAGCAAAATATGGTAAGGTGGTTGAAAAGACGCTTTAAATGAAATAAATACTAAGTTTTCTCGATTGATTCTTTGAATGCTGAAACATTTCAAGCGGATATTTTTCATTTTAAAAACGAACAACAAAATGAAAGCACAACTCTTAGCCTGCACTCAAGAAGATAGAAACACCGAAATGAAAAGTAGCTTTGGAGTGCTGTCTAGAGCGTACACGAATATCCAAGATTAGCATGACCTAGTAATGAAAGTGTAATTACCCTGTGGGAGGGTTCCGGATTGTCATCGATAAGTTCCTCCAGGTTTCCAGAAATCGCTCGCTTCAGTTCCGGCCCTGCGTCGTGGAGGGTCCTGAGACCAGCCTGTCAAGGACCACAAACAAGTCAGTGACCTCCGTAATTAATAAATTTATTCATTTAATCGCAGGACAAAGATAAAGGATACCTGTAGAGTGGCAGTGTTGTGAGGATCCTTGTCTCCCTCTCTCAGTTCCTGCTCCTTCCGCTTTTTGAACCTCCTGAAATAGTCCTGAATCAGGAATGTCGCGTAGAATTTGCCAACGGTCACTTCGTCGTCCACTGGAACAACAATCACAATAAATCACAGAGACCAACAAAATACTTCAGAAAAGCGCATCAAATAAATCTATTTCGGCGAACGCCTAAAAATTTTGATTTTTCCGCTAAAACGTCCAGCTTTTAGCACCAAATCCAGAGATACTCGGTACGAGAATGCTAGCTTTAACAGGGTGTCTACGCATTCGTCCCCAAAAAAATCCCTGGTGAAATTCGGGAATTCCCCGGACAATATCAGATCAGCAGCACAGTTCAGATTTCTCTCAAACATCGCAGTCAATAATTTTTCTATTGCTTCGAGAAAAATTTCCTGACTTTTGATCCGGTCACGAAATTCCCTGACTTTTCCAGAAAGAAGAATTGCGCTGACTTTTCCAGGTTTTCCAGATCCGTAGACACTAGACACCCTGTTTTTGCTGAAAAGCGGTCGCATTTTCTTTGAATTGCAAATATACACGTAAAAATATTTTGAGAAAGAGTTAACAAAAAAGCTTGCGCGTCACTTAAATAAGTAAAAGAAAAATGAAATGAGAGGTGATTCGAAAGTTGAAATATTTACCTCCTGGTGGTGGTACCACTTGGTCCAGTAATTTTGAACTGGTTCTTTTCCAAATCTTCTTGATAACTGCTCGGAGTTCGGCATTGGCATTATCAATGTTTCCCTCCGTTTTTATTCGCAAAGATGTCCTTACCACCGCGAAAAGAGTTGCGTTGAATAAGACCGTACCGTCGCTGTTTAGAGGCATGTTCATTGTTACCAATCTCTGCGAACAAATCATCGACATTAAAACAGCGATACCAACCCCTCCATAATTAACAAGTTGACGTGATCTGTCACTTCTATCGATTAATGAACAGATGCGGCGCATGAAACAAAAAACGGATTCCAACATTTTTCCTCGCCCGAAATTTACGGTTATATGAGATTATCCTACAAAATGACCGCTAAACCGAATTCACAACACGAGCAGTAAAAATAAGAATTCACCGCTTTCAATTTTTTCAAACCCCTGTAACTTTGAAACGCAGAGAGATACGTCCGAAAAGCATACGAAATCAAAACGCCAGATCTTCAAGAGATCTATCAATTTGAACTCATTGTTAGCTTTTTTTTTGTCGTATCTCGTTTCGTTCCAAAGTTACGAAGGTTTAAAAAAATTGGACTGCTTTTGGACTGCTAGTACTATGTGAGTTGCGAGCCCCTGAGGATTTTCTGAAATGATGATACAACCTGCTTGACATGAGAGCCATTCGTGTTGCCTACTACGGGCTGGATTCCCGGCTTTTCAGCCTGTATTGGACAACACGCATTGCACTCGTGTCGAGCAGGTTGTATCGTCTTTTCAGAAAATCCTCAGGGGCTCGCAACTCACATGTACTTCACACTTAACCCTGGTTAGCCAAAAATACAAAAATTCGGTAAACCAAAATTTACAAAATACATAAGTTAGAATACCATTGCTTTGCCAATCAATACGTAATAAATCGATACTTCAAATATATGGCTTTTATTAAGTTCAAAGCTTATAATCCATGATGTTTTCGTAGAAAATAAATTTCCTGACTTATTCAGGAACACAACCAACCCTGAATGAGAGTGCTTGTTATTAATTTATGAGGATCACAGAGAGAGGGTACTCACTTTACATGCGACTCTCTGAGGGCACAATTTTCCAAATCCTAAAGGCGGTGATATTTTTCTCAGTAAGGTTACCACGTCCACGTGTTTAATACGTCCTTTGGCGTCCGGGTCATATTCGCTCCATAACCGGATAAATTCGTCTAAGTGATGCGGTCCCAAAATGGACCAATCCCGCGTCAAATAATCAAAATTGTCCATGATGACGGCAACGAATAAATTGATGATCTGCAAAAACAACACCGTCAGCGATGTGCAATCTCAGCTATACAAATCTTATCAAATTAACACCAGATTTTGTGCGACAGTAATTTCGACAATATCGACAATTCACGCCCAGTATTCGTTGTTCATTCTCAAATGTATACAACCTAAAAAGCAACAAAAGTTAATTTCAGAATATTTTACGGCCTAAGTCAACAAATCAAACCTATTTAAAAAATGAAGTGGTCTCGAAAAAAAATTTAACTGAATTTGTAACTGACGTAAATCTTCAAAAACGAAGCAAATTTTTCAGAGTAAAGAGTATATTTTAAACAACAAAAAGATAAAAAAATTGATTACACCAGCAATTCTTTTTTTTAGCAAAACGTTCTTTTTTTTTAAATGATAAGTCTTTTCGAGTTCAGTCGATAGTTATCGAGTCTAGTCGATACAAATCGGATAAAATATTACTTACGAGAAACGAACACAAAACGTAAAATGATATAAAATACGGAAAGGCAATGTCCGATCCACATGTGAGGGCGTTTGGCTGGTCAGACTCCTTATCACATCTCACGCCGCCATTCTTGGCGGAGCAGTCCATCATGATATCCTGCCACGCTTCGCCTGAGGAAGACAATATTATATAGAGACTTTCAAGAACAAAACCCTGACCAACATTTGGGAGCCTGTATGAGCTATAGACTTCAAGGAAGCTTTTACATATACTTCACGAACTTACCTGTGGCGGAGCGAAACAATACGAGTACCGCTTGTGGGAAACTTTGAAAATTGTTATTTCGAGTGATGGCGGTATCGCTATCCAGCGCGATTTTCCCAAACACCTAAACAACAAACCCAAACAATATTATAAGTTATTGAGGTCATCCACCGCGAATGTACAACTGAAAATATTACACCACGAACATTCACATTTAATTTCAATATTTAAAAAAAGATAGGAGCTAAATGTATAGCCAAATTAAAAAAAATGCGATTAAATTTTTAACAATTCCATGCGAAAATTAGAATATTTCTCTCAAGCAATCACTTTGAAAACATTATCTTTACAGAAATCGGTGCACTGTTGCACAGAGGGATTACTTACTTGCATTCCTATGACAGCGTAAATGAAGAACAACATAACGATAAGCAGAGCGACGTATGGCAGCGCTTGAAAAGATTTGATGAACGTCCAGAGAAGCGTTCGAATTCCTTCGCCTCTCGACAGCAGCTTCACTAATCTCATCACTCGAAAAAGTCGAAAGAAGTTGATGGAAATGATGCTGGAGCCGGGCTGGAAATAAACAGTCACTTAGTTTTCTCACAGAATCAAAAAGATTTCTCTTTTTCGAGGCTTTCAAGGCCCACTTCCTCTCAAGGAAGGGCTTATTTTTTTCTTCCTCAAAATAAACACGCTCATTGTTCTATGAACAACGTTTAGAAAATGGCATTCAATACAGAAAGAGTGTTACTTCCATGTCAATGGAAGTATTGGCATCGTGCAAAAAATCGACTTCGAGATAAGACCGGATTTGGGATGTACAACCCCCAAAACGTCGAGAAAAGTGGTTTT
>Ga0058701_10005916_pt1 | contig 10250 bp, 8 predicted proteins | sample AgamicOrMae_FD_97039 | JGI IMG/M metagenome (GOLD analysis project Ga0058701, IMG submission 97039) | Agave microbial communities from Guanajuato, Mexico - Or.Ma.e | ecosystem: Host-associated > Plants > Phyllosphere > Phylloplane/Leaf | place: Guanajuato, Mexico | collected 2012-06-04 | reverse complement strand
CTCTCTTGTATATCCAGGCCTCTACTGTAGGCTAGCCTTGATCTTAGTCTTTAGGCGAACCCTTAACACATTCGAAACGAGACATTTGTCGTAAAATAAGCGCGTTTATGCCACTTCCGCTATTGTTGCGTCTTTCGATTCCAGGCAAGGGTTATTAAACTTCGCAGCCGGCGTTAATTTAAGGTACACGACGCTGTAACCCCACGAAACGAAAGTATGTCGCGTAATCAACTATTAGTCGGAAATATTATCTTAAATTCGATTTTTTTATAATCGATAACAATACCATTTTTATGCAAAACATTGGTTTTTGTAGATTTTAGATTGGTCTCGTCAGATCTATTTTAATGTAGACCTACCAGTAATTGGGTGATTCGGGTTTTTAAGACAAATTTGAACTGTTGTTTTTTATATCATCATAGCTTTGAAACTTTCTTTTTTTAATGGGTGTCGCTACTTACCTGACATGCATTTGCATTAAGAAACTTTAACACGCTTGCAAATGGTAAGCAAGCAGGCAATAATATGGGGGAGACTTTCACGCACGTAAAATAGCTTGAATGTATTTTAAATAGACCGTCGTCGGGTGAATAGACAGTCTGTTTCTTTTATTACCGGTAGAAGCATTTTTTTCTAAATGGAGATCTTTTAGACTTTTGTTCCTTTAAAAATTATCACATAATACATTATCCGAGATAGACAATAGACCAAAAAACTCCTCTAAAAATTAAAGTTCAATAATTGATTATGCCAATCATATAATAAGTGTAGTGGAAACACGCTTTAAAGAGGTGCAGCAAGAGGTTGATTATCGCGTCGCACTTGATCTGCACACTAATTCGTCGTCGAGGTATTATTCACAGAAGCGTCTCTCTGATATCGGTCCTCTGGATTCGCAAGAGGGCACGAAGTAAAGGGTTGAGCGAACGCCGAATCAATGCGCAAAACTAATGTTAATTAAGTGTTGGAACATGATTCGTGTTAAGACGCGTTAATGAGGCTTAGCCTCTCGGATCTGCTTGGGCTCTCCGAAGCGCGCTCGAAGAGGGCTTCGTGTCGTTGACAATCGCGCTCACCACAACACAAGAGGCTCTCTTCTAGTTTTGTGCCGCTAATGAGAAGGTTCGTGTAATTAATTAATGAAGATTTATCGCCGGGCCCCGGCCCGCGTCCCCCGACCCGCGGCCCGACCGTGTTTTCCCCGGCAGGACAGCGCAGGCCCTGTTCTTTACGACCAAACATATTCCGGGCCGGGGGCCCGCCGTGCGGGACGGGGCCTCGGTGACCCGGATGGGGCGATCTCGGATCGGGCCCGACAGGAAAGAATACGATGCAAGCGCCAATCGAATGAGACGATCGCCTTTTCGAATCTGTGGCTTTTAACCCTGGGAAGGGACCGTGCGTAAGCCATGCTGGGACCCGGCTGACAACCCGAGAAGGTTCTGTTTGACTCAAAGGGGGTTTAACTGGGACCCTCTTCGGGACTTGGCCATCTCCAAGAAAGGACTTTACGCGTCCACGTAGCGGTGCGCCTCCCTCTTAATCCTAATGTAGAATTTACGGAAGTTTTGTTTTTAGCACCTATGCGAGATCTCTTTCTTTCCCTTTTTTTTATTTTCATAGCTTAAAATTAAAAAATATTCATTCAGAAAAAAAAAAGTATTTCTATCGGTTTTAAGAAATTAATTTTAAAAGCCATTCTTCATTAGAATTAACCAAATGTCTGGTTTAAACAACTCCCTCTCAGATCGCACTTTAACTAAATTCAAGAAAGATTTTTCGTTAAATACACTTTTTTTGCAGATTCAGAACATCGCAATAAAATAGATCAGAAGTGGAGGAATCAAAGGAGAGATCCAGGAAGACAAGTTCTTTAAACATTACTGCTAAATTAGTATATTTTCTTGGTGGAAAAGCGCAAAAAGTAGCTGGCCAAAACTTGGAGGAACATAAATAAAATTTGCCTTAGACGAAAATAAAATTAGCATCGTGTTTTTGGTGAGGTTAATCGCAGTTTGACAAAGCGTAAGAACGGCCTATTTACGTCTTCGGATGTTTCCAGCAGGGTGACCAGAACACAGACCCCGCGTCTCTCGGGTTGGCTTCGCACGCCGCATTTATTTTCGGGCGTCTTCGGGCTAACGCGTCCGAGATAGGGGACATATGCGCCCCCCACCCCCTCCTCCTTCCACCGCCACTCCGATTACATGGCCTGACAAATCCACTTAGCCTCCCTCTTTTCGCGACCGATTTCTTTTCCATAGCTGGCACCACTGAAAGACAGACATAAAGGACGACCAGGTTGACAAGTCCTTATCCCCCTATATAGCGCGGTACCCCGAAATTTTAAAGGTTGTGTACCCTTTGTCTCCAACCTTTCGTTGAGGAGCGGAGCAGCATCGGAGCAAGGCGCACAGAGAAATAATTTACTCATTGTTGCTTAACTGCACGATCGTGAAGTTTATGTCAGTAACTTCGGAGGAGAAGAAAACGGCAACGAACTCTGCGATGAGTGGAGTGAAAGTGGAGTGAGACACGAGGCACGTAGCGTATTTCAATAAACCTACGCGGTCGTACAAAGTAAGACCGTAACTCCTGGTTTACCTATTTTGGAAAATAAAACGGGGGTGGTTCGTATTTTATTTTTTTTTTCAGACAGACCTATGTTCAGCCATATCATTCCAAAGGTCTCGGCGAGAGCTTTCCATTGATGTGGCTGAACATAGGTCTATCTTGAAAACTTACCAAAATACGATCTACCCCCTATTTATATTCACACCTAAAACAGGCAAGAACTACGGTACCTTAAAAAGCATGTTCCGTTTTTACTGTATGTCAACAAATTTCACTTGTCACTGTGATGGGAGGTTGAATCAAAGGTAGATCATCACAGGTGAAGTCTGCAATCTTTAAATTTAGGTATGAAAGTTGGGATAATGCGAACACTTAATTAACATTTTCGGCGCTATTTTTTAAGGTGGATGGTCATTTTAGGTGCTATTTTGAAGGTGCGCGATGTTGGGGCGGATGGGGTCCGCGCGGCCAGCTGCGGCCGCGACGGCTCCGCCTCCGATGTTTATAAACATTTCCCCCTCCCCTCCGCAGACTCCGAAAACGCACTTAAGGAAACTCGCGTAATCGAGTGAGGGTGTCAAAAGACAAGTGATCATTCCTCGGCAGACCTACCAAAAATCTCTACACCTAAAATTTCGGAAAAAAAAACTCCATTTGTGTTCATTCAGGCTGGTTTTAAGAGACGGGTGATTTTCGAATCTCACCATCCCTTTTTGAAGATTTTCCGTCATAGATATAAAAGTCCAGACAATTTTTTAAAAATGCTCCGAGAACGCGTTGATTTTTTTCTTTCTTTTTCTTATCTTTTTTTTCAGCGAAAAAAATAAAAATAGTTTTTATCAAGTCAAAGCCTGAATTCCTCAAAGGTTGTTTCGTTTTCTTAAGACTAACTCAAAAAAAAAACTTGCTGTAGGTGGTCCGATAGCTGTTTTGAGTTTAATAGTGAAACGGGAAGAGCATAATTTAGTTATCTGTGAAGATGAACCTAACAACTATCTCAATGAAAAGGTCTCGTCCAGAGCTTTCCATTGCTATAGTTATTCATTGGGCTAACTACTAAAATAACCAAGTTACTTTTCTCGCCAGTTTTACTTTCATATTTAAATAGGTATGGAACTACCGAAAACAGGGGACAGCATTTTTGGAGACAACCAAGTCTTTCTTTGAAGGTATTCTGTGCTCATTGTTTAGGTCGTCGTATTTTACTACCTGTGACGCTCAGATTTTTGTAGTGTAGCAGCAACAAGTTTTCCGTAAGAATAGAGTATTCACTAAGCGACATTTACGTTTTTTGGAAGAAAATGAAGAATGTGATTGTTTTAGCCGTGGGCATAGGCATAGGTGGACGCGGACGTACACCAGACTAGTCAACTAACAATGGAGGCTAAACAATGAACGCGAGACAATGTAGCCACTGTTGCATATCATAATGCTGCCGGAATATTTTGGGGAGCCATTAAAAGCTATTTGGAGGCTGCCTCTATACTCGGCGCACTGTACGGAATTCGCGTGGGGCGGCCGTTCTTTTCCGAACTGCCCACAAAAAAAGAGAAAACATGGAAGTAAAATGATCGATTTGTCTAATCTGTGAGGAGGCCCTTGTCCTATTGCTTCCCAACGGCCAATACGCTTATAGAAGCCGTAACGAGTAATATCAGTCAGGAACGTCAAGTGCAGTGAGGGGTGAGAAACAAGTGCAGTCTCATAAACTTCTTTCGCAAACCATTATGTCTTTCGCGGGATTTTTTTAATTTTTTGGAGAAGATATTTTCTGGTATTTTTTCCCAAACAAGTTTAGATATCTGTCGTAGAAATCTTTTCTTCCTCAAAATTCTTCTCATGCGACAAGAAAGTAACGTAATTTTCGTTTTTCCCAGAACAAACTTGGATTTCTTTCGCAAAAAATATGATTTTTTCCCCCGCAAAATTCTAGAAATACACGATTTCCTTTCCTTTAAAGAAATGTCGTTTTCTTTAACGAAAATCGTATTTCTTTCGCACGGATTTCGATTTCATTCGCGAAATTGTAAATTAGCAAAGAAATCCGCATGATTTCCTTTCCTTCAGACAAATTGGAATTATGACAATGTGAAATTCTGATTTCTTTCGCAAAAAGTAGGAATTCCTTTAGCATAGCTCTCGATTTCTTCAGCGAAGTTCGTCCAGCAACGTAATTGTTATGTTTTCCTTTCCTAAACAGATTTGTATTTTGCTGGCAAATAATGTGATTTCTTTCGCAAAAAGTTGTAGTTTTCTTTCTCATATAGATTTCGATCTAATTAGCAAAATTCATCTGGCGGAAGAAATTCACACGATTTTCTTTCCTCGTAACATTGGACTTCTTTTGCAAATAAAAAAAGAAGTAAAAAAAAACAACAACAAAAAAGGGATTTTTTTAAACGAAAAAAGCGGTAATTGCTTTCGCATAGATTTTGTTTCTTTCGGAGGTGAGCTCTATGTCCTATCGAAGTGGTCAAAGGCGCACGTTGAACATTTCCTCTACGTGAGTAGCTAGATTTAATACCAACTCTACGAAACAAATTAGATTGCTGCTTTCAGTGCTGGTTTTCGGAACCATAAATGCAGGAATGTGTGTTTCGTTGCATAGCTGCTCCAGGATCCTCCTCGTAAACGCATTTTGACACCCGGTCTCCCTTCTCTCTCCCTCTTCCGTGTTCTCACATTGATCTCTGTCCTAAAGACTGTACTCAACGGTTCTCATTCGTCACAAGTTTTATTTACTTTAGCCCAACTTGTTTTCCGTTTTGCGCCATTAAAGAATGTTTAGTTTATTTCCAGAAATAGACGGGCGAGCAATGTGCGCTTTCCGACATGACAAACTTATCTCTGCGTCAAATCCAGTTAAAGAGGTAGTTTACTTAACAACAACAAAACGCGTAATATTTGATTTAACCTAAATATTTAGGTTAACATTTAGGTTAAATTTTATAAAAAATAAAAAATCGTATCTTCGAAGTTATCTCAAACATGAATGAACGAAAAACGTTGCCGCTCAATGCATTTTGTGTTTGTAAGACGTAGTAAGTTTTATTACTCCAGAAGTTACTAAAATAGTTTGTTTATTGTTACTGCGTTTTTGTTTCGTATGTTACCCCGTCAGTAAAAGCCCTATTCTTCCTGGGAACACCAAAACACCATTTTCTTCTTAGAAGCAATTCCACATTCTGAGGAACATTATTCTCATATTTTCCTTGGCCCTCTGGAAAAACAACTGACGAATCTGGCGGGCAATTGAAAATTTCCGCCTTGTCATGTATGTTCACACTCGCGAGGGCCGACAATGCACAAGTTGACAGGGCCCCTTATCCCCCCTCCCCCCCTTGTAATTGTTCGCTCAGCCCGAACAGCTGCCTGCATGGGACAAGAAGTACTTCTGAGATACACCTGCGCGGAGCAGTTTGGAGAATGGGAATATTTTGGTTCACCAGACTAGATCTTTTGTAGGGTACTCGCCTTTTTTTACTTGAATGATTTTCCTTTGAAATGTCTGTGGTTTCTCCCTTGGAAAATAAGTGACGTTAATTAAGAAACTGGGTTCCGGTATGCTACCATTCGTGGGAAGGAGTAGCCTGATTATACACCGATGGCGGTTTTTAGGGGAGATATCCGTGCGTTTTAATATAAAAAATCTGTTTCTTTTTTATTATTATTTTTTATTTTTGTCCTTTTTTGGGCTATCTTTCGTTACACGACTTGGGGCTTAAAACCTAATGTAACTGCAAGCCAAGCATCACCAGGCATTGAGACAGCGTAGCTGTAGCGGAGCAAGGCGCGCAGGTACGCTGTGGTTCATTTATACGTATTATGTAATTAGAGGTGAATTACCTGATAAAGGGCTTAACAGTTAATGAGGGATTAATTAACTAAAAAGGATAGAATACAAGAGGTAATGCTGAGAAATGCTACCTTTAAAATTTCAGCGACAGGTACGCTAATTTATCAAAGGATGTTTATAGCCTTAAGATAGTAGTGTATTTGGAAGCAATTTGATCGGGACTCCTTCAAAATACGTTCTTTGAAAATAAAGCAAACACTTTTTCTTGATGTAAACAAGGAGTCCTTTTAAGTTGATTTCCAAAACAAACTTTCCCGAGACCGTATATGCCCCATCGCTTTAAAACACGTGATTTTGTTTATGGCTGTGTTTTTGCACCGGGAACGAAAATGGGTCAAGAGGATCGCAAATATTTGGAAGCGGCAACTGCCAAAGTCCATTGTTTTGACAAGAAGCCAGTTTATTGTATGGATTAGGTTGTATATTAATCTTGAATTTGGGTAATGAATAACGTCCATCGAGCATTTATTCTGTGTCCCATAAATTATTTGGAAAGAGGTAGCGAAGAGGGATCCGTGGGTTGGCATCCTCTCATTAATGTAGTCATTATGACCAAAAATTATAAAATTTCGAGAGAAAGATATGGTAATTAACCCGAACTCGGGGAACATAAAGAAAATCGTAAAGCCCAAACCGGATTCTATAGCCTTTGCAAGTTTACGTTTCGAGGAAGTTTAGTACTAACTACGCTAATTTTAATTTAAGATTTATTAAACTTGTAACAAAGTTCTAAAACCTAACGGCGGTTCTACAACAATTTCTGATCACCTTTTTTTAGGCGGGTAGAGGCGATTTCGTATTGTTGAGTTATGCATAGCAGTAAAATCGGTTTGGCACTTGGCGACTTGTCAATTATTCTGTTGGTACACCTGCGTTTTAGTCTCCGCTGGGAAACAGAAGCTGGTTGAATTTTGATTTTACGAGCGTTCCGTACGGAGTGGCGACGTTACGCACAACGAATAACCAATCTCTCCATAGAAATTCTCATTCTTCGTACCAGGATTTCTCATAAACTCTAAGAGTGGAATTCCCCTTATCAATCCAAACCATTATCGTATATTTGCGGTTGGTTACTTATTTCCAACGTTTTCTCTCATTGCAAATTTTGGGTGTCATAAGCGCCAAAAACCACAAGCGCCAACGCCGCAAGCGCCAATCCGTAACCGCCAAACGAGGAAAGTCGCAAACGCCAAAGGTCTTAACCGCAATACTAACTTTACCTAACTTAACCTAACCGAACTTAGCCTAACCTAACTTGACCTAACCTATACGAACTTTGGCGTTTGCAACTTTTCTCGTTTGGCGGTTACGGACTGGCGCATGCGGCGTTGGCGCTTATGGTTTTGGCGCTATCGAATGCCCCCCGCAAATTTTCATACTCCCTATAAAGTGTCGAATAAGAATTTTAGTCCTTCTCCGAGAACTGATCATGACGATTCTCATACCAATGTTGCGCGGAGTTTTTCATACTTATCATTTCGTTACCGGGTAATTGGGTCTAGACAACTTTCGTCGATAATGAGAGATCGGATTGATTGCGTCAATCAAGCGGATTGATCACGCGACTCAATCTTCAATCCTCGGAGATCCTCGAGCCGGCTTCGAGCAGCGACCGTATTTCATATGATGTTTAGCATATCGCCGCTTGTACAAGTCAGCCTTTGCAAACGACCGGGCCATTAAAACTTCTGCCAACAATGAAGCATCCTTGCGAAAAATCATTTCATAAAATGAAAATGCTTACCCCATATATCTTCCTCTTTGTAAGGTCTACCAAAATATATGGAAACCTGCTACCGGCAGGAATAGCCGCTTCGACCATGTTTTCAAATGTACGAGCAGAGTTTCGTTGAGGGTGCATACTTTTCAGATCGAGCACTATAAATCGTTTTCAAGGCAGAACGTTCAGTAAGCCTACTCACCCATGGTCCATGCAATACTCATTGCATCATGGAATAATCTAACAGAAGGAGATGTCCTTATATCCATTGATATTTACCAAGAAAATATTTTTTCTCTTTCATTTACATTTTTTTCAGTAGACCTTTTTTATTACGTTCATAGTTTGTTTTTGCATAATTTGAAGCCATAGTTTTGAAGTTATTTAGGTAAGTGTTAAGTTGTCCTCTCTTTAGGGGGGGGGGAAATCATTTGAAAATTTTGGGGTGTGAAAAGTTTTAGTTTTTACAACCAAACTCTGAAAAAAAAATTAAACAGACAACTCAAGTCCGTGCAAAACTGTTAGACTACTTATCCAAAATTATAAGCATCTTTTCCCCTTATAACGCCTTTTTTTCCAGTATAGAAAGCTTCCTATTCCTAGCTACAGCTAGGAATAGGAAATCGGCTTATATCTAGGAATAGGCTTGCTGAATCCTCACAGGGATTCAGCAAGCTGTCGACACTGTGAAACAAGAATCTGAAATTCAGATGCAATAAAAGTCAAATGACTGATCAGAAAATAAATTCAGCCTAACTACGCCTTGAAATTCAGATATCGTTTTTGATTACTATAAACTTCTTATTCAAAGTATATTAACTAAAATTCTGTGAAAATTAAGACTGAAATTTTTTTCAGGTCAGTAATTTGACTATTGTTGCATCTGAAATTAAGATTCTCTTTATACAGTGAATAATAGTATATTTGGTGTAACGTAGGCAAGGTAAATAGGTTGATCTGCTTTGTGTACGGAACGGTGCGGGGTCCTTTTGGTTGTGATGCCGGCTGGCGGCATTAGCAGAAGCTTTTGCCTCCTCTATGATCGATTGAGTAATTCTTTTACACAATTGAGCTCGTATCGTAGGCTCCTTTGAAGTTGCCGCCACAACCGCGTTGCGTTGCGTAGCACGACAACGCGCGGCTACCGTTCCCAATCCCCGCCCTTTAGGTTAGGTTGCCAGATGCCACCTTGTTGTGTATTCGCTCAATTTCATGGAGGGAAATCTCTTTTCATTGGATTTCGCGTGCGAGGGGGGGGGCAGGCGGCAACCTCAAAAAGGGATTAAGACCCCGCGGACGGACGGCACCTTCGCTTTTTGCCCCGCGCGTATTTGCTCACTTTATGGGCTGATTTTGGCTTAAATCGGCTGGTCCTGGGAAACAACCGTGTTTTAGTCGGCTCAGAAAAAAGAAGAAAAAAAAATAGTCGGAAACAAAACAGTCTAGGCGAAGCATTATGTCTATGCTATGGTTCGCATTTCGTATCGTTTTGGGGCTTAAGCCGATATACCGAACCCGGTTCCCACCTGTTTTTGTAGTTCCTAAACGGTTTTTTAAAATCTTTTTTCCTTGAAGAACAGTAATATTTTCTTGGTCAAACCAAGGTGACTCTATAACGGTGGTCACTTCAAGCCTTATACACAGAGAGGACGGGAGACGTTTTCTGACGCCACTTGTTTGTACGGGTTGCCTATTTACAGGATGAGACAGCTCGGGTAAGTCCGGAAGTGTTCGGCTTCGTTCGGCTGCCTCTAATCCTGTAAGAAGGCAACCCGCATAGACAGGTGGCGTTAAAAACGCCTCCCGTTTTCGACGCAAGTGGTTCTACCGTTATTGAGTCACCTTGAACCCAGTAGACAATGCTCTCTTTCAGAATTTGAGAGAAAATGCTCCCTTTTAAAATGTATAGAGGCCAAATCCAGTTCGCATTGGCTATACTGAGCGGACTATAGGTTGCTCGTCCTTTATACCTCGTTAAGAAGAAACCGCAGCTCCACAGCCACTCGAGGTCGAGAGATCCCCCGGAAGAGATCGCTCAGAAAAGGGCGCCTGCCTCCCCCCCCCCCCCCCGGCCCCCCCGGCCACACCGCCGCTCCGAGG
>Ga0058701_10005915_pt1 | contig 10250 bp, 4 predicted proteins | sample AgamicOrMae_FD_97039 | JGI IMG/M metagenome (GOLD analysis project Ga0058701, IMG submission 97039) | Agave microbial communities from Guanajuato, Mexico - Or.Ma.e | ecosystem: Host-associated > Plants > Phyllosphere > Phylloplane/Leaf | place: Guanajuato, Mexico | collected 2012-06-04 | reverse complement strand
GTCTCTGAGTCTAAAATAAGTCATTTTTCCTACTATTTCTATCCAGAAAGTTCTTTTTTCACTCTTTTAATAGTCATTTTGACTAAAAAATAGTCAAAATTGACTAATTGAATTATTAAAATTTTAGCTACGAAACTTAGTCAAATTTGACTATTTCTAATAGTAATCTGTTTATGACTAATTGAACAGTTAAAAGTGACTAAAGAATAGTCATTTGTGACTAAAAAATAGTCGAAATTGACTCATGGAGATATGAAAATTTTAGCTACTATTCTATGGCCAAATTTGACGATCTCACATTTACAGTGAAGGGCCAAATCTTGATAATCCGTGCAACTGTGTTTCTGGATCGTTGTATATGAAATTCAGTTTACCTGGGAGCGTAGCAGATGACATTTTTTATTCGCCCGTCGCCCTGAGCCAGCAGACCCTCCCCCCCCTCCCCCCACCTCGGGCCAAGGCCCCACCTCCCCAGCGTCGCGCCAAGGGAACGGCAATGCAAAGAGGCAAAAGTGAAACACTCCGTATGATAGCATGATTCATGCCCCACAGCTCTGGCAGTCAGCCTTACGTATGCATGCAGCAAAGTCTTACCTGGTCCCTGCAATGTCCCTGATTGAATGGTCTTGTATGGTACATGGGCGTCTCGGGCAAGTGGATACTAAAAGAGTAGCGGCAAACTTACTACGAACATATGTGCACTAAAATTAGCTCGGCATCTCGGCTTCGCGGAACAAAAAAAAAAACGAAACACCTTTTACTGATTAAAAATATGAGAAGTGACTATTCACACGCGGGGCCCCATTTACAATGTATTAGGTTGGTTTCCGTGCGTTCGAGTCACGTACCATTGAAAATGCATTAGTCTGGTTCCCGTTTTTTAAATTCGAAGCATACCTATAACCTAAGTTACGGATCGAGGCACAAGGAAAGTAACCGGTCGTTTAAGGGCTGTTTGCCGCGGACTGCTCGGCTTCACGATCAAATGTAACTCCAGTGATTGAGAATACGGCTGTTTAAAATGTACAGTACACAATTATGGTAGTGCAGGAATTCTGGCGGAAAGTTCAGTGATTTCAGTCCACTTTGGGGTTTTAGTGAACCCAAAGATTCAAGTACAAAAACTTTGAATGGCAGTTTGGGATATTATAAAAAGGTAGCAACCAAAGCGAACACATTCTGGAGTTTTTGTTTTTCATTTACGTAGGTTCTGGGAAATACATAGTATGACTCACCAGCCCACTATCGAACGATTTTGGGATATCCTCTGTCTAAGCAACCCTCTCCTTTCGCAAGTTCCTTTTCGCAAATAGTCGATTTCGCAATTTGCAAATCTCCTCATGAAAACTCTGTTACTATCTTTCCTGGCAACTGATTCAGTTGTGTTCAATATTGGACTCAGTGTAGTATACATAATATCTTAAGTAATATCGGGACAGTATGTTTTTAATCCTCCTCAGCAATTCAGTGATTTATTTTAATGGTTAATTATGTAAACTCCCCTAAGAATGTCTACAACTTATTTTTTTTTAATAAAGTTACATTTTTTGAGGAGGATTTGCAAATGTTGATGATGTTTGTGTGGTATTTTTATGTAGTTTTTTAATTGTTTTTGTTGCAAATTTCATTATCAAAAAATCCTTTTGTTTTTCATCAGAATAAGCTGCATCTAAGGTCGCAATTTCGTCTTTAATCCCAACTTCTCAATAAATAACGTGCCATTTTTAACGAGGGATAACCGTCTTTACTGCTGCTATACATATCATAAAAAACGACATAATTTATGTTTCGCTTAGAAATCGCTTAAACCTCTATTTTAAGGAAAACGACACCCATTAAAAAGTGTAATTACTTTTCGACGTCTGCATTGTGTGTACAAGCTGATGGTCCAATAAGCTGATATATATTCTCCAAAAATGTAATTTAACATGATTTACAGGAATTTTCATTACAGCTGGGGAATCCCCTTTCGAAGGACTCAATTTTGGAAAGCGGCCATTTTCTTCTTTTTTTGTGGAGGGTTTAAGACGCGGGATCGTGTCATATTAAAGAATTTTTCGAGTGCGAGGCTTCTTAACGTCAATAAATAGAGGAGGTATTTTAATTAAAAGGCGGTTGGAATCTGGTCAACTTTTTAGGCGCAAGAAACCCTGGTGCTTTCTCTGAGGCGGCTCCACAGTTGTTGTAAGTCGATGGGGGCATTCGATAGCGCCAAAGCCGTAAGCGCCAGTCCGTAATCGCCAAACGAGAAAAGTCGCAAACGCCAAAGTTCGTATAGGTTAGGTAAGGTCAAGTAAGGTTAGGTCAAGTTAGGTTAGGTTAAGTTAGGTTAGGTTAAGTGAGGTCACGTTAGGTTAGGTTAAGTTAGGTTAGGTTAAGTGAGGTCAAGTTAGGTTAGGTTAAGTTACGTTAGGCAGTGGTAGTATTGCGGTTAAGACCTCTGGCGTTTGCGACTTTTCTCGTTTGGCGGTTACGGATTGGCGCATGCGGCGATGGCGTTTGTGGTTTTTGGCGCTTATGACAGCTACCCGCCGCATCAATGGAAAGCTCTCGCCGAGACCCTTAAAAAGATGTGTCTAAACACAGGTCTATATTGAAATGAAAAAGAACCAAAATACGTAGTCCCTCCGTTTTAGTTTCACACTCAAAACAGGTTTCCCTAAAACAAGTAAGTGTTTTCTTTTTACTGAGAGACCGTTGTCTTGTCAGGAGACTGTTGCTAACTAAGCGGCGTTAGGAAAGGTGACCGTCAGGTTAGGGTAGGTGGAGGGCCTTGTGCCTCGCTCCTCTGTCGCTCGCACCGTGACGGACGTAGCAACACCAGAAGTCTACAATTCATCCTCTAAACCTGACAGTTAAAAGATCTCATCGATTTTAGGAGTGTCGACTTTGACAAGGGCCACGCAATTTCGGCGTAGAGCACCGTTCGGAAGTGCTGGGCAAAGGGCTCCTTCAGCCGGCCGGCCCGTCTACTACGCGCGCGAAGGGAAGCAATGTTTTAAGTCCGGATGTACCAAACTTAATTTATTTCGTAGGAGAGGAGTGTCTTGCCGCCCTCTCCTTTTGCTCCCCTAAATTAACAGGGCTGGACCCCGCAACAGCCTCTTTGCTGCCCAAAGAACATACCGAAGGAAGCCACAGGAATCTTACACCTCTCCGTCCTTGGCGACGTTGAGGGAACTCTGCTGCGGCGGGCCCGATCCGCGGGACGAGTAAAAAAAAAATCTTGCGTAAATATTTTGGATGAGTGTTAGAGAAGGTCTATTTTTCTTATTTCAACTTGATTGGTCGAATCAGTGATTTCATTTTGGTTTAGTAGCTTCAAAAACACACTAAAACGCTAATATGGCAAAATCTGAATGAAATTACGGCCCAAGCCTCCCGATCAATTTGTTATTTCAGCGTGACCCATGCAATATTTTCCGTGTACATAGTTTTACTTAATGATGATTTATGTATCTTATACCGTTTGTGTAGTAGGTGAGTTTATTCGGCCCTCCTCGAAGTAGGGGTAAAAAAAAACTTATAATTAGAGCCATAATTCCGCTCCGCCAGAAGGGCATGTGTATTTTTTAAAACTTTCCTTGGCCACTTTTTTCAAAAAATACAGTATACCAGTGACGCCTCTTTTTTAAAAGCGTTTTAGACGCATCTTGTCGAAATGAAAACTAAGAAAACGTTTTTGATTTATCTTTATGCATTACCCTTGGTGGAAGAGTATCCTTAAGTCAACAAGCAGATTTAATGTTGCTAGGTACAACACACTAATCCTATAGCCTAAGTCAACCTACCCTATCGGTCTCCAAGTATGATCTAGCCTACTTTTCTCGGTGGCAGACATATTAAATTTCGAATTTCGACCGAGCCTAGCGGCGTGCAAAACAATCTCACTGATTGAGAGGTCAACATAATCTTATCTACAACGCGATGGATTGGTACTCTTCGTGGCATAAGGACAATTAAAACGAGGATGGAAGATGAAAGGTGCACATACCACCCTTAACGGGGTGAAGAGGTCAAGTGCATACGATACAGATTTTGCTCGGGAAGGAGGCTTCGGTGCGGCGCAACGAACTGGTTTTTGCGGGTAAGCGCCAAAAAGCACAAGCTCCAACGCCGCAAGCGCCAATCCGTAACCGCCAAACGAGAAAAGTCGCAAACGCTAAAGGTCTTAACCGCAATACAAACCTTACCTAATCTAACTTATTCTAACCTAACTCGACCTAACCTAACCTATACGAACTTTGGCGTTTGCGTCTTTTCTCGTTTGGCGGTTACGGACTGGCGCTTGCGGCGTTGGCGCTTGCGGTTTTTGGCTGTATGGAATGCCCCCCGTTTTTTCGATTATAAATAAAGTTGGCAGCCCAGGTAGCACCGCCACCCCACCCTCCCAACCTGGGAAGGTACCGTTTAAGACATCCTAATTGTCGCGGGGAAGATCACTGACTTCGAAAGACGGCGTCACAAGGAGCAGTCGAGGTTGTTCCCAAGAGCGTTTGAGATGCAGGAAACAATGCTATGAAACCGAATCGCGTCGGCAAATTTCAATTGAAAGTAACAAGACCCATCGCAGCGCATCGTTTGGAAACTATTTTAGCCCCATCAAAAACAACCAAACGAAAATTAACCTGACTAACTCGTAGTTGAGGATGTTCCAGCGCAACTATGGAAGTCAAATTGAGGCATAGATTTAAGGTCGCCAAAAACTGAAAATTCAGTTAAAAATTTAGTTTTAAACTTTTGCAAACTGAAACGTCCTCAACCATTTCCGCCCGTCCATAACACTTGTTTTAATTTTTCAAAATCATGTTATTGCTCATTTGACTTGTTTTCACACCCAAATTTGGCTTTTTTTAAAGTTTTTTTTTGCCATTTTATTTCTCAATTTACGGTGAAGAGTTCCTTTTTTTCTGCTGGATTGTTTGTATTTCGAGTCATTAAGAAAGTTTTTTTTTGAATTCTTTACAGTTTGAATTTTAGAGAATGAGTTTTTTTCTTTTTGCGTGCTTTCTCCATATAGCACCATGATTTTTTGGTCATTTTCGGAAGCCTGGAACTGAAAAACTAGACGGCCAAAGTTCTTCCAATTGGCGGTATGATGAGGATACTTGTTCTAAACTTAACCGAAGGATTTCAGGTCTCTGTCATTTTGACAATTTCGCTGGAACATCCTTAAACTGGAGTATCCTATACTCAAATTTTAATGAATCCTCATTTGAAAAACAGTATGTCGCTGTGGGTCTTCGTCTGTTTCGAGTATCTCTGTTTTACTTCCATGTAAACAAAAATATTTGAATGTGCGAAGAAATTAGTTTGGGAATCTAACCACGCGGGTAATCATGACGGTCGCTAAGTCTGACCACTTCTCGGCGGCATGGCATGACTACCCCGGAGAATCAAGTACCTTGCATTAGGCTTGGCGACGGAGTGGAGCGCAAGCGAAGCGAGGAACAAAGCACGTTACATAAACACAGTGACGAGAGATTTGGCAAACAAGTTTAGGATAGGCGTCAGTGCCTTAGTCAACTCGGCAAAAAATGGAGGTATGCAATGGGAGGAAAATTCTTCTACATTCTCGATGAAGTACAAAATGCACTTTTTACACCCCGCACTGTAGAATACAGTTAAAACAAAATACCTCTTTCAGGGAATCCCTTAAAAGGGTAGTAGCCTACTACTAGCTAGTATAACTGTTAACCAGATTTTCTCGACATTTTCAGGACTGCAAGTTAGCGGTTCGGAAAGATACTCAAGCCCCAAACTTGCTCCAGGAATCCATTTTACTTCCTAAAAATAGCGTTTATTTTAGAATAAAAAATATGTTATGAGATATAATTTAAATCCAATATTTATTTCTTGTGGGAAACTCCAAAGTAGCGCCTGTGACTAGAATTTTGGGGATTTTGCAATATTTCCAACCGTTACCAAAATATTGGCAATTTTTCGTGTTTTTACTTTTTTTGCTCAATTTTTAACGCTGTTTTTAAGGTAGAAAAAATTCATTCTAGTGGCAAGTTTTGGGCTTGGGTATCGTTTCATTCGGGGGGCATTCGATAGCGCCAAAAACCACAAGCGCCAACGCCTCAAGCGCCACTCCGTAACCGCCAAACGAGAAAAGTCGCAAACGCCAAAGTCCGTATAATTCATATAAGTTAGGTTAGGTTAAGTTAGGTTAGGCAAGTTTAGTATTGCGGTCAAGACCTTTGGCGTTTGCGACTTTTCTCGTTTGGCGGTTACGGATTGGCGCTTGCGGCGTTGGCGCTTGTGGTTTTTGGCGCTTATGTCAGTTACCCGTTTCATTCGGCTATTTTGAAGACCTGAAAGTTTTGAGAAAATCGGAGTCGTCGCTGTGGTGCTACCCTTGTTAGTTTGGGTGTGAATTTTAAACAAGGTAAGTTCGTATTTTGCTTATTTTGCATGAGATAGTCTTGTGTTCAGCCACATTAATGAAAATCTCTCGCCCCATTCTTTCATAATATATGGCTGAATTTGAGCCCATCTTAAAAAATAACCAAAGTGCGTAGTACAGCACCATTCCCGTTTTAGTTATATTCCTAAGTAAGGACTCCTAAAACGAGGTGTTTCGTAACTGCGAAACTGTGTCGGAAAGGTTATCTCAACGGGACGTTGTTCTGCTGTTCTGGAAGGTTCTATTATAGCCTCGTGACCGATGGACTACCCATAGTTGCCTAAGGTCGTGACGTGCCCGTTGCACATCATGTACATAAGTCGCGCCTCGCCACGTGAGGAGATAGGGGTACTCAACAGGTGCTGAGGGCCTCTGGTCAGGGATCGCCGCGAGCATCCATCCGGAAGTCACCAGGATCCCGTCGTGGCGGTCCGCCAAGGGACGTTCAGCCGCATCCGGGGTCCAGTCAGTTCCGGCCCCCGCCCCCTCAGCCCCTCCCCCGGAAGGAGGCGGCCGGCCGAAGCACCGCTTAATTGCCCTCATATCGTCTTGCAGGAAGCTGCCGAGGATTATAATTAATTTTGAATGGTCGGTTGGTGCGCCCCCGAATCGGCGCAAACCTTTCAGATAATTACATATGCCCTCAAAACATGAGTTGTGTACTGTTCTCTACTAGTCAAGCTAGGTTACTCGGTAAACTCGCTGATCATGTTTGTCGATCTACGGTGCCAGATTTTGGTGTATTATTACCCAACTTGTGAAAGTGCCCTTTTTCTAAACTATCGTACTCCAGAACCTCTCACCAACCGTATCGCGTCAATACCTAAGTTTACACAGTGAAAACTAAACCCCCGTATTTTGAGGAATGCTATACCTGTTTTGGGTGTGAAACTAAAACGGGGGTGGTACGAATTTTGGTTATTTTTCAAGATAGGCATATGTTCTGCCGCATAATTTAAAAGATCTCGGCGAGAGCTTTCCATTGATCTGGCTGAATACAGGCCTACATTGAAAAATTACCTAAATACGCACTACCCCCGTTTCAGGTTCATGCACGAAACAGGTGTAGCATTCCCCAAAACTGGGATTTGTTTTTACCGTGTAGCCTTTACATTACCTCATACATTGTTAAGAATCAGTGAGAGTTGAGATTCAGTGAAAGTTCACTGAATTTTATCCAATATAGGACCACCGAAAAAAAATGTCTGGAAGCTATATTGACTGAGATTTAGTTAATTTTCACTGAATCTCCGAAACTCTCACTGATTCAGAACTAGTGTACGCTCTTAAGTTTTAAGCTTTGGATTTCCTACCTCTCGTGCAACCCCACGCTCGTTGTTCACCCCGTTCTTGACGTACTATCATAGACAGGAAAATCGTCCCCCTGCAACCACCTGGACATCGGTGCGTTGCGGTTGCTTACCTTAGCTCGGAATCAGGCAGGTGATTGGCTGATGCCGAGCTAAGGTAGGCAACCACAACGCACCGGTGTCTAGGTGGTTGCAGGGGGACGTTTTTTTCTGTCTATGATATTACATCCTCAAACGTTAACCTTTCTTAGGTGCCGTGTGCCTCTCTTTCTTATGGGTTGGCCTGGTGACGGAAGGTAGAATGGAGGGGGGGGGGCGGCGACCACTGGGGCTCGGGCTTGCGCGATATGCAGTACTTAAATGTCTTTCGTATTAATATTCAATTCAATATAAACTCAAACTATTTCAAGCCAATCTAAAATAATCCAACCAAACTAATGCAAGCCAACCCAAGACTATTTCAAGCAAATTGAAATTTGTTTCGTGCCAATTCAAATGCATTTATGCTTTTTATTTTACGCCAGTTTAGAGCTTATTCACACCAATGCAAGCCAAAAACTCGCTTTATTTGGGACTGATTTAATCCAATTCAAACTAAATCAATTTGATTTAAGCTACTTTAAGCCAAATTAGAACTACTTAAGGGTAATTCAAAACGAGTTTATAATAATTCACAACTAATTCTCTCCGATACGATGCTCCACTGCCGCCTATTATTCGATCTAATGCAAACAAATGCAAGCCTATTCGGAACTAATTAGCAAGTACTTATTCTAGCTCATAATTAATTGATGTCATCGCAGATTGAATTCTAGCCAATTTAACCTATTCTAGCTCAAATTCAAGCAAACCTAAAAAGTTAACCAAGCGGCGGCCATCCTCTCAAGTAGACTACTGTAAAGGTAAATAGAGGTAACCTTTGAAAGTTATGTCGGCTGAGTGAACACACCGAAGCCTATAAATGAATCTAAACTAACCTCATTCAACTTATGTGCCACGCGTCATTATTATCGACAGCCGTATGTCTACCAGGCATGGCCCTGTCACGCGGCACGTGCCATATCCGCCACACGGGCCAGGCAAGATACTCATACTCTCGGAGATGAACGAATTCCAGAAACCGCTTGTCTGATGTTAGTATCGCTATAATGTGAACGAGCATTCAGAACCGGAGCAACAAAACTGTGGACTAAATCCTTATCGCAATTTGGGAAGGAGTGATTCTCCACCCCAGGCCTTCCACTTTTTTTCGACGAGCTGAGTGGATCAGCAGCGGAGCAAAGGATCAACGCAAGCGACCTTACCTGACGTACCTAACCTAACAGTTGCTAAGCCTTATTTCGTTATTTCGCAGCAGTAGTTAATAGCGCCGGGTAGCTGTCATAAGCGCCAAAAACCACAAGCGCTAACGCCGCAAGCGCCAATCCGTAACCGCCAAACGAGAACAGTCGCAAACGCCAAAGGTCTTAACCGCAATACTAAGCTTACCTAACCTAACCTAACCTTACCTAACTTAGCCTAACCTAACTTGACCTAACCTAACCTATACGAACTTTGGCGTTTGCGACTTTGCTCGTTTGGCGGTTGCGAACTGGCGCTTGAGGCGTTGGCGCTTGTGGTTTTTGGCACTATCGAATGCCCTCCAATAGCGCCAAGAAATATGCGGAGCAGGCTTTCCACTAACGAAGCGAGACACAAGAGGCACCTAAACTAACCAACCTAAAATAGGACAGCTTAAACTAACATGGGCGATAGTACGTCATTAATCCTTTCAATGAAAGCTTAAACTAGGAAAGGAGAAAAAATAACCTTTCAATGTTACAGTGTAGGTCCACTCTCAGCATATACTGTTCTGCCGTTGTTTCGTATCAACATATTGCGAGTCTCGAACGAAGCCTGTGATGACAAGAAAATTATCATTGTAAAGAATGAAATGTTTTTGCATCCCATATGAAGCGGCAGAGGCGCACATGCCGTCAACGTGAGTCCTTTTAAAATGCAGATTTCCTGGTGAATTTGTTTATTCTTGATGGAAAAAGGGGAATCACAACACACTTCACTTTTCAAGGGACACTTTCAAATGAGGTTTCAAAGGGATTATGAATAAAAGTCGAGATGAACCGGAAAGATTCAGACGTGCCTTGATGGCAATCCCTACGAAATTTCAGAACGGAAAGATAAATGTACTATCGTCAAAGAAAGTTCCGGAGATCTTGCTGGGCGAGAGCAGCCATCAAGCTGGCGTGCTGTCGCTTACGGGAAGAACAGCCGACCAATCGCGGCTGGCCTCTCACTCCTTAGCTCTAGTGGGTCATGACTTTTGTGACCCACTGTACTTCCCGCGACACGTGCTGCCTACAGGACGGCTACCCCTGCGCTGGGAGAGATCCCGAATTTTTCGCTCACCATGCACAGAAACGAATCACCTATAAACACAAATGGCGAAAAGTAGACTTACTAGTGTTTTTTTTTTAAAAAAAAACGGAAAAATAAAACGCTTAGAAAAAAAACGTGATTTTTCGTTTTTTTGC
>Ga0058701_10005914_pt1 | contig 10252 bp, 2 predicted proteins | sample AgamicOrMae_FD_97039 | JGI IMG/M metagenome (GOLD analysis project Ga0058701, IMG submission 97039) | Agave microbial communities from Guanajuato, Mexico - Or.Ma.e | ecosystem: Host-associated > Plants > Phyllosphere > Phylloplane/Leaf | place: Guanajuato, Mexico | collected 2012-06-04 | reverse complement strand
TAGGTTAGGTTACGTGGCTTGTGCCTCGCTCCGCTCGGCTTGACGACGGAGGGTGGCACTAAATTTAAACAAAAAGTTTGAAAATGCTACCCTAAAAATTACAGTGTATTCAACAGAGTTCCAGACCGAATGTCTTACTTGTATTTTCTCTACATAGAAACTCTTTTAACCAGCAGTTTGAATACGTGGTCGACTAAAGTAAAAATCGGCTTCGAAAAAGTTCTAGCTTCCGTGTAAAGTAGGCCAAGAGTTGCGGCTTCCGCAAAGGACGTCTCGAGTTACCATGGAGCAGTTCACCGCGCGTACAAGTCCCCGCTTTTATCCCGACCGGGACCCGTATTCCATTCCTCCGCAACAATTTGTCCCGTTTCCCAGCGTCCGAACAGGGCGCCACCCCAAGCAGCCCTCTTACAGCCTGGCTCTTCCTCAACCCTCAGTTTAACGTCTTGTGGCTCTGTTTGTACGACCTTTCGCTACAAAGAGCGGAGCAACGAAGGAGCGCGGCAGAAAGCGAATGACCTACGTTAACCATACGGTTGCTGAGCGGAGCTGTACCAAAGCGAGGCACATGGCAACTAATATAAGACAGCGCTAAGGCTTGGTGATGATAGGTTAAGTTAGGTGCCCTGTATCTTCTGTACTTATGTCACCGCTCAGCGTGGTGACTCAAGGTACACTGTATTTTTTTAAGGTAGCAATTTTAACTTTTTCGTTTAACCTTCCGTCGTCAAATCGAGCGGAGCGACAGCAGAGCGAGGCAAGAGGCATATCTAGCCTAACTTAACCTATCATAACCAAGCCCCTTGCCGTGAACCAAAACTAGTTAGTCACTTGTGTCTAGCTTCGCTATCGCTCCGCTCGGCTGTCACCAAGCCTGATGCCGCTTACTTTTCGGCAGCCCTAAATCGGCCGCCGAGAAGAAAGCGGCATCAGGCTTGGCGACCGTTTAATTAGGTAACCCTAGGTTAAATTAGGTTAGGTTACGTGGCTTTTGCCTCGCTTTGCTATCGCTCCGCTCAGCTTAACGGCGTAGGGGCTGAACCTAAAGGTTCAAATTGCAACCTTAAAAATTTAGAGTGTACAACACAAAAGACAGAAAATGCGACCTTCGTAATTTTCGGTGAAATGTTTGCATTATGCGATAAAGCGATTAGGCTCGGAGTCGCAGGTCTGAACGGAGCGATGCATAGGGCACGTAACCCGCCGTCGCTACCCATCATGACGCTCACTACAGCGTAAAACGATCGACCATGGAACAGTACAATCGAAACAACCCTTTTGGGGAGTTTTAACCTGTTCAGTTAAAACGAAACACCTGTTTTAAGGACTTACATACCTGTTTTGGGTATGAAGCTAAAACGGGGGTAGTACGTTTTATGGTTATTGTTCAAGATAGGCCTTAGTTCAGCCACATCATTCAAAAGGTCTTGGCGACAGCTTTCTGTTGATATCGCTGAACATAGGTCTATTTTTAAAAAATACCAAAATACGAACTGCCCAAATTTTAGTTTTACACCCAAAACAGGTAAAGCATTCCCTAAAATAACGGATGTTTTGTTTTCACTGTGTTAAATGGGAAGATTTCACGGGGGTGCGTATTTGATGTTTTTCAAGATAGGCCTAATTGTACCGGTACAGTGATGTCCATAAGTGATGAGCCAAACAAAATCTAGTGACTTTCTTGAAAACTACTGTGTGATTGTAGCATTGCCTAAGGAGGGCAGTGGGAGGGTGTGGAGGCAAGAGGAGGAGCCCGCCTTTCCCCCGGACTCTTCCCCGACCCACCCCACGCGCTGCTGCCAACACACATTAGTTTACAATTAAAAAAGGCACAAGATTTTGTTTGGCTCATCACTTATGGACATCACTGAACGTGCAGTCACGTAATTCAAAAGGTCTCGGTGAGAGCTTTGATGTGGTTGCACATAGGTCTATCAGAATGCGTAGGCCTATACCCGCCTAATTTTCACACCCTATAAACAGGTAAGAACTACTCCGTAAACAGGTTTTTCGTTAACGGTAAACACTACAAGATAAGAATGCAGACCGCACTTAAAGTTCTTCCTCAAAGTCGCTCCCTTGCGCGGAAGCTCGCCAACGAAGCTGCGCCTTCCTATTTTGTGTCCACAAATTTCGGCGTAGTGTCTAAGGTTTCCTCGATTTGCAAGTTAGCTCGACCCTTGACCTTAGAGAGCGCATAGCGGCCTAGTTCTCACCCCATAGACCGTGGGATCTACCAGCGTCCCCGACGACCCCCCCCCCCACCGCAAGAATGCGGCCGGCAGACCGGCGCTAGAAGTCTGCGTCTCTCGCATCATAGGTTACATGCGCGGACAATGGCACCGTAAAGGTCATTCAGGTCGGTGGGGGGGGGGAGTCCGCACGGAACTACATTCACTGCGAATTCTTTCCTATAGTTTCCGGTTTAAACTTTTGTTTCGAATGACGTGCGTGTGCCAATTCATACTTTTCGCGAAATGGATTTAATGGGGGAGGAGCGAATTTTTTGTCGCAATAAGGGGATCTTATGGAGCTATGCCCTTTTTTTGGGTGGGGGGGTGCTAAGATGGCGGGAATCTTGCGCGTACAGTGATATCTCTTTACGGATAGTTTACCTATCTGATAGCGAGTAAATTTTTGAGTCATGTGGGGGACATAAGCTTTCAATACGAACGTAAACTTATAGATATTTCTTGAAAATACCCGTAAAAATGTATTGATTATATCCAATATATGGACATATTTCTTCTGGACCAGCTAATTGTAGGTAGACACTCAGGCGCAAGAAACGGTTTTAATTTTGCAAAATTCGTTATTTATTTTTTATGGTACGTTTATTGTCTACCATTCTATAAGAGTTTAATTTATTTTTTCAAGAGACTTTTAAACATCTTTTTTTCTTTTACTCCTCCATAATATGGTTCTTTTTCTTTTTGTATAGAATTTAAATTTTAGGTCAAGTTTACAGTAATTACAACACAAAATATTTTGCGTTTTGAGTCGCAAAGTAACCGAATGCGAAATAAATTGGTCCATTCCCAAGCTCAACGAATACTGTATTGTGCAGTGACTGCTTTTCAAGCCAAGCACTTTTATGATTCATAAACTCAAAACAGCGGCAAGAAGATGCTTACTACCACAAAAGCAACCAGATTGAATGGTGCTACACCCCCAAGGAAAAATAATTATATTAATGATAAAAAATGTATCTAAAGCAGTTGCTTGTCTCATGGCAACATTCCTTTATGTCTGAGTCAAATTCGATCCATTTAAATCTTCAAAATAACAAATTTTCGACTCAAGACGAACGCATTTCATTCTAAAACAATATTTTCTCTTTAGAAAAAGAGATCGAGCCGAGATATGCACTTCAAGATGGGCGTGACGTCACATGATGAGGCTTCCATCTTTCGGAGATAAAGCGAACTTCAACAACGTGCGTCACGCGCCTAAAACAGTCACGACCCAAAAGGACCCGAGCCAGTTTTTGCAGATCCGAAAAGTACCACACAGGGCAAAACTATTTTTCCTCCTCTCCAAAACTAGTTTTCATTCATGAAGCAAAACTGGTTTGGGTTGACGGAGCGGCGCGGCGAGGGCCCCAGACCGGTCGACGGCGCGGCGCGACGCGCAGCGGACAAGCCAGGCGGCCTGCTATTTGCCCGACTATTGTTACCGACAACCCCGAATGGTTCCTCAAAAAATCGACTTTTCCCCGTGAAAATCACGAAGTTATGAGTTTTGGGACGGAAGGACGTTCGTCACAAACAACCATTTTGCCATAGGCTGGAATGAGGCTGCATTAGTAACGCACAAAAAGGATGAGAACTCTTCGCAAGTTGTTTGTGCTGAATGAAATGCAGAAAAAAAATGGTTTTATTCTATAACCTCGAAACAAGTGAAAACGCAATGTTTTACGGTAGATGATTCACCGTTTCAAACATTGCAGACATTCCTCAGTGGCTTCCGGTAGGATATTCACTGTTGTTTGTGCATTGGCATTCGCTGGAGAAACAGTAAACGAAGGCGTGCTATTCAATATTTCCACTTTACGGTTTCAAACACTGAATTCCTACTGATCTCACTAGGTTTATGATACATGGTTATCACAAACAGGATTTCGAAATTTTTCCACTTCTCCCTGACTTTTCTTAACAGACTTCCCGTTTTATTCTGATATTTTTTAAATCTTTTTTTGACTGAAGGATTTAATTGTTTCAATCTAGGATTAAATATTTTTTTAACGCAGCGCTTTAGTTTTTCCTGATTAAAAAAAAGAAGGAAAAAATGAACTTTCCCTGACCCTGACTTTCCTGACTCTCACTGAATTTTTCCACGACTTTTCCATGGCTTCCCTGATTAATCCCTGATTCCCTGACCATGTGGACCCATGCTATTTGAATGGATGGAAAACATCTCAACTAGGTGAAATACAAGAGATTCAGTTTAACACAGAGATTCTCGATTGTTTCAAGGTTATAGGTTATCTATCAGGGACACTTTTCAGACTAGGAAATAACACTTTGTGCATGCGTTTTTCTGTTGAAGATAAATAAGGAACCCGAGCCCGAGCCATATTTTGTACAAAAAGTGAGCATTTTTTTTCCTCGTGAAAATACAGATAGAATGAACGGAGGAAATTGCTCACACGGTGCTGTGCATTCCATGTTTTATCTTTTGTCCGAGTGAAGTTGTCGAGTGGACCTGTGAGATCGACTTGGAGCGACAGCCTTAGCAGGCCGGCTCGGCTCGGCATCGCTCGACTGACCGAATCGTGTCTTGGCGGCCGCTTCACTCAATGAAAAGGCTCCGATTTATATCGAAGCTATCGAAATGGAAGCAACGGTATCGATCATTACGCCCAAGGCAAAGAAACTTGTTAAAAAAATGAAGAGGAAAAAACGTTTCGATTACCTACACACAAAATATATACTTAAACGCTGGACTTCAATGCATCTTGTTTAACCCTTGCCTGGCCAAGTTAAGCAGGAAGACATCGGAGCGAGACAAAAGGTACCTAGATAGATCTAAAGTAGAGAACCATTTAGAGAGTGCGGTGTACCTGTAAACAAATCAAGCATAAAACGACTTTTGATTTTTGAAACCAAAGTTGCTGCGAAATCCAAGGAAGGAAGCCTGAAAAATTGTCCGCAAGCTCCCCTGTCATTGTTTTTGGGTAACACTTCCATAAACATTATCAATTTTGAAAGAAATCTCGATTTCAAAATCCGAGGTGAAAAGCAGACGACGAACTCCTACAATTTGTTATTCCGATGTTGTCTGCTGCTCACCTCGAATTTCCAAATCGATATTTATTTTAAAATCGGAAGCTTTTATGCAAGAAATACCCAAAGAAAATTAAACGATGCTTGCACAATTTTTGAGACATCCTTTCAGGTATAATTTAGTCGCTGCTTTGATTCGGAGATCAAAAATTGATTTGTGCTTTGGTTTGTTCACATGCACACCACGCTCTCGAAATGGCTCTCTACTTTAGATGTCTATAATAATCTGACCTAACTTGACCTTGAGTAAATTTGGAAGGTTTACCTATCTCTTGTGTTCTACCTTTCGTCACTAAGAGGAGTGACAGCGGAACATGGCACAAGGCACCCAACCTAACCTAACATGAATTAGGTGAGTTTAACGGTGGCCTGATGCCGCGAACTTTCCAACGAAAGTTGCTGCCACTGACAAAAAAGACACTACAGGCTTGGGCCGAGCGGCGCTGCGTCGAAGCGAGGGTAAGTGACCTAACATGATACGCACGAATACAGTTGGCTATGGTAAGGTAGGTTACGATGAATGCTATGTGCCTCGCTCCGAAGTCGCCCCGCACATCTTTACAACGAAGGTGATGTTATGGAGAACAGGTGTAGCTGATGACTTTCTCACTACTTTGCTGACGAACTCTACTTGAACATCTCAAGCGACCCCTGCACTACTTAGTAATGCAATAGCTTCTTTTTAGCGGCTATTGTGCTGCCAGTTTAGCAATATAGATTAAGGGCATACTCCAACACACGAGATCCTACTCTAACGTTCTCGGTCCAGAGCCAGAACCTGAACCAGAGTTCTTGATTTTTACCCGATTAGGCCTATCCTTGTCTGAAAAGTTTTTTCCCTGATTAAATACACTTATCAATGGAACACAAAAACAATGCATAAGACAATATTTTACATTAAACACAATTTTTTATTTTGTTGCTTGTTTTGATTTCATTTTTTCTGTAAAATTCCAGACATTTCAGCCGAATTTCTTGATTTTTTCTCAAATTTTCCAGAAAGTAAAATTTCCTGAATTTCCCTGATCGCTGGACACCCTGCTTAGGAGACTTTGTCAGTATCGAAGATCAATTCCACCAAATGTCAAAGATATGTAAAATTTCGTTTGCAGATTGTTCGGGTTTTAGAAGCAGTTAGAAACACAAAAATAACATTTTTTGAATTAGTTTAGATTGCGGTCTGCGAATCTCAAATGGCGCTTAAATAATTAAATTGAAACAGACCTGCGGCAAAAATAAGAAGAACATCAAGAAAATTCAAACTCTTCGCTTGCGAGTTTCCTTTCAACTTATCAAATCCCATTTCATCAGGTGAAGAGTAACAGTTGACAAAAGAAATGAAGAACTTTAACGGTAGTCTCATACCTGTTTCAGGTAGGTAAAAGAGAGGAAAGAGTGTAATTCGGTTAGTTTTAAAGATACGTTCATACCCAAAACAGGTCTGGGCCCTTTAAGAGTTTGTTTCTACGGTGAATTCTACAAGCCAATTTGAAAATAGTCTAAAAATAAAGGCACTGTTCAGACGCTAATGAATAATAATATGATAAGTAACGGTTGATATTAGTCCATGCACCAAGCGATTAAATATGGCTGGTTTCATTCACTTACATAGACATACAAATATAAAAATTCGTAGAACACACGCTACTAAGAATTATTTCAGTTATCAACTAAGTTACGGAAAACTAAATATTCTTGGGAAACGCGATAAAAAAAAATAAAAACGTTCGGTGATAATCGCTTTAATCTTAAGCAGAGTTGGAAAAGTACACGTTTTCAGTAAAACCTGGAAAACCACAAAAAAAGGACAAAATACTAAGGTTTGGAAATCAAAATACTCTTGACCTGTCCCTTGCAGGTCCGCGAATATTCTGGCAGTCAAAAAATATTCTGCTGGCTAATTCTTATTTCGTCTTAAAATAAGCACTACATGTTTTAGTAGTTTAGAAATAAGCATATTCTTTTATGAGAAGTATGAGCACGTGAGTATATCTTACAACAGCGTATTCTTATAAAAATGAAAAAAAAAACTGTCGCCACACTCGCAGTTTTATCAATCAGATTTTTAAACAATGTGTCCACCTTATTTCAAACTTTTATAGGATTATGACGCTATACGAATAGATCCACATAGGTTACTTCAATCTCGGTTAAGTTATAAATAATGTTAACCCACTACCACCCAGTGATGCCGTTCGGAAACAGAAAAAAATATTTTAGAGGATCTTTACAGTTCAGTATTGTAACTATTAAAAAATATCACCCCTCCAGGAACGTGAAATTCAATAATTTAGGCATTTTCCATAGCTTAAAATTGCGTATTTTAGTGGAAAGGATCCTTCCAATTTCTCTTAAGCTAAATTTCACTCCAAATTCTTTGGGCTGTTATGGGTTAAGTACCTTGCCCCTCCTCGTTTTCACTGGCCATTCGCTCGGCAGTCGACAAGCCTTTTGCCTCTTACTTTTCGGCGGCAGGAGCCTGCCACCGATAAGTAAGCGACATCTTCACATGCGAACGTAATACGGTTCCCTTACGTTGGTGTCGGTTGCCTCGCTCAGCTCGGATCTGGGACGAAAGGCGAGCGTACTTCAAGTGGGCCTTCCAATACCACAACCAAGTGTACTATCAAAACAGCACAATGTCTATCTTTTTCTGATCAAGTTCTTGTCTCTCTCCCTGCCTATTCCTTAACAGAATTTAACGTTTCCCCCGACATTTTCTCCGGAACTTTAACTACCCTTCATCAAAAATTATCTGTAAAAAAAAGTTTGTTGTAATCTAGCACAATAAAAAAATCTTAAGGAAAATCCCAATACAAAATTTATTTGTATCCTAGCCATTCTAATACTTCGATTCCCAGATTTCCCTGCATTGTAACAACTCCGCTAAAAATATTTTCAGGCGGCTTTTTTTTAATACGTGTAGTAAGCCTTAATAAATTAACTTTGGCCTGCATCAAAATTGATTTTAATACTAATATCAATACATTGGCAAGATGATTACTTAGAGGTGATCGCTTCCTAGATGCAAAATACTGTTTTTTTTTCACAAATTAAACTTATTAACGAATTTGAAGCGAATGCACTTCATTTTAGCTAACCGTGATACCTATAAACATTATCGTTCAGTTCAAAAAGAGTTCCCTTAACCGTCGTCCAGTTCGAGGAAAGCAGCGTTTCCCGTGATCTTTAATCCTTATTCCTTTCACCACTATGTGTATTTTAGTCAGCAGGAACGATACCTTTACCTAAAACCTCTGAGGAACAAAATACAGCCATACCGCTGAATGGAGTATTTACAGAGCGCGGGAAACGCAGTTTTGAATTATCGTCGAACTGGACAGTTAAGGAAATATCTACTCGAACTGGATAGTTGAGGAAAGGTCTTCTCGAACTGTACGGTTAATGCTTGTAGGTACCGACCTCACCCTAAGAGACTGTTAATCGCAAATATTTATTCAACAGTGAGAATGCAAGTTGATTTCACGGAGTTTGAAAACTAAAATAAACTTAATACTTGGCCTACAGCAGAAATTAATTTCCTCACTTCATGTTTCACTAAATTTACCCTTACTTCATAATATTTTCAAATCATTGTTTTTTTCGATCGTACTTCCTGTTTGGCGTTACACGCTTTAAAAAGAGAATCTGAAATTCAGATGCAACAAAAGTCAAAGCACACTAGTCTGAAAAATTTTCAGTCCAAACATTGACTGAATTTCAGTTATAACGTTCTTAAAATAAGCACTGTATAGAAATCAAAAACGATGTCTGTAATTCAGCGAATAAATGGACTGATATTCTTTCCAGATCAGTGATTAGACTTTTGTTGCATCTTAATTAAAGATTCTCTTTTTAGTGCCACTATCAATAAAAAAGTCCCGCCCATTGAATTAACAGTTCACAGGTTCCCCGGGAATGGTCTCGGGTTAAATATATCTCGGTATTAGTTCCTGAAACGCAGCAAAAATTTAGAAACAATTTCCGCGCAGCCGAACAGACGAGCGACCTTGCTTGCTAACAGTCTTGGCACACCCATTACAAGCTGGTTACTTAACATCCCAATGGACTTCGTGCTGCAAGTGCGGGCGAGCCACCGAGGCGGGCGAGCCACCGAGGCAGGCGGGAGAGCCACCGGGGCGGGAGGGCGGCCGGGCCGGCTCTGTCAACGGCGCGGCGGCGGCGTTGCCGCATAGGCGCGTTTTAAAAGGCCGCGGCCCGCACGGGCAGGCCGCCCGCCCGCGCTCAGCTCGCACAGCTGCTGCTTCCTTCCTTTTAAATGTACAGTACAGTACGCCGCTGCGTGGCGTAGCATCCACGGATGAGTTCTGTTCATTCACACTGCGCGGCGCGGGGAACGGCCCGGCCCGGCCGTCTCGAAGCGCTAGCTCGCTTTGCAAGGGGCCTCCTCAAGTCCGGTTATGGCGCGCACATCTGCGACTTCTTCGCGGTGACGAACAACTTGAAGAGTTCAACGAAAGATATAGCCACTCAGTTCCACTGTTCGTTGCCCACATGAGCGGAGCGAAAGCGAAGCGATGCACAACACAAATAACCTAACTTAACCTAAACTGACTTTACGGTCTTCGCGCCGCCGAAAGCCGCATCAGGCTCACTGACAGCAGAGCGAAACGGTAGTGAAGTAAGTCAAAGGCACGTGACCTGACTGAACCTTACCCAAACCAACCTGATTTACGCAATGGTTCATTCCAATAATGTGATGATACGAAAATCAGAGTGAAAGGCAAGAGGTAGAGGATTCCACCCTTTAATACAGTGTATGTGTGCGTGTTTTAGACTACGCTTTTACAATCCATGTCTTGGAGACTAGAACAAATAGGTAATTTTCTAAACGTCGACGTCAATTAGACAAACGAAAGATATCTCAAACATACCTTTCGTCCCGTATCTAAGGTAAAACTTCTAATAAAAAAGTGAAATTTTCATCACTTTGGGGGGGGGGGGGG
>Ga0058701_10005913_pt1 | contig 10252 bp, 5 predicted proteins | sample AgamicOrMae_FD_97039 | JGI IMG/M metagenome (GOLD analysis project Ga0058701, IMG submission 97039) | Agave microbial communities from Guanajuato, Mexico - Or.Ma.e | ecosystem: Host-associated > Plants > Phyllosphere > Phylloplane/Leaf | place: Guanajuato, Mexico | collected 2012-06-04 | reverse complement strand
TAGAAAAGGTGGACCTCACGGGTGACCACCTGAATGTTTCTAATGGAAACCCTTCTGAAGGACGCCGCGATAAAACAAGCCGAAACACGAGATTTAGTCTGTAGACAAGGTGTCGGATTCTCAGAAACTGGACAAACGACACCTGATTGGTGTAAAGTCGATAACTAAAGCGGGACATCACAAGACAGTTTTGGCTTCTGTATACAAAAGAGAATGCTGTAAACAGAAAAAAAACTTTTTCACAGCGTAAAATATTTAAAAAAGATCTTATTTTCTACTCTTTGAGCTCTGTAGTCTTATCTCTCACAGTGGAGTGACATCGATGCGACGCGAAGATTGAGTAATGCGACTTAACTTCATCTCTTGTTGGTCACCTATTCCAGAACTGCTTGGTTCCTCTGAGCTGTTACTTTGGCTGAGAATCAGGCGGAACTGTAAAGAAGCAAATTCGTGGAGCGAAGCAAAGGACACCTTACGTTCACAGTAGCACATTGAGATATCCACATTACGTCACACAATTCCTCGAAGTTGAAGGAAAACAGTGAACAAACAGACGACTCCCGGGATCTTTAGGTTAATTTCACGCTATAAAGGCGGAAGTTTCAAAATACGAAATACTAGTGTAAAGAATAGGAATAATTAATGCTACTGGGAAAGTATGATATTATATCGTGTTTTGTAGTGAGTGGAATTTTCTTTTCATTCGAACCTGAAATAAAGTCGCCACATAGAATCTAGTCGCTTTGGCAATCACTGACCTGTCACATTTTGTGAACTAGGGAACATCCCTGAAATTTCCACGTTATTACTGCATACCTTGGACTCAACTAAAACTTCTTAACGACAAAATACTTAGGTGTCAAGTCGTGTTTGTTGTTTTCCTTCAAATTGGAGGAATTGCTCCGGATGTGACGTCACTGTAGATCTGTAGATATCTCCATTGTTAACAGAATGAAATCATGAAGCAGAAGTTTAAAAAGATTTTGAAGTAGAACTAGAGCGACAAAGACATGGCGACCTTAAAAATATTTTGTGCGTAATGTGCGACCTAGACATGATTGGGTTAGAAGATTTGGTGGGTAACGCATCGTTCGAGAGAGGATTAACTCCGCGTAGAAATTGAACTCTGGCGAATCGTGAAAGAGGCGAATACCGGTTTTGCTCGGGTGACCCGACCTTCCGGTAAGAAGTACTCGTTGTTAAAAGTGGATAATAGAGAAACAGCTTCTGATCAGGTCGCACGCGGTTCGGTCCGGTTCGCTCCCACGTTTCACTGCGTCTGAAAATATTTTAATCAGGGTCACGAGTAAAAAGCCGGCGTGGCAAGGAGTGGCGAGCGTTGCAATCAGGGGAACGCTGCCGCGCATCTTGTGGGATCTGCTCCAGACTCCAGCAACAATAACATTAAAGATTAGCTCTGCATTCCCCGGTAAGAGTGATTAAGCTACCGACGACTAACGCGTGTTTAACGGTACCCGTTTTAGTGGTCTACGTGGTTTAAACGGTTAACCGATGAACAATATTTGCACATGGCTGAATCCGTGAAAAAGGATTTTATAGTTTCCTTACACGGATAGATCGTCAACTTAGGTATCATCATCTTCTATCAATGTAAGCGGATTATTTATTGTAAAGGGTTTAGTGTACGTCCCATATGAAACTTTTATGATCCACCTGTATTCACGTGAGAGAATAAACATCATAAAAATAATAGTTATTAAAACAACAACTTCTTGATTCCATTTTTTTATTATTATATTATTATTTTTGCTATCACCCTGCGACATTGCAATGTTCCTTTAGAATACCTTAGTAAGACGCTTCAGAGTAAATGCTTAGTCATTGTTATGATAAAACAATGTGCTTTCGAAGAGGACACATACAAGAAGTCCTTTTTACGACAATGGCCATACGGGCTCGCCGTTGACCTCTTCCGCAATGATCTCCCCTCTGATCGTTCTAGTTTATTGTTCCCTAAGGTAATACCGTGGCTACGGAACATTCCTCATACGAGTGTAATCCCGCAACGAATTACACGACTAGGCTGGTCTAATCCCTCGACTTTATATCCGACAGAAGCGGCTTTTAATCAAGTTGCAAAATCTAAATTATTAGTGCAGCTCGTACGACCTCACACACAGCCCTGCGGGTTGACGAGGCCTTGCATTTCAGTGGGTCGTGACTGGCTTAAGGCCCTAGAAAACTTGCAGACAGATTGAGAAATTAGCAGATGTTGGTACTTTGAATCAGTCATTTTGCACACGTGCCGTACGTCCACACTGTAATTACGGATAGGGCTCAACACAATGAAAAATATGAGCTCACAGTCGTTTTGTTTCGAAAGCGCACTTTGCGAATTAGTTAGGCGTACATGGGGCGGAAGAAAAGGGAATGATAGAGCTAGCAAAAGTACAATGTACTGTACTAGTAGACCACATTGTTCCAAGATTTGATACGCTCGTTCAAAATTCGGTGCCCATGACGAATGGCCACTTTCACTGACAGAATTTTAAGTAATGAATTTATAATTAGGACGGAAGTAGAAGACCTCAGAACACTTCTGTGAGCGGGGTGATCTCTGAATTTCTGGAAAGGGGAGGTAGAAAATAGAGCCGTTGAAACTTGCAGTGTAGAGTGAAATCCACCCTGTTTAATGAATTGATCCCTGGCATAGGTGACCTGATTATGAGTCACCAGGTGTGCTGAGCGTTAGTTGAGCCTTTTGCGAACTCTATAAATCCCGAGAAGGAAGCAATGAGACCGCGCTAATCTCGACTGGCGGTGAATCACACGCTTCGATACACGCTGGTCTGGCTTGATAGGGCTCCGTGTCGTCTGGTTGCTCCCCTGGACTGCATCGGGAAAAATTATCATTTCAACCCATTTCTCTTTCCTTAAAGGGAGAAAGTTTTTTCCCGGGACGGGATGATCCTAACTTATGGTGACAATGGTCAATTAAGACAGGATTACGCTTTTGCTTTGAAACCAAAACCAAAATAATAATAAAAATGAACATACAGGGCCACAGTTTTTTTTCATCCTCTCTGTTTACAACTGAATTTGATGGACTTGCTGTGGTTCAACAGAGTTGCTTGAATAAGCGGGAATTGTGCGCTAGGCTGTTATCTGCCCAAGTAGGACCTCTCGATTGGCTTATGGAAGGTTGAAGTCCTGAGGTGGCTGTTGATGGTTTCCTTGTTTGTTTCAGGCCGTGGCTTGCCCAATGAGTGCGGTGGACTGGTTCGGGTATCCCCGGCTGGGCTCACTGCCTCACGTGACGATGAGAGAGAAGGACTCGTCTCCCCGCAAGATGCTTCTGGCTGCGGGAGGAAGCTCGTCGCCGAAGCAAGCCGCCGTGTATCCCGCCGAGCCGCCGCCGCACCACGTCGCCAATGGAGCCGCCGGCGCGGAAGCCGAACGTGAGGCTGATGGTGACGAAGACATGCCCTTCGACCTTTCCAGGAACCCTCGAGGGTCGGAGACGTCGCCCCCGGAGGCGCCCCACATGTCGCCAGCAGCGCGTCCCCATGATGACGGGGAAGCCGTCGACGAGCAGCCGCTTGACCTCCGGGTCGATCATAAGAAAGACTATCTCCGGTCGCGGCGTATGGAGGACGAGAACCAGAACGTCATCATGAGATCACCATCACCGGAAGATGGCAAGGATGATCCTGATCGTGAGATAGACGTGGACGGGGTCGACGATGACCAACAGGATGAGAGGGGTCAGCTAGGGAGTCCCCGTCCCATTCCTATGAAGAGTCCACAGCAAGGGCCAATTTCACCGTATTCCCTCGTTTTCCCGCATCAGCCCATCCATCCGTACATGCTAGAGGCGATGTACAGGGGTACAGCAGGCGACAAAGCTTCTCGTCTTCCGATCGGATATCCCGAGAACGGCCCTGTAGCGTATCCTGGTTCGCCGAGACCGTATCCTTTCATGAGTCCTACCTTACTCAACCACCACGAGCGCTCGCCTCTCACGGTACATCCACCCTCGTATCACCCCTCGTTAACACCTCAGCAACAGGCGACGCCACCTGCACAGCCATCGCCCATCAAGAGCTTCCCGTCGGAGGGGAAACTGAAGGACAGATATTCGTGTAAATTTTGCGGCAAGGTGTTCCCTCGTTCGGCCAATCTCACCAGACATCTGCGCACGCACACCGGCGAGCAGCCGTACAAGTGCAAGTTTTGCGAACGCTCCTTCAGCATTTCGTCAAATTTGCAGCGCCACGTCCGCAACATCCATCACAAAGAGAAGCCCTTCAAGTGTCCGTTGTGCGCGCGGTGCTTTGGCCAGCAGACGAACCTCGACCGCCACCTGAAAAAGCACGAGACGGACGGCCCAACGATCCTGGATGACCGGGAACGGAACTCGTCGTCGTCGCTGGCAGGGCCAGTGGTGTCACCACCCACTCCGGGAGCCGGTGAAGATTCCTACTTCGAAGAGATCCGCTCATTCATGGGCAAAGTGAGTGCGGACGGTCGGATGGTGTTGCCGATGGGGCACCAGCGAACGATGCTTCCCTTGCCGGGATACCACCCGGCCGCTCATATCTATCCCCGAGGTTCCCACCCGGTAGAGGCACCCACTCGCGCGCTCCTCTCCAACGGCAGTGACCCTAACGGCACTCCTCTGGCACTGGTTGACCGAAAGAGCCATGATTCCAGTAATAAGGACCATTTCTCGTCGAGGTCGTCGTCCTCGTCCTCGTCTGGTTACGCTAATTCCGCGAGGTCCACGTCGCCGTCAGCGCAACAGAGCGCGCCTCATCCTTACTCGACGTCGCCATCCCGGCGAGCCAAGGGAGAGTCTCGCGAGGAGACGGATAGCCACGGCGACGAGAGGTCTCCGCCGCCGGACTCTCCGGTGAGCAACACCTGATCACCGCCGAGCCGCCCGCTGCCAGCCTTGCTGATCACTTTCCTTTTTTCTTCACTCTCGCTGCTCCCGTAGAATCCAGAGCAGGGCCTCGGGGGACGAGACGAGAGGGTGTGGCTATCGCCGCCGAAGCTGCCGCCGCAGCTGCCGCTGGAGTGGCCTCCTGATGATGATGACAGTCATCAAGTGTGTCGCCAAACGTGTTACTCGTGGCGATGTGAGCGGGTGTGCGTTACGAAGTTCGCAAGGATTTGGCCGTGGGCTCGTCTTACCTCGCATATGCTGTTCTTTGATCACATGACGCGGGATTGAATCGCGCCCGAACAAAGCGCGTGATTCCGTGTTAACGGTGCTAGTCAGAATAGAAACGGATTGCTAGCGGGTGCTAAATATATCAAGATGAGAGGCACTCGTTCATTCAAAAAGAGAATCTAGAGTTAGGACGTGCCTCTTGTGAACTGCACTTGGTGTTTGGTCGCATCTTCTTCTTGCTCTGTCCACTCACCTTAGGCTATTTTCAAACAACTGAGGTACACCAGAAAATTTAGTTTATTTATTCATCCTGTAAGATTTGGTCTTTCCTGGGATGCTCTTTTATGAGAGGGGAAACTCCCGACAGTCAAAATGCGCAACCTTGCGTCCACTCGTATCAGCGGAGATCTGACAGCAGCTCAAATAGATGCCTACAATGACTTTTCAGTGCTCTAATATTCGGCTAAATGGATCCGCGGAGGTGACATTCATCTTTTTCGGTTTATCTCGTGACATAACAAAGCCGCATCTCGAGCTTACTCTCCATCTCTCTCTTGCCCCATTCCTCCTTAGCGAAGAAGACGGCCTTCTTCATCTGTCTTTATATCGGATTCCGCCTGCGTTGTCGTCCTTCTCCTTCTCGTTGCCTGGCGCGGCGTGTCTCACTCTGCATGGACGCCTTGTCCCTCTCTTCCTCTCTCTCCTCTAGCTCCTCCCAGTTCCGTCCTTGTTCTCCCGATCGTCCACACTTTACAAACTTCCGCACATCTAGGGCATTTTGCGGCTTCCTTCACTCCAATATTTCTTTCAATAGCTATTTTTCTTCACATCCTTGTCCCGGGCGTCACTCCGCGTCTCCTCACTAAACGTCCTGTAATTTATAAACCACGTCACCTTTCTAAAGAAACAAAGTAAGGAGACTTGCAACGGACGCCCGATTCTCAACTGTTCAACCAATTATGCCTTTTCGGGTGACAGCTCACCGCACCGACCACTGCCTGTTTACACAACAAACAACTTACTCTAGTTTGAAAATGATCTCACGAACTTCTCCACAAAAGTCATTGAAGCCCAATTTCATCGCCTCACTAAAGAAGAGTTCTTCTGTAATTAAACGATCCGAATAATTCAAACGTCACTTCGTGTAAACATGGCACTTCCCCACCCCAGAAACTGAGAACATTCGGTAGCTCATGGTGATGAAGTTACTAATACCTTCACTCTTACGATTTGATGACGGTTCAAACGATGGCCGCAACAATCAGAGATGCGTGGCTAGCAATCGCACCAAATAAGTTCTCAGTTTTACACGCAAGAAGTCACACAGATGTAAAATGTTTGGATTTCTATCATGCATGACTAATGTGAATCGTCATGCCCCTCACCGTTAAAATCAAAGTGAAACAACGTAATTCGCATCTAATAGTTCCACGAGGAAAGTCAAATGAGACAAAGCGCTTCCTTAGCTTCTCCATCAAAACTTTCTGGATTCAAGATACGTTTTTCTGGCCTTGTTTGTGATACGCAAAGGTTTTAAATCGGGCCGCCTCCACACTACATGTGGGATTCAAAGACAGCAAATAGTCTATTTTATTGAGTTCCTTGTCAGTATTCTCGCAAAAAGGCTTTCGTTAGATACTTTTCCGAATATCAGGAAGTGGGTGCAGAGCGAGGACAGTTACACCTTACCACAAACAAACTTATGAGATACTTTCGTCGTTTAAAGACGTAACACTCAACCAATTTTCTAATCTTCACTCCGGACATGTTCGTTTCCTTATTTTTTCAGAATCGACTACAAAACAGCAAGACCTCAATTATGTGCATTTTTTTTTACAATTCTATTTGTCCGACAGAAATATTCCCTTTTTTATGTGAGTCATGAAATTTGCGCGATGCATATGCTACTAATGCATTTTTTTCTGTAAATTTGAGATATGCAGGTATCAACCTGGAGAAGGTCCCGAGTTTTCTACGGGCAAGACGTATCAACAAGTTAGCTATTTTTATAGCAGGAAATGCCAACAATACTTCGAAATTCTGATATATCTATACGGTAAGACCGAGTTGCAGTTACAAATCAACGTGGAGAAAATGTACCTGATAGATAAGGTAAAGTTACGCATTTTGACTGTTGAGTTTCCCCTCCCTAAACAACGTTCGAAATTAACGCCACTTTTGGTGCAGGGTATATGCTCTTGATGTGATCTGTCCAGCATTGCGATTTCCTATGAGAGGATGTAAGCCTCCTTAAGACACAATTGTCAGTGTAGTGACATCTGCTTTGTTTCATCTATAAACACGATGAAAACTGCAGTTCGTTGTGAAAGAACGTTTTTACGTGTGTGACGTGGTTGGCTTTTAACTAAAGATGGAAATAACTTGTTTGAATCCCGGTGTGTCCACTTCCTACATTGTTTTGCAGTATTTTAAGACTTCCCAAGATAAAGAATTATACCTACACTGCCCTCAAGTGTATTTGTACCGTACATGAAATCCCAGTACAATGTTATGAAGTTACCGATTCATTTAACGTTTTGTACAGACCAGTAGTGTTCAAAAATTTTTGTTTGTTGGTAGATCGGTGTGTTTGTTCATTTATGTATAGCATGTTATTTGCCTGTAACCACGTGCAAGAGTTTGAAATCGTCAATAGTTGAATGGTAATCTGTTCCAAACATGACGGAGGAAACCAATGAGAACGCTCCATTATTGTAAAAACACAATTGTGTATTATTAATAATGGAGCATTTCATGAACTCCTTTCCTCTGCGATGCTTACCTGCTCATTGAACGAGAATATTTTTGTTATGCACCAACGACCGGAACGGGAGAATGATTGGGAAATGTATAAGTACAAAACAGTTCCTTTTGCTGTGCACATAAATGTACGATTGCTACATGTCGGCATAACTTATTTTCAAGAATGTAAACTTACGCCCGAAATGTTGTAGGATGTAAATATGTGACGGCTTAGAAAAATATTCCTGACCATCTCCTCTCAACAAATCAGAAAAAAAAAACCGTTCAGTGGTATGAGGACATTACATTGAATTACGCACCACGAAGGGACCTACATCATTCTACTTTTGATGGTTTAGAAAGGCGTCCACTGATAATCATTCATTTACGAAATAGTACGTTAATCATAACGAGTAAAATTAACACTTCCATAGAGCTTCATTTTTTACAGGGGGGGGGGGCCTTAGAATAGAGCATACCGAATTAAAGGGAGAGATACGTTACATTTTGTCTAGCCCAACACTTCCTAGAACGTTTCGGACTTAGGTTATTTAATAATATAATTAAAAGAATTTCAAATGTATAATTTGAAGTTAACCTTAAGCCGAAAAGATAATTATATCACATTGTCAGTTACCGATTGAACTTTTTCAAAGTCCACTTATAAGTGTAAATCAAGTGCTAAATTTTGCACTAGTCAAGATTATGAACCGTTTTTTATGTAAATAAATGTAGCTAATAAATCTCTACGAAATGTTGATTAATGACTTAAAATCCAGCATTGTTCCCATCTATATTTTTATGTGAGATAAACGTTATGTAGATAGTGTAAACTACGTAAGATATTGTTTACTATTTTTGAATAGGTTTTCACTGACATGTTAAGAAAAGACAAGGCATATTTAATAAATAATGTCTGATTGATGTATATTTTTCTTACCTTTTATCCTCACTTTCGCCGACAAAAAATTGATCATTGCCATGAAAAAACCCTTCAAACAGTAAGCCACCTGACCTGGAAAAAAAGAAAATGAATATTTAATTCAAACAAAAATGTCACGTGGGTGATATCGACTCATTAGTTCATATGAAATGATACACACACTTATTTGGAGCCATAGAATTATACACAGCTAACTGAGAACGTATCAATGAAGTCAAATTCATCACAAGATGTATGAAATGTTTGCAAGAAAATCTTGCAAAAAAATAAAGTACTGCGTTTCTACGCAAAAGAAGAGGAAAAAAGGGAGGGCTGAGTATAAAAAGGCGGCTTTGATATCTGACGATGAACTTTCAGTACAGGCATGAGATAAACTTAATGTTGAGAGCATGTAAGGGTAACACAGCAAATCCCAATGCATTAAAAATATTTGAAGAATGCAAAGGAAAACGTCAAATAAAATATTAGAAAAATAGAAATTAAGAAAAAATAAACCTATTGGCCTGATATTAAAGGTCCATGCGGCATTCAAGACTTTGTAAATTAATCGAATTTCAACAATACTGTAGAGACCTTAATTCGAATAAAGGACATTTAAAGGAAAAAAATAGTTCAAGAGTAAATAATTTAAGTTTTTTGCAACATACAAGAAATACTTTTGGCAGAGTGTGTACGGATGTCCTTCCGGACAGAATGTCGACTATTCGCGAGGTAAGTAAAGCAGTTTTAGAGTGATTCAACGAAGCAAATGAGCAGACAAGGTCACCATAGTCATAAATGGCAATGCCCATGGAGATGCCTTAATCATCTAGATCACAGTTCAGTTCCGCACGACGATATAAGACAGTTCAGAAATCAAAGATTCTCATTTCATAACGGTCTCTTACACGCTAGTTTAGTCTGCGTGTACAGAATTCATCCCCTTAAGCAATACCATGATATCGTTTATGATTATAAAAATAACAAATGTCACTTTCATATTGAAATAAAGTGAGATGGTTGTAAGACCACAATTTTCCACCAACATTATTCTTGACGGAAAAAAAATGTTTCAGAAAAGTATATGATTCTAGTTTAAGGGAACATTGCTATTGGTATGGAGCAACTGATTTAAACATTTCAGCTGTTGGGTCTTCATGAATGTTAACTTTCCTTTTAAGTTCATATAACAGGATCGGACTGTTTCATGTGGTAGTTCATGATTAAAAGAAAATATGCTCACACTATGAGCAGAATTAATTGAGGTGGCTTGGGTAAAAAGTTCCTAGTTTCTAATTCAATTATAAGCGTGGATTATAGATCAGTTATAGGTCAAAAGCGTCTCCCACAACAACCTGAGAAGTATTCTTTTTATAATGAAGGATTTCTTCTGTTCGTAGGTTAAATCATCAAGAACTTAGTTTGAAATTTTGAAACTATCAAAAAGATGG
>Ga0058701_10005912_pt1 | contig 10255 bp, 3 predicted proteins | sample AgamicOrMae_FD_97039 | JGI IMG/M metagenome (GOLD analysis project Ga0058701, IMG submission 97039) | Agave microbial communities from Guanajuato, Mexico - Or.Ma.e | ecosystem: Host-associated > Plants > Phyllosphere > Phylloplane/Leaf | place: Guanajuato, Mexico | collected 2012-06-04 | reverse complement strand
TTCTATTCATGCCGGATAAGAGGTATTAAAGAACAAAAGTTGTTTGCAAACATGTCAACACACACAAAGCCTGCCAACTTTCGCTTAATATAGCGGACAAACTATACCATATACCGTCCACATACTAACCACATACCGACCACACACCGTCCACATACCGCGCAGAGTATGTGCCTCAGTAGATGATTCGGCCAAGTCACATACCGTCCACATACCATCGCGAAACTGGCCACAGACTATCAACATACCGTTCACATAGTCTGTATTCGGTCTGTAAAGAGTATGTGAGGAGTATTGGAACATGTGAAAAGTCATTTCACATACTCGTCCAATACTGCTTTTTTTGTCTAGGGTAGGGTTACCTAATTAAAAGGTCGCCAGGCATGATGCCGCTTACTTCTCGGCGGCCCTAAATCGGCCGCCGAGAGGTAAGCGGCTTCAGGCTTGGTGACAGCCGAGCGGAGCGATAGCGGAGCAAGCCACAAGTGACTAACTGATCTTGGTAAACGGCAAGGGCCTTGGTTATGATAGGTTAAGTTAGATGGGATGCCTCTTGCCTCGCTCCGCTGTCGTTCCGCTCGATTTGACGACGAAAGGCTGAACCGAAAGGTTAAAATTGCCACCTTAAAAATTTGAGTGTTCACTCAAAAATGCCACTTTTTCGGTAGGGGAGATTTTATCGCGCGACCATACCATCTCAGTACAGTTTGGATTGAGACTATCTTTTAGTAGGGGTAGTTCAACGCAGAAGGATGCAGCCTTAACGCATGAGGCATCAACGCATTATTTGATCTTTCGTTGGTACCCTATAACACGGGAGGTGGGAAACCCAGCATCTCAAATATTAGAGCAAAATTGTGAAACGTTTTACGGCTTAGTTAGGCAGGCAGCTAGGCGAATGCATTAAACGTTGTGCGAAAGTGAAAACCTTGCAAAAGTAGGTTTATTTCAGGGTTAGCCGCTCTGCTCTTGAGCAGCTATTCCTATCAACAAGTTATGAGCTATGTAAGGAAGTTCAGGGAAAGCTTGGCGATCCGCAAGCCATGTGGGAACTCTGATGGGATTTTATTCTTTTCTGCGGTTAGCGTTTGCACAAATCAGCGACGTGATGCAAACGCCAACCTGGTTCGACTTCGTCACTTTTTTATGATAAAATAGCTCACGTCAGTCACAAAAGAGTGACGTCACTGCGATCAGTGTTGTCACTCTTGATACAACCCATGCCCAAAAAGGATTCCTGTTGATTCGAGGAGAACTGACCTATACCTGAAATAAACCACCACCTTGCAAAAAAAGGGGCCACCTTAGAATATTTCCTTTTAGAAAACTTTATATGATTTTTTTTCTAACGTAATACTGTGCTTGAAAAACCTACATTCAAGCCACAAGTTTTTTTTCTTGTTTTGTTTTATTGAATTAAGGTTGGCATCACAATTTATCGACTGAAATGCGGAGGCAAGCTTACAATCTTGATGCATTTCATTAAAAGAAAAGAAAAATACTCGTTAGCTATTTATGCCTTTGACTGTACAGCCGGGGTCATAAACGGCTAAAAAAAGGTGTTTTTGTTTTTCGATTTTTGTAGGAAGCAAGTGGTTCAAATAAACAAACGACAGGGCGGTATTCATTTTGCTTCCCTTATTCGGTTAGTATCATCAATGATTATAAAATTCTTTGCAGTCGTTGAAAACCGTCAATTTCTTTCTCTTCTCTTGCCGTCAGCCGTTAATTCCATTCACTACATCATATATGTGGGGACCCAAAAATACTCAGTAATCAGTGCATATTTACCCCCCCCTCGTCAGATATCTTTCCGCATCGTTACTAGTCGGAATTAATGATTTCAACGCCTTAAAGCTCTCGATTATTTTACACAAATTTAAGTGCCTTGTGCCTCACTCTTAGCTCCACTTCGCTTGGCTTTAGCGACGAAAGCTAGAATTCAATAGGCAAGAGAAAGACATCTTGAAAATATGAAGTACAGAAAGTTTCATCATGTTTTGCTTATGAATTTATCGAGGAAACGTCGGAATTATTGCTGTTGGAAAGGACAAATAATATGGATGGGAGGAGAGGCTGGTTGGGGGGGGGGGCTCGTGGGAGAATGGCCTTTGCATCGGCCCGGCCCGGGGATGGGCCAGGCTGGGCCCGCAGCCGCCCGGTCTCCAAGGAATCAGTCGCCCGTATTCAAACATGATGTTACTCAACTTTCGAAGGCAAACGGAATGTTTGACTTTATAGAATTTGCTTCTTCAGCAAGGACGTATCGCGTTTTATATCAGCGTCCTTAAAACGTTTTCGCTAGTTCCCAAAGTTGGAAGCAAACGTGAAATAAATTGTACTTTTTGAATGGATGCCGTAACTATGGTGTTACATCGCGTCCTTGCTTTGGAAACGTTGATGCCGTCCTTCAGAAAGACTCACTGTATATTTCAGAGGTAGAAGTTTCCACTCTTGTGATCTACCTTTTGTGGTCAGAGCCGGGCAAGACACAATGCCCATTACCCGAGCCTTATTTAGCTTGACCTAAATCAACTTAACCAAAGTTAAACTAACCCAAGTTATAACCTAACCCTAGTTGACCTAACCCAGGTTATTCAAACCCAAGTTAACAGGTTGCCACAAGGCCGGGAAATCAGGAAAATCCCGATGTAAGGAAATGAAAAAAAAATGCCAGGAAAATCAAGGGAAGGTCAGGGAAAACCCTGATCAAAACTAAAGTATCAGATAAAAACGAAGCGTAACGGAAAGAAAATAATTCTTATGTCCCTAAAATCGGAAACGGCAAAAATTAACCGGCTGAAAATAGGGAAATTCGAAAAAAAAGGTGTTCAGGAAATTAGGAAAAGATTAGGGAATTTGAGAATTCGAGTTTAGTAGCATCCCAAGTTAACCTAAGTTAACCTTACTTAAGTTAAACTGACCTAAGTGAATCTAAGCTAACCGTCACCAAGCCCGAGGCAGCTCACTTCGCGGCAGCGCGTTTGACTGCCGCCGAGAAGTGAGTGACATAAGGCTTAAACCGCAACAGATAGCCGATTAATATCGAACTTTGTTAGGCACGGCACTTTCTAGCGGAGCGACAGGGAAGCCAGCGAGACATCGGACGCTTAGCCTAACGTTAAGTTAGCTTTAGTTTAACCTAGGTTAGCCTAACCTACGCGGTCGTATGTAGTAATGAATAACTGGATCAGAGTGGAACGCAAGAGGCGGAAATTGCAATCTTGGATGTTTTCGGTGCTTTTGATATTGATCGAGTATGATTCGAGTGAGTAACCTTCGTTTGCATGGGTTGCAGCCCACGACATGCTTTCAATAATCTCACGGCCAAAATGACTTCCCTGGCTGGACGCACCTTTCGTTGGAGTTAAAGCAAGTGTTGACAATTTGCCAATACACTGTCAGAAAGGCGGAAATTCGCATGCACCTCTCAAGCTTCACCTTCCGCCGCGGAAATGACTAAAACGATTGCGGGTCGAAGCACAAGGTACCTCGCAAGGTCCGCAACGTTGTAGATGATGCCCATCAAATCAGCGTGGAACTCGAGATTTACAAAACATCCCCCTTTTAGCTGAGCTCCCACACTCTGAAATATATTTCGATATTTGGAAAGAGATTCCGGCAAAAGGTCGGTTAACCACAGCTAAGGTATGCACAGCCTTAACATGCAGGGCCTGAACGTGCTCTTGGCTACATCATTATTACTTGCTCCAGTTTCTAAACATGGAAACAGTTGGGCCAATTTTCGAGGGAAAAAAGGGCAGTTGTGAACGATCCCAACATAAATTTTTATCTGTTTCAAGGTTATCTTAGAACCAAGGTCACTTGTTATGATTCGCCTCCAGATATCAAAAGCTACTAGTTTTTTATTCTTATCGCAACCTCTTATCAGTAAGTTACTGTTCCATAACACATAAAAAACGCTCGAGCGGTTTACACAAAAAATGCGCGTTTCATCTTGTACCTTAGATTTTGCATTCGTTGTGAAGCGGTGCACCTATGTTTATTTTAAATGTATTAGGGTGTTTTGTAAGAACTACTCATTAGTCCAAAAAATAATGAATCAGGTTTATGCTAATGTATTGGTGATGACGTAACGGCGCCTGGTTTCAATTGACTTTTCATTTCGTTTTTATCTCATAATAAAGCACTTTCCTTGCAGTTCAAGGATATGTGTGTCTTACTTTGTCTAGAGCTTTTTAATGCCTTGAAGCTCAAGTCTTAGGAGCAATTATGTGTCTCTTTGACATTGCTGTTTTGAAGGGTTTAATCTTTCAATCCTTGTGTTCCACATGTTTTTTATTATTTTTTAGGTAAGCGAGCCACAAGGTACTTAACGTAGTCTAAAAAAAAAAATATCTCTGATAATACTTACGACGAAAATGTATCCGAATTCGATTGACATGAAGTTAATCCGAAATTGTATGGTTTTAATTTCTTACACTTACCTGACGGGAGTAAAGTTTCTCCGATTTTCCTTGACGTTTTCATTCGATCGATGCCATCCCAGTCCCGCGTCAGAAAAAAAAGGTAAGGCGTTCCCTATGTCGGTGAGATTGCCTCCCCTGACATTTTATTGTGTCAGGTCTTTTCCCTGACATTTTGTCCGATCTCCATAATAGTTTTAGCCCTGCAAAATACGACCTCAGATTTGTATAAAGTAATACATCTATTTTGAAATACCCATCACGAAAATTTAAGCTGAAAATTCAAGGTTATATTTCTCCATATGACTGATTCTGGGACATTTCCTCAAGACTTCAATCAACCCACGTAGTTTGGTAATAGCTTTTTTCTAAACAGATCCAATGTCTATAACAGTGGAATGCTAATATTTGGACAAAATTTTAATAAGCCTCTGAAAGTTTGCGGTTACTTTTGATCATGAAAGCCCCTCCGGGCTCAAATCTACCGTGTCGTCAATGAACAAGTATAAATTTCAATCAACGGAAATTTTAAGCAAGAAATGTGCTATTGTTTTTAAAAACGAAAGTATCTTCTGAACTTTAATCAAGCTTTCTGTTGTCAGTAGAATAACAGTATATTTTCGTGAACCCAAAATGAAAGCAATTTTTGTGGAACGTATTTTAATGTGGTTTTATGCCAGTGAAAGGTGAGTGAATTTCGCTGGTCTGTTTTAAGAGAGTAACGTAGCTATTCGTCCTTTTAAGGTGCGTACCTAAATGCCCGGCACTTTTCAGTGGCACGTGAGGCATTCGAGTCTAGAATAAAGTCGAGTTGCGGCTTCGATATCTATCGAAGGCAATCTAATCGACTGGGCGCGCTTCGGCGGAGCTTCGACTGTGGCGTAGCCACGATCACCTCTCTCAGCAAAGCAAGGCCTTGTCCTACTTTGCGAACTGCCGAAACGCCCACTGGAAGAATGAGCTGCCGCTGCCGCAATGCGAATTTAAGCCGTTCCACCATTCGTCGCCTAATTGATAGGAGCGAGGCAAAAGGCACCCAACCTACCCCAACCTTAGGGGCCTAGAAGTTTTTTTAGCAGCAGGGAAGTGCCGAAAGGGCTTGGGTTCTAACCCTGTTCTTTTGAAAAGGTTTCGTTTCGCAATGTAGGTATACACCGTGGCATATTCATGTGAAATCCCATCACATTAAAACAAAACACCCGTTTAAGGGAATGCTATGCCTGTTTTGGGTGCTCTCTTAAAGACTTCGAGTGAAATTCACCCGTTCAACCAAAAACTCGCCCACTAGAAACTTTGGCATGGTCAGTTTTTGGTTAGAACGTGTGAATTTCACTCGAAGGTTTTTAGAGAGTGGGAAACTATAACGGGGGTAGTTCGCATTTTGGTTATTTTTCACGGTAGACCTGTGTTCAGCCACATCATTTAAAAGGTCTCGGCGAGAGCTTTCCATCGATGTTGCTGAACATAGGTATGTCTTGGAAAATAACCAAAATACGTACAACCTTCCGTTTTAGTTTCACACCGAAAACACGAATAGAACTCCCTGAAACGGGTGTATTGTTTTTATCGTGATGTCGCTTTTCGGATCGCAGCAGGAAGAAGAGAGCGCATACCTTGATCTCTCGTATGAATTCATGGGCTTTTGATTTTCAACTGCATGTCAACGAGATATGTGACCTTTCAAAGTAAGAGTGCAGAGATTTTTTTTAGGGTTAGGTAATTTTGTTTGACGATGATGAGACGCGAAATGTTTGTCCTCGCAGCACGTAATTAAAAGCGGCATAGGTGATGGCGCAATTGGCGCAATTGGACGGAAGACTGCTCACAAGCGACTCGTCGTAGGGGTGGAGTGCCTGGCGCCATCTCGACTTTGCGACCTCGCACTAGAGGCGCGCCGGACGCACGCTTGCGAAGCGTTTTGACTTGGCCGTGCTAACCTTTCCAGAGGCGCCTTCGTCTAACAATACATCAGAAAAACGAAAAACCTGCTTTCGTGGAGTTCTCACCTGATTTGGGTGTGCAAATAAAACAAAACGGTTTACGGGGTAGTGCGTGTTTGGTAATTTTTCAAAATAGACCTATGTTTCGCCACATCAATGGAAAGCTCTCGCCGAGACCTGTTTAGTGAGGTGTATGGCTTGAAAAGAAAACTGCCCAGTTGGAACAAAACAAACCGTGTCGTCTGCATCATAGATCTTAATTATGAGGAGGGTTTGAAATTTACTCATCAAAACTAATATTGATGAATATAAAGATGCATTGACATTGTTATTTTACGTTTCTTAGGTCATAGTTACTGTAGAAACAATAAGGAAATATTAAAAACAGCACTAAAAAATGCGAGGTGTAGTACATTAGTTATTCGACTTTCTGCCGCTATAGAGTGTAGCGAATAACGTCGTGTTTTTATTTATATTTTTTGTTTCAACGATAAATATCACTTAAAATACCTAAAGAAAACAATTCGAAGCTTGTTTCTAGTAGTCAATATTAGTTTTGATGTATATATTTCAAACCCTCGTCATAATTAAGATCTACAGATGATGCAGACGACACGTTTTGTTTTGTTACAACTGGGCAGTTTTCTTTTCTTCTTCTTTTCAGCCAAATACCTCATTATATGGCTTAACATTGGTCTGTCTTGAAAAAATATCACGGAACACCCTTTTTCTTATACGAGAAGTCCCTAAAACAGGGGTCTCGTTTTTACCTTGCTTAGCGGCAGCAGCCCGAGAAAGCAGTGCATGTTAAGTTAGTTGTCGTGTTCCTCGCTCTGCTCTGTTTTGCAACACTACGTTTGAGTTGGCGGTGCAATCTTCCGGCAGATATAGAAGCTAATCAGAATAGTGCGTTGAGCTCTCGTGCGATCGGGAGCACTAATGTTCTTAGTGGTCAAGTGGTTGTCTCGGACATTGTTGGAGGCGGCGTCAAGCCTGATGCCGCTTATTTACTTCTCAGTGACAGTAACTGCCGGAATTTTTGTGACCGAATTGACGACCATCAGGTTAACTTTGGTTTGATTAAGGAGCCTCACTGCACTCGGTTTAGCGACGAAAGGTGGAACGCAACACGTGGAAAATTCAACCTTTCATTAACAGTGATCGTGTCACGCAAATTGCTGGAAAACGGAAACTTGTTGTAGGAGACACGCTTTAAACAGTCGACAGTAAGACTCTCGTAACATTTTGTAACAACTTAAATGACACCATTTACCCTTGGAAATTGTCTGTAAGCCGGGTGTTGCCTCCCTCAAGTGAAGGATTTTTTTTGTTTGGTTATTTCAGTAGATTTTGTAATGTTGGAATATACTAGCTGTTGTTTTGATGTTTAATAATTTATGTGTATTTTGCCCTGAAGTTGCATAATTAAAGACCTGGCTGGATTGAACCAAGGTTGTTGCAAGACCTGTAAATCAGGGAAATCCAGGAATATAAAGAAAAAAAAGGTATCAGGGAAAAACTCGTTGATTAATATAATTGCTAAAGGAAAAAGAAACGCTGTAGAAAGGGAAAAATCCTCGCGTCTTTAAAATCGAAAACGGTTATAATTAACCGGCACAAAATATCGGGCATCAAAAAAAAAATGCCAGGGAAGTTAGGAAAATTGGACGGAATTTGAAAATTGAAGTTTTGTAGGTTCCCTGTGAACCGGTCGGTAATGCTTCTACCCTAACCTTTTCCAGTTTGAAGCAATCATGGAGGCATCATTGCGCTGAAAGCTCAGATTACAAACCTATATTGGCAGCCCGCGGCCGCATTACTCAAGTATTTATAAATTTTTCCTCTTGCACCAGGTCTCGTCGGTGCACAAGGTCTCGTCAACTCGTACTCATACGCATAATATTGGCGCTTTTAACAGTTTTTGACTCAAGTTGACCTGGTGAATGCATTCCCCTCTTCATTTTTCAATTTGCATCACTGATGTAAAGCGCTATGGCAAAAAGAGGATGCTTTTTTGGGCCTGGGGCGCCATTTCTTAAGTGCTAGGCCGGTGGATGTGCACTTCTAAAGATCATAAAAGGTTCCTGAGGTTCATAAAAAGTTGATTTTTCCTGCCTTTATTGGGTGAGGTATTGGTTGTTAATAAAATGAAGCATTTGGCTGCTTAGCAAATTATTTTACTGCTAATTAGTACCTACATTTCAAGGCCATAAAACAAAAGTATATATCTGTTGGAATAATAAAATAGATTGCAGGAGGTTTGGGTTCAAGCTTATCGAAGCTGGTTCGCTCTAATGTAACCTAACGCAAAACAGTTCAAACCTGTGATAAATGATTACAAACTAACCCAAATTACTCTACTGAATCGATACTGACCTTTCGTGGCCTAATCTAAGCTACCACACAGCGGAACAGAAAGCTGACCGGTGGGTGTTTCATCCGGGAAAGACTTGATTTCCCAAAAGCGGTTTTGACATTGAACGTGGCTCTGGATATGAACTTGACTTTCAAACTCATCGCACCAAGAGAGCAGCCTTTTATTTTTGTTTTGTAACTCAACCTTCCGATAGCCGCTAAAGCGAAGCTTGGCTTGACCACAGCTATGAAAGAATACTTGTTTAAACACTTGTAAAGAACGGAACGGGTTTGAGAAACAGCTGTTGCTTATGGTCTTGAGTGTAGGCCTGCTTGTAAGCTCTGCTCAAGGGCATGATTTCAGCTGAGTTGGGATAGGTTAGTTTCATTTGCGCCTTGTCAGTTCTGAAAGTTGTGTTTGTTACCTCTTTTGCTCCACCTGTCGTCGTCGGTCCGTATCGAGCGATAGCAAAGTAAGGTCTTTAACTTTAATCCAACCTGACCCAACCGAGCCTTCCTTAAGGATATTCCAGCGCAAGTACGGAAGTCAATATGACCCATAAGTAAAAAATCATTAAAAATCTGAAAACGGCAAAGTCGTATCAAAGTGAAGCAAATTACCTGTCCTCAATGATCTCCGACCGTCCATAACATGTTTTATTCTTTTTGGAATCGTTTAGTTGCTGATTTGACATTTTTACACTATAGTTTGGCCTTTTTAAAAGGTTTTGTATCATTATTTATCTTATTTTGCGGTAAAGTGTGTACTTTTTGGTGCTCTCTTGTTTGTGTTAGTATTCTGAATCATTGAGAAAGTTTTCAAATTCTTTCTAATGTAAAACTGGTCTGAATTTTAGAAAATTAGCTGTTTTTTCCGTGCTGCTTTCATAGAGCACTATGTATTTTGGGACATTTTTGGAAACCTGGAACTGAAAATGTAAACGGACAAAGTTCTTCCAACTTACAGTTAGCTGTATGGAGCATGTATTCTAAACCTATCCGTAGGAGTTTAAGTCTCTGTCTAATTTTGACTATTCCGCTGGAACATCCTTCTTGATAAGGCAGGTCTTGACTGCTGTATTTAGGATAGGTCTAGTTTGCCAACGTGTAGTATTATCTTGTCATGCAAGAGCAAATAAGTTTATACGAAAGTGTTAGTCAGGGTTTGATGAGGTAAGGGTAGATATAGTTAGTCTTGTCTCTGATTGGTTTGGTTATACAGTAGATGTTCCTCAAGTCCATCGAACGAAACCTCAAAAATATCTTTGCCGTAAACTGTCGATGACACTCTTTGGCGTTAATCACAAGAGAATAGCAATAGTGTCGAGGGCATACAGTGTGGCAGCAGGAGCGCCGGCAAGTCGCTTAAAATGCCGAAGTAGACACGTCGTCAAGTTTCACCGAACCTAACGGAGCCTTTCGACCCGGAGCCCCCCCCCCCCCCCCCCACCCCGGGCGGCGCCGGCCCGCCCCCCGCCGGCGGCCCCCGGCCCGGCCCGCCCCCCCGGCGCCCCCCCCGGTTTGCTCCGCGTG
>Ga0058701_10005911_pt1 | contig 10255 bp, 2 predicted proteins | sample AgamicOrMae_FD_97039 | JGI IMG/M metagenome (GOLD analysis project Ga0058701, IMG submission 97039) | Agave microbial communities from Guanajuato, Mexico - Or.Ma.e | ecosystem: Host-associated > Plants > Phyllosphere > Phylloplane/Leaf | place: Guanajuato, Mexico | collected 2012-06-04 | reverse complement strand
AGCAAATAGGAATAAAAAACCAATCAAAATGGCACATACAATCTCAAAACCAAGAAAACCATAAAAAAATCTCAAAACCATGTGGCTCCCCCTCCCACAGTTAAATCTCATAGTATCCTCAATGGGAGTCCAGGAGCGACAACCAATAACAAAAACACAAAACAAAGAACACTAAATAAGACACAAATATATACAAACTAACGCATAAATCAAGAACATAACCTCACCTAATCAACTAAAAAGCCACTCATATATGCATAAGCAGCACCACCAACAGCAAACATACACAAAGGCAAGAGCACACCAGTAACAAAATACAACTATACACTAAAGACATACAAAGGTGATCATAGCTCTGTCGGCTCAACAAATCCCAAATTGCACCTCAAAGTTGATCACCCACAAAGCCACAATCCTAAACATCCACAACTATGAAAAAAAAAGAAAAGAAATAAAAGAATAGATGAAAAGAGAAAAGGATTGGAATGATCATTTCGAGTTAGGTGGGGGGTGCACCTAAACTATACCTCACCAAAATGGTATACATAAGGCTCCAGGAGCATTGGCCACTCATCCATGTCGCTCAAGAGTCGAGTCCTCAACTGAAAGGTAGTGAAAGCTCTCAAGAGCTTGTCATAAGTGACGGCATGTATCTCAGAATAACGTGAATAAGAGAACACTGGAAAATATGGAGCAAACAAAGTTAGTGTCGAAAAATCAAAACTATGATCAAAGAAAGAACTCCACATGATTTTTCTAGGCTCATCCTCTAGGTATGCACAATATGGGTCAAAGAGGGGTAAGACCCTCTAATGTCACCTAGGGACTGGTGAAATGCACGCAACTGAGAGGGGGTGGTGGGAAGTAAAGGGGATGAAGTTGGGGCCAAATCAAGTGGCTCATTAGAAATGGAGTCAATAAGTCTAATGTTAAGAGCAGCACCATCATCACAATATCACCACAAGAAAAGTCCTCAAAAGGAGCCTCCTCAAGACATGGCTCGATCAAACATCCTCTACAACGCTAACATCACCCCTAGAAATCTCACCCATCTGTGACCCTATGCACTGAGCTAAAGGGAGGGGAGAGGCAAATAAGGTCAAGTCACTAACACTAGTGTCCATCGGTGTGATAGAAAAGGATGGAGCAACAAATGACAAGGAGGTTAAGGGAGGGTCCAACACTTCCTCTAGGTCAGTCAAAGGTGCATCCTCAACAACATTAGACCCTAGGGGAGGGGAAAACTCACAATCATTATGGAGACTAGCCTCAAGTCTAAGGAAGGTATACTAGGGTCGGTCTCATACAATAAACCACACTTCCTCATCTCACTAGCAAAGTGCTCATGTAAGTCATTCATCGTCTCTATCATGGCATTAAGTCTGGTATATGCTTCATCGGATACATTATAATAGGGATAAGAATTCACATCATAGTTAAAAGATTTGCAATAAGAACATACATCATGAGGGTAGGAAGAATGGTGATCATATACATCCCTAAATTAATCTACACATGAAGATTGAGCGTGCAAATCATCGGTAGATAGGGAAGGCCAAACAAAAGACTCACTACAATAAGCACATTGCCATTGGTAAGAAGCTAAACACTTAAACAAGTCCCACAAATCATCAACACTTAAAGAGTATAAACCACCATGACATATGAACTCAAAGGTGGCCGGAGTCTCATGTGTTATCCCCTCAAGTATAAAATTGCATATTTTTCATTTTTCATACATGAAATGCACATAATGAGCACGGTAATCATTCAATCTAGACAAGTATTGGCAATAAGGTTCATGCTCAAAATGAGGGAAATGAAAAACAGCCATTTTGATTCTTTTTTTTTTATTTTTAAATTTTTTTGGATTTTTTCTAAAAGGCCTAGCCTCAAATGCTCAAACGAATCCCAATATTGAAAACCTCCAACTCCCCATCAACAACACCAAAAACTTAATAGAAATAGTCTTAAATTATTATTGCAAGTGCACAGTATAGCTGTAGCCAGCAACCGACGAGCATAGGTCATGCCCATAGGGAGTGGGTTTCAAGTATCGGGGCCTACCTAATCATATCAAGTTAGTGGAATGAAAAGAGAAAGAAAATTGATTTAAACTACGACAACAAAATGAGAGACTTTGATTATAATTGAACCTAAGGCGAACTAATTAATAGAGACTAACCCTAACCTGTACAACTTATACCGATAACTAGAGATGACTGGTTGCACCGTTGAAAACCACCCAAACTCTCTCTCAAGGGTCAAGGGCTAATCTAATTGGTTTAAATAGCTATTTTCATGGGTTAGCCCAATTAGACCACTAGGCTAGCAACCCTCAGACCTAGCTAGGATCAAACTATTTTCATGTCTGAACCGCAACTATTCTCTCCCCCACACTGGCTACTTGACCTCACCTCTCGACATAAGTTAAACGGCCAAAATATGGATGAAAACTCTTTCGATCATTTCATTGAACACGTGGAGGGCGCGGAAGAAAACTCTATGTTGTGGGCATAAACTAGGTGTAGTTGGGCCTAATACAAGACTAATTAGCCATCAAAGGGCTATTTACAATCCAAGCCATCATAAACACAACTAAATAGCAAGAAACACAAAAGGCCTAATAATAAAACCTAAACTAAGAACTAAAGTAAATGAGCATTAAGTAGAGGAAGAATGCTAAACTAGTATGAATGAAAGCAAGTAATAAGCATGAAATCAATATAAAAACTAAATATTTAAGCTAAACATTAACTAAATCAACAAGATTAACGAACATAAATAAGAAGACATGGGAAATAAAGAGAGAGAAGAGAAAGCGACACTTAGTCTTGATTGATTGATGAACATGAAATTAGAAGCTTAATCCCAAATCCACTAAAACAATCCTAATCTACTTACTTTACTTCCATCTAATGGGGTTTTATAGACTTAAACCTAAGCTAAACCTCCCTAATACTATGCTAAGATGTCCTCTCGAGAAGTCTGACAAAAGAGCAATAAATAGAGAAAAAAAACCGGCTGCGAAAACACGCGAAGCAGGAGGTTGAGCGATGGTTGTCGCGATTGCGACACCCTAGCTATCGCGCTGGCAACAGGCCATCAAGATCACGACACCCTATCGTCAGGACCCCTAGAAGCTTAGGCTGATCCTGCTGGACAGCAACAATTCAGGCCATCATGCTGGCGATAAGCTGTTGCATGTCCTGCACCTTGAAACTTCACTCCCTTTTTGCGATACTTGCTTGATTGAATTTATTATCTACAAAAGCAAATAAAAAAATTGAAAATCTTAGAGATTATATTATTAAACAGCCAAAACTAAGTAAATAAGGGTATGGCAACCTGTAAGGGTATAAATCGAGCCAAAGAGTATAATATTAAACAAGCTAAAATTAAGCAAATAAGGGTATAAAATGACATGATAAATAGAGCCAACAACCGTCACCCTTGTGTCGGCTATGGCAACCTGTAATTTTTGCATGTTTTTCGTGGCCCGACTTGATTTCTATTCAATGCGCTTTTTTGGTACCTTTTCATGGGACTTCATGGGCAATTTTGGGTCTTTACTTACGATTAGCCATAAAAACCCGCATTAGGGGGCAATAAAGCAGCTAGATTAGGATATTTTGTGTTGATATGGATTCAAGCTTGTGGATCTGAAGTTCATTCAATCAATCAAGCACAATTTTTTTATTTCCTTTCTCTCTTTTTATTTCATGTTTGTTCTTTTTTTCTCTTATTTGATCTTGCTAGTTTAAATTATGTATAGTCCAAATGTTTAGTTTTTATTATGATCTTGTGTTTAATGATTGTTCTACTTCATGCTAGATTGGATTTACTACTTCATTTCATGTTTATTGCTCTAGTTGTTTTTTTAGTATTATAATTGGGGTTTTTGTGTTTTGCTATTAATTAGTTTTGATTTTGGTTGGCTTAGATTATAATTAGGCCTTTGATGGCTAATTAGTTTTGTATTGGATCTTGCCGTACCTAGTTTATACATCTAATTTAGAGTTTTTTCTCATGCCCGCCACGTATTCAATGAAATGCTTGAAAAATCTTTCATCCACGTTTTTAGGCAGTTGACTTATGGCAAGAGGTGAGGCCAACTAGCTAGTGTGGGAGAGAGAATGGCTGAAATTTAGGCGAAAAAATAGCCCGATCCTACCTAGGTCCAAGGGTTGCTAATCTTATAAACTAATTGGGGTCCCCATGAAAATATGTGTTTTGGCTAATTAGACTAACCCATGACCCTTGAGAGAGAGCTTGGATGGTTTTCAATGGTGGAACTGACCATCTTAAATTTTCAGTCTAGGTTGCATAGATTAGGTCTCGTTTTTAGTTCATTAATAGTTAAATCACATTCCAATCCCCTTCCTTTATGTTTATTAGCTTAGTTTAGATTGCTTTCATTTCCTTTTGACTAGGCCTAGATTGAAACACTTGAGCCAATCTAGGTACTTGAAAACCAACTCTCTTCGGATGATACCCTGAGTACTTAATGATCAACCTTGTACTTAAGGTTTACAAATTCTAAAACTTAAATACTTCACACATCACCACTGCAGCCCCTAATCCCCGACCCACGTTGAGGAGATTACTCATAAATCATCATATTTTCAAGCACACTGTTGCTAATAGACATGAACAATGAAGGGAAAACAATGAACAAATAACAAGGAAAGAAAAAGAGAGAGAAGCAAACATTAGACTGGGCAATAATGAGTCTAAATGCTCCAAATCTTCAAGCAAGACCAAACAAGGAATCTTAATCCTTAATAAACACAAAGACTAACCCTAGATTGTCTAAGATTTCTTTTTACATGGGGAATTGGAGATAATCTTGAAATTACGCTAACTAGTATTCGTATGCAAGAAAAAACTGGGAATTATGCTAGGGGTTGGCCTCATGGCATCCTGCTTGTTTCCCTGTAAGAAAACTTAGTCGCCACCCCTTGGAATTGGGGTGGCTAATTGTAGGCTACAAACGGCCTGTCATAGGGGTGATGGCCACCCATCGTCCGCCTTTTGCCTTGGTTCTTTACTCCACTCCCTTATTGCTTTGCTTATCTTGGCTCTTTATGTGACCAACGTGATTCCTATGTTTCCTATTCCTTGGTATTAGCTGCCTTCTTTGCTTAGGTGCCCCGAGAAACACCTAAACATAAGAAAAGAAGGTGTTAAGATGAGACAACAACCTTAGAAGAGGCCAAACTTGTTCAAATCCCACTAAATCAAAGGAGTAATAAGGGAAAGTAGCTAAGAAGGGAGTAGAAAACTTAACTAAAATTGAGAATTGTCAACTCCCCCATGCTTAGAGCTTGCTTATTCCCAAGCCAGTGCGGCTTGAAATTGAGCGAATAGGGAAAATTCATCAGAAACGGTTCTTAGGCGTGGTGATAAAAGTCGATCAGCAAACACAATTACACAATCAAAGGTAATAAAGCCAAGAAGCAAGATAGACACAGAACTCCATAGGGGTCACCTTGCCTAAATGAGCATACAAAACCAAATATGAACCTCAAGGCAAGAAAAAAGGTCGCTCAACTAATGGCAGTGAAATGTGACTGGGGAGATCCTCACTTTTAGCTCAAATGGAGCACTCCTCTCTGAGCGTTTGGATATGATCGTGGACACTATTAAAGTTTGAACTACTCATGTAAACTACACCTCTAGGACAAAACACATAAAATTCGATCAAGGGGGCTCAAAAGGTTGTAGTAGGGTTCCTTCGATTAAAAGTGAGTACGCGTGAAACTTGTGGGGATAAGTGGAGTTGTATAGCCTAAGGGGTTAAGGAGTAATAACACTTTCCACATTATTAAAATAGACAAGAATCAACTTCATTTCTAAGTTGAAAATCTCAGTGTAAACCCATGGTTGAACACTTAGGGAAATAGCCTATTTGGTTTCAACGAGACAATGTCGTGCCAAACATTTTATTTGTAATAACTTCTCTTCTTTTTTGTTTTTTGCAACATTTTTTGATCCTCTTCTTTTTCACTTTTCTTTTCAAATTATTTCTCATCTCTTTTTTTCTAGCAAGTTTTGAAGCAAAGAGCTAATGTAACGTATATTGTTAAGAGATTCTGAATCCATTCTCTTCCTTTAGAACACGAGCCATCAAATAAGCACTTAAGAATGTATACACACCCAATAATAAACTTAAAATTATGAAAAGTGTTGCTCCACTAATCCCAATGGCAAGGAAGATAAAAATGTATCGAGGTCATGGGTAGAACGACTAGGGACTCAACAAAGATAGATAGGACTCAATTGGGTGAACAAAAGGGGTGTAAACAATTCGGGTAGCTTTTTAGGATTTGTCACTTTAGAGAACAAAGAATGCCTCAATCATATCAAACCATGCAAATTACCTAATGTAGTCTTAAAGAGGGCTTGACCAAGTTCTAGAGATGTAATCATATGTGAGCCACTTAAGAAGAAAAAGAACCCACTAAAAATGAGTAGTTGATAAAGGCTCAAACCTCATGGGTAATGTCACCCCAGTTGTATCTATTTACCTTATAAAGTGAATCACTAGTCAAACTCCCCTAAAACAAGCCAAGTGAATCTCAAAGGGCACTGGTACACACACAAAGTAAGACAACCTCCCAAAAGAGCCTATAGCACCATAATTCCAACAGTCAAGGTTGAATCACCATTCAAGCACGTAATCATGTAAATCAATCAACAATTACACCATGCAATTTCATCATAGAAAGGTTTTTCCGTTAAAATTTACATGTTTTCATTTTTTTCCCCCTTTTTTTCCTTTTGGGATCTACAGGATGACAATGAAGAGTAGGTTTAAGAATGTATCTCATGAAGCTAACGACTGGCCATCTTAAAGTCATCTCCACTTGCTATCACAAAAGATATGGGATATATACAATTCAATAAAATGCCTACATGCTCCAAACTACATACTTATAGTAATGCAACCCCTAAAAATGCAATGAGTTCTAAAAATGCAACTAAATTAGACATTTAAACTAACTACCTGCTATGTATATGCATAACTTCCCACCATCCCAATCAATCACCAACAAACCAATCAACCAATCCTCAAATCCTCAAATCCCTAGTTAAGACATCACGAAAGGCACATTAACAACACCCCTCAACACCAAGGTTAACAATGCTCACACCACAAAATTTCCTTAAAGTTTTGAGCTTCCTAGTTCACCCCCATGCTTAGTAAGCCCATTGTCTTGCATATAATCATCAACTAAGGAGTGAAAGGGTGGGGACAAAAAATACAGTACATCAATCAGACCGCGGGAGCACTAAGCCTTTTATCGGGTAGAGGGCAGGGCCATCCTTGGTACTCAAAGGCATAGTGAACATGGTGCTCAAAATTTGTTAGCGGTGATCAACCTCCACTTATTGACGGAGTAACTTGGCTTGGCCTTGAGCATGTTGCTGTTAAAGCTCCTTGATGGTGTCCAACCTTATGTTGAGATGAGGGAAGTGGTCATCAAGATATTAGTAGAAATGGCCCTTATTAAACCCCAAAGACCCTGCTGCACTAAGGCTCCTAGTCATGGGTGGCTTAAGCATCATCTCTATTTCAGGGGTCCCCAAACCCCTAAGACCTCGCTTTCCACCCCTATCTTTAGGCGAAGACTCACCCTCCCTTGTCTCTATACCGATATCATTGTCATATACCCAATTCACAGAGTTGGCATGGTTGGTCTTAGCGGGCTTAGGGAGGGGAAAAAGGGGTTTACCATGGTAGTTGATAAATACATGCCCTCCCTCAACTTTGAAGATCTCGATATGATTGCAAGGGGCTAAGTTCGACCGCCCCCCTTTGTACAAAGGACCCAACTTTATAGTAGCCTCTAAACCTCAAGCATAAGCAATGGCCGAAATAGGCCCCCTCAAGCAATAAGGGACTTCTTACTAGAAGCTTGAGAGATAAATTGACGGATGGTGAAGGCCCCCATGTTAAAGTTTCCATCCTTGAGGATGGCCCACAAGACATAAATGTCACTTAGGTAAGTGTTGTTTTAGCTTTCAAATCTTGTGAAGGTGTTGTTAGCCTAGAGGCAATGTAGATAACTGAGGGCAAGGTTACAAATAGAGGTTCCCTTATAGATGGAGCTATAAGCTGCATAATTTTTCGAATTATCCTTCACCTCTGTACACTCATAACAAGTACTTTCAATGCAAAACTCTTGTTCATTGAAATTGTCATGGCTGGGGGTCCAAACACCACCGTATGGGAGTTTTAGCTGGTAGTTCAACTCTGAAAGGTTTGCTTCAAGTTTTAAGGGGTGGTTGAACTCCGTAAGGTTTTAAGTAGTGCTCCAATTAACCTTAAGCAAGCTGAAAAACATTCAACACAATAGCTTATATACGAGTTTAGACCACTTTATAAAATCAACCTAACCGGCCACCCCAAACATTTTATTCAAGTCATTCAACAATCCAAGACTTTCCAACTTATTATAATGAATATAGTTAGGCTCAACTATCTTACAAGAAGTGATAAACCTCAACTTTCTTAGATTTTCTATCCCCTTGGTTCCTTTCCTATATTGCTTCTTGATTACTAGGATTTGGCTTAGTTTTGCTATCCCCTGTGAGCCCGTTGCCTTCTTTTAGTCCCCTTTTAGCCTTTTGGAGTTGTTTTTTGAGTTGATAAATGAAGAGAAGTAGCTAGTACACATTAAAAAAGGCAATGCAAGAGCAAAGGTCACAAGAGCATACACAGGGAGCAATGGAGCAAAGAAAAGTGGCAAGATAGGCAGTGACGGCCAGCCATCACCAAGCCCCCCTACTTCCCTTAGTTGGCGACAGGCAACCTGTCGTCAAGGTGACAGCCATCGCCTTAGCCCAAATTTTTGGATAGCCAATACCCCATTTTGTCATATTTTGGGGGATATGCTAATTTTCCTTATTAACGCTCTCTAAAAACTTTAGGGTTAAATTAGGGCTAAGTAGAATTGGTGTTATTGGTTTTTGATTGCTTTGAAGATTGTGAAGATTTTCATCCTTCAATCTATTGATCTATGTTTGTCTTTCTTCCTGTCTCTTTCCTCTTTACTTTGTTTTCGTTTGGCTTGTTGATCATGTTGGTTTGTTGCTATAACAATTAGTGAGTAATTCCTCCCAACTTGGGTTGGGGATTAAGAGCTAGGATGGCCAAATAAGCTAGATGCAATCTTTTCTAGCCTTAATTTTCAAGCTAATTAAGGTCTCATCTCCTGCCCATAGTATTCAATGAGGGCATTTCATCTAATACTTAGGGTGAATAATCACAATGAAAGGTGGCTATGTACCCCATGTTGACAGAAGAAGATGGAACAAGCCTTAGGTATGAAAATAACCCAAGGTCTTGTTAGGTGCAAATTGGCTTTTTTTAGCTTAATCTCCAAGATCCTATGAATATAGGAAGGCTTGTAAATTAAGGTTCCCCTTAATCTTCGAAAGGAGTTTCGGACAGTTCTAAACAAGTCCATCGCCCCTTCCTGATTACTCGTTGATTAGGTCAAGATCGAGATCGTACATCTAGCATGAAGAAACTAACCGCCTATTGACTAACCCTTCGACCCAAGTCACTCACCCATTGAATTTTACACCTTTACCTCTGCCAATTTGCGCTTCCTATTTTCTCATAATTATTAATCACCTCTCAAGATTTAACCTATTCCTTTAATTAGGTGTCCTAAACTGTTACTTCTAGAGGACAATACCTAAATACACAGGGATAACAACCTTACACTCAGGGTTATAATTTTAAAGCTTGAATTCAAGTCAACAAAGTGACAACTGTCACCTAAGTGACTTGCCGGACTGTCACTGTCTTGCACCCTTGATACTCCACTTTTCTTTACTCCATTGCTCCCCTAGGGCACTCGTTACATTGTCTTTTTTCACATGTATTAGCTGCTCCTCTTCCTTTACCAACTCAAGAAACACCAGCAAAAGGCAGAAAGGGGATTAAAAGAAGGCAATGGCCTTAGAGGGGAGCAAAACTTGCCCAAATCCTACTAAATCAAGGAGAAATATTGTAACGCCCACATAGCACATATTACACTATTCATAAATATTGTTCCCAAATTATTATTCAAGACTGATAAACCTCTATTTTGACCTCTTTTAGCCTCCATTTTATCCCTATTTCTCCTCATTTCAATGCTTAATCTAGATGAGAAAGGGATGTATTAGTCTCCTTTGATGCAGTTTTGCTTATGGTACGACTTTTCTGTGCTTTCAGGAAAAACCTTTGGGTTTTGTT
>Ga0058701_10005909_pt1 | contig 10258 bp, 8 predicted proteins | sample AgamicOrMae_FD_97039 | JGI IMG/M metagenome (GOLD analysis project Ga0058701, IMG submission 97039) | Agave microbial communities from Guanajuato, Mexico - Or.Ma.e | ecosystem: Host-associated > Plants > Phyllosphere > Phylloplane/Leaf | place: Guanajuato, Mexico | collected 2012-06-04 | reverse complement strand
TTTGTGTTATATTTGTCTTACCTTTTCGTTTTTTAGTAGTTTTTTTTTCTTATACACACGTTTCTCAATTTTCGGATGGGTCTCTTAAATTTAAGACAAAACAAGAATTTTTCATAAAATTGAAGCTGCTGCAGTTTTTTTCCCCCCATAGAGACACGTGCATTTTGGGGGAAAAAATCCACATTAGATTTAGTAAAGATCGACTCCAATTCTTTTTTTTTTTTTTTTTGAAGGTGTCGATGTACCGTTATATGCCGTAAGAATCCTCTTATACGAATTTCACGAATTTCAATAAACACGACTTACCCTTCTTCAACTTAAGTTCGGTTTGGCACTTAATTCTTCGCTATTTCCTGAAATTCCCGCTGCGATGACACCGTTTTAAAATGTGTCTACAAACTCTTCTACTTTTCAGCGGCCTGCTCTCGCTACTGTCCTACCGCGAAGGGGATCCAATTAACTACGATCGCTACAAACCCCTCAGAGAGTACTTCGTAAATAACTCTACGGAGGCGGTGACGCCATACTCGGCCAAGTACGCCTACCCATACTTCTACGAGTACCATCTGGTCAAGCTCGTAGCGGTCGGCGACGTAGCTCGGAAATTTGCTGTGATGTTTTTAGCACCTAAGCACCTACGGAAACCTGTTGAAGACTACGCCGAAGTGGTTCGTTACTACAACGACCCGACGACCAAGATCATACGGGATGTATACTGAACGGAAATAAAAGATTTAGGACACTAGGCCGAGTTACCTAGTACTATTAGCTAGTACTAATACCTATGGTAGTAGAATGCTGATATTTAACTTCGTAAGGTGGAAAAACGAGGTGAGAAATTCATACTTTGAGATAAACAGTGTCAGTTCATAACTTATAGTTTTCCCTGTGATACTCAATCTAGCGATCGCTGGAGATGAGGGAAATTTCATTCGAATTTACAGTAGAATTTCCTAAAAAACAAAATTAAATGAAAAATCTCCATTTTGACAAATATTGGCGAAGAAACTAAGGTAAGTTACTGATTTCTTCTCTCTCCCGATAATTGAAAGAAGAAAATAAATAAAAGCAATTGATAATAAATTTTGATTTTAAACCAATTTCACTGTTCTGATTCAAAGATCATTTATTGTTAAAAAAAGATAAAATTGAGAAAAGTGCGATTACCATATGTGTCCATTTATCATTTGTACTGCTACCATTGATTTTTTTTCACAAGAAACAGTGAGTCAAAAGTTCTGATTCGAGAGAAAATACGTCCCCAAAAATATTTTGTATGGGAAGCTATGAAAAGAATTTAACTATATCACCCCATTGAAATCAACTTCCTTTCTTTCTTTCTTTTTCAACCAAAAAGATATGAACCTCACCGACACAAAAACATTCAAAAGACTACTTCGAGTTATTGACTTCATGTTCAGCCGAAGGTGTAACAGTATACCTCTACGAGTGTCCACTGCTCAACAACAACAACATCAGAAATATTAATTAACTTCAACGCTATTTTCCACGGTCTGAATTTTGGACGGAGCTAAGGGCGTTGAACACACCTGCGTCGTGATACGCAACAGTTGCTTCCCATTAAGGTCCCTTTAAAACACACAAAATGCTTTGCACACGGATCAGCGCAAGTACAGTCGAGATCAACTCGTGTCGCATTCGAATTAGTGACCTTTTTTTCGGACTTTGTGTTGGTAATACTAATGCATTTAAATACGGACGGCGTAGCGCTCGGTCAGGTCAGTTCAATGGTATTGCCAACATGAATTTCTAGAAGCAAAAACTCCCCAGACTTGAAGACCACGTGACTTTGGATGCCCTCTAAACATCAGGTACTGAGAGTTCACACTACTCGAGACCTTGTGTTTCCGAGCACATTCTGGGTATGCAGGTAAACATACGGGTAGGTATTGTATTGAGATTGCTTTTTAGACCTTTTTAACCATGCCAAATAAGTATAAAACACTTCCCCAGTTCTTTCGTAAGATTCGGCTATTTTTATGGATTATTCTTCGAAATTTAAGAACACACATGGCCAATCTTAAAGCACAAAACAGGTATAGAGACACTCAAAGAAATCCAGCGAATTAACCACGTCGCAACAGCCACCGAACCACAAACAAAATATTCGAACAGAATTGTTAACAAAAATAAAAGTAATTTATGGAGAAAGCCAGCTTCCTTTTAATCTTAGTGAGTCACCCCTACTATAAAACCCAGATGCAAATTTCCTTTTTATTAGTTGAGCTCGTGTTGTTCACCAAAAATGTGTTTTTTGTTCGTAATTTGCTTGTTTTTCGCGATGTTTTTAGATTTATCAATCGCCGGCAATGAAAGAGGCTATTTCTCTCTTTATGGTAAGATATTTTCGGAAAAAATAAGATATAATTCTACGAATTCGATTAAGACACGGATATTTTCTAAGTTATTGTATTAGCAAAATCCTCCATATCAGTAGTTCAAAGTTATAGTCTAAACTGCACGGAAATTCACAGCTTTCGAACGGCCAGTATTCCAGACCGTTACAAATAAGCTATTCGTTACAAATATGGTAAAATTGTGCAGTTCGTTCCCAGCATATTAAAATGATTTTTTCAAAAATCGTAAATATTGCTTATTATTTTTATCAGATTCCAGGGATATTAAATTCAATCCGAATGCTCTGATTTACAAATCCTTCAACCGCACCTTTACGAAGAATGGGTATTATCGATTTGGAAACTTCACAAAGATCCAAGATTATGATGATCATCCGGTGCTCCTAGTTTATCAACCAGACCAAAGCGTCAACCAGCTGTACGGATATTTTTTTCGAGAGTAAGCAGCATTATCGTATTTTTTCAATAACTAAACGCTGGAATTGAGTAATATGCTCGCTTATACAGAAGCTCTCCCCAAAAATGACGATTAAGAACGTTTTTTTTTAAAAAAAAGAAAAAAACAAACATTTCTCGAATTGAAATTTTACAGATTTGTGCGTCTAATTTACAAAACAGTCTTTGCATAATGTGCAAAAAAAGGAGTTTTTTTTGGGAGATGCTAAACTAAAAATGAAAAAGAATATTTATTCCTGAAAATGAAGGCAGTTCATTATGATAAAGTAAAATTTAAGAGCTCTTTAAGAAACATACGAAATACTCTGAAAGATCTTACACTCAACATGATGACGTATGCATCAAGCTGAAGAGGAACTGACAACTAGATATAAAAAAAACTCTAAACAGGTTTTTTTAAAATGAAAATTTTGTTTTAGCGGAATCTACTCACTATTTTACTACGGCCGAAAAGACAACCCTACCTACATTAATATCCGTGACTATTTCGATGGTACCACCGAGGCAGTGACACCGCGCGCGGCCAGACTGGCGTACCCGTACCTCTACGAGTACCCGCTCAACAACGTCAACAACACCGAAAATGTGTCAACCAACTTCGCAGTCGTTTTTGCGGCGCCAAAACGTCGAAGAGTCAAGGGCGTTGATCGGAACTACATCGAGCTCATCAGAAACAATTTTTACAAAGATCCTTTCGAGACGTACGAAAAGTTTTACTTGGAGTACGGCAAGGATTTCTGTCCTTATCTTACCCACAATATCGACGCATTTTGTGCGTTGGGAAGACGGAGAAGAAAACGAACTGTACAATAAAGTTAAACTTTTTTCCGAAAATGTTTGCTGGTTTATAAGCCCCGTTCATGTAATCTGGACATGGAGTAGTCTATAATCTGAGGATGTAAAAAAGAAAAACAAAAAAAAAACATACGAGAATGTGCATGGACTCCATGGTATGTCGGAAAATGTACCCTAAAAAGTGCGGCTACAAGGTACTCACCAAAAATGTCGTAGGTATACAATCGAGCTTAATCATTAACAAACGCATTTTTGGATCAGACTTCTTGTCTGCCCAAAAAATCTTCCAAAACCTTAGACCTCTTTACAGAAACAAAACAAAAACAAAAAAATTATATATAAAAAAATACAGCACTAAAAACGGGTTCAATCATATTCAAGATTACTTACAAACCCATTAATGCCTTCATTTTTTATCGCGAGTATAAAGTTTTCTTCGAGAAACTTCAATTCGCAGTTCTCTTTTGAAAGCTTATAATGAAAGTCTGGATTGTAGCACTCGCTTTGACGTCCTTATCGCCGATATCGTCTGCACAGGATCACGGATACTTCTATATTTACGGTGTGTTCTGAACCGACAGTACCCGACTGAAACCGAGCTTCACCGATTACAAATAGTTAAGTTTCTAACAGCAACGCCAATGTAGAAAAACGCAGTGACTTGCAAGACGAAAGAGACCTTCTTGAACGGTCCGAAAACGATAACAACTTCCTCATGGAACTAATCTTCATTTTCAATATCCGTAGAACTAATCGTTCCGACCAACCTTATTATGCCAATGGGCTGTTTTCTACCTTCCGCAATTATTTATTGCTGGACGACGAAAATAAGAAACACAGCAGTACCTCAGCCTGTATCAACATTTTTACGAATCTAAAAAAAAATCCTGATTAACCTAACGTGCATGCGGTTGAATGTTGTGAATCACCGTTATGCAATGAGATATTACGCCAGAGAGGAAAAAATGAAGAAACTGTTACCTTCCACACTCTAAATTTGAACCAGTGAGTGTCTCTGAGATCCAGTGAATTTTCACTGAATCTCAGAGACACTCAGAGTGCACATTCACAGAAGGGACAAGGAACACATTAGTTTCAGAAGATTTTCTTGGGCAGAAAAGTATCCGATATGGGCTAAAGAAATGTGTCGATGAAAAAGCTGAATTCATCCAAAATATTTTAACTTCGAGTCAACTCTCATTCTTCATTTCCAGATTCAAAATTACACCGCAAAAAAGGGAACGTAATACCGACCAAAAAACTGAATCAATCTCTGACTTTGAGTGACTACCGATTCGACACCACGTATAAACCTTATATTGAGGAAAACAGTGTAATAGTCCTTTACCTGCCAACTTTGGGTGCCAAATATTTGCACGGGTTCTGCTTGCCTCGGTAAGTTCTTCCTGAAAAAGGAGAAAATCCTGTTATAGACTAATTTTCAATTGTTTCAGCGGGATCATTTCTTTATTCCATCAAGACAACGTAGACGATGAAAGAACATTCATTCAAAAGATGATTATGGGCGGTGAGGTGGTCGCCGTGACACCCCTGGTGGTCAAGTACTCTTTCCCATACCTCATGCAGTACCCTTTCTTTAAGATTTTCAATGCAGGGAACCTCACAAGTGAACTATCAGTTGTGTATTTCATACCATCGAAAGACTTTTACGGTACCAGCGACGATTTTGAAATAACTTTTTCGTTGTTGTATTATAAGAACCCCCTTCGACCTGATTTTGTTATGTCTGACTTATAAAGGTCCGTGTCAATACGTTTTTTCCGCTTTTATTATTTTTTTAAGATGTTCTACTAAAAATAATCGGTTCACAGCTTATGGAAGGATTTCGAGCCAAGAAAATCGGTTCAAGCTTATGGAAGGATTTCGAGCCAAGAAATTCCTTACACATTAAAAAGAATGAAATTTACATCAAATTGAGTATTTAACTAGATCAACAACAAATCATCCCCAGAAAAAAATTGTCCAAGTTTTTGAAGTATGATTACCTTGCAGATATCTGTTTTCTTTTTTGAAATAAAAGGTGAAAAAATATAACTTCTTGGAATTGGTTAGATGCCGAATTGAAGAGCCAAGGAGGCGATATTTTTGTAATCAAGATGCTTCATAGAAAATTATTTGTAGGATAAAGTTAGATCAAACAGCATTAATAGGTGATATAGCGTCCAACAGTTCTACAGTGCGATGTCACAAAATGTTAAGCCTTCATTTAACACAAGTTGTTAGACCATTCTATGACAATTATGCTCAATTAAAATGATATGCTCGTCTTTTAAAATATGATTCTTTCATTAACCTTCCGGTGAATGAAACAAGTATTTCTAAAATATTCGGCAATTGATAAAGTTTACAGTTATTCGTGCAGTAAAGGAAAATGAACTTTCTAAAAATATTCCATTTGAAAAAAGGCCTCCGAAATCGTTAGTTGCAGTATCTAACAACGTCATTGATTAACGTAATCAGGGGTTTAGTTATCAAAACGACTGATACAGAAAACCAGGTCTGGGATTTCTCCAGCTCGGTGACGCGGGAACGCCGAATTCTTAACCCGACTATCGTACCTACAAAAATGGTCAACTCTTTCCCCTCATTAACGCCGTAATCTTGGAGCATAAAGGTAAAAAAATGTACAGCAAAGTTACATCCCAAGGCTTTTCATTTAATGAAATATACAGGACATTCCTTCACTAATACTTAGGGGCGCACAAGTGAAGCAGGACTTCTGTAAGCACCTTGTGGATATTTATTCGAAAATTTTTCGGTCAAAAAATGTAATGATACAAAGAACCTAATTCGATCACTAAGGAATAACTGATATTAGTCCGAAAATTATCGATGCATGAACAGGTTCGTTTATAAATTTGTTCACTCCTGAGCACTCACTCCAATTCTGCTCGAAAGCGAAGGGTGAAATATTTTCCCAACCGGCTGGTGTAAAATCCCCAAACAGGTATCAGTACAATCCATCTGTCTGATCCCGATAGCATCATAAAGTTGAAAGAATATCGAATTGCCGAAAAACTAAATTAATAGAGTTCGTGGATACCTCAGATAGGGACAAAGTGGTCTTTAGAAAACAGCGGCCCTCCCACAGGTGTTAACAAGGGTGCAGCAATTTTAGGTTTCGCAGATTTTAAGACACTAATTGAGAAATCTTGACTTCTGTCTAGAAAATACTCGTATATTTACACCAAATCCAGACATGTGCCCGACCATATCCTTCATTTTTAACACAAAAAAGGAGAAATAAATTACCTTATTACCGATTACATAATCTTTAGTAAGGTACTAAATGTTTTATTCATTTTCTGGAATCATCGCAGGGAAAGTCGTCGACAGATGGGAGGCATTCTCCTCGCCATCAATGACCCATAACGGTTTTTTTTGGCTTGCAACATTTCGGAAGAGTGTTTCGAACAATGGATTCGATTTCAAAGGACGGTACAGCGAGAACTCGGCAAGTTTTCTGAAGTGTCCCTCCGTGAAGTAGTTCTCAGGTCGCTCGTGGTATGGAGCCAGGAACAGGAACGGCACCAAGTCGGGCATCTCGTTTTCGCCGAAAACCTCCAGAGTCCGAGTCAAATTGAAGAAAAAGAACTCCGGAGCAGCGATCTCAGCTGCCGCGGGAGTGAAACCTGCGCGGGAATCGCTGCGAATGGCGTTGGAGAAGTACGAGAAGAAGGGGGCATACATGAACATCGCTCGCACGTCGTACGTGCGGTAGTCCTCTACATGGGCGAGGCCGCTACAACAAGAGGAATACTTTACTACGAACATTTCATATGCATATTAACCCATAAAGGTCCAAAGTACTTGGAGTAAAATTTAGCTTAAGAGAAATTCGAAGTATTTTTCCCCCATTAAATTACGCAATTTTAGGCTTTGGAAAATGCCTAAATTATTAAATTTAAGGCTTCCAGAGGGGCGATATTTTTTAAATTGAGACACTACTGAACTAAAAAGATGCTCTAAAATATGTTTTTCTGTTTCCGAACGGCATCGCTGGGCGGTAGTGGGTTAAGCACTTTTTACGCCCTTTTTTTAATGTAGCCTTTTTTTCCCCCTTCATTTTTATTCTTTGGTGGTCGGCTTGTAGAAGTTTTTTTAAAAAAGTGGAGAAATAAAAAATAGCATTGTCATAAGGAAGAAAAGCGATCAAATTTGACGAAAGAGCCAATTTCTAAAAATTATCACATTTAAGGAGAGCATTTTTGTTTGGAAGTTCAAATTTGAAGGCGGTCAAGAACTGATCTTTTTCTTAAATAATTCAACTGAAGGCTTTCACTTGTATAACGACGGTTTTGGTTTTCAGTTTGAAGAAAAATATTCGGTTTAGCGTGGACTTGTCTCTTCGAATATCGTTTGGGGCCAAGCAGAGTTTACGCTGACAAGAGCAGATCTCTTGCATTCAAAGCAAATTCTTCTCCAAGTCAAGACAAAGTCACTCCGAGTCGATATCACTCAAAGCGATTTCATTTTTATGGTGAAAATGTATTTCATTTCGAACCAAGAAACACAATCCACTCGGAGAAACTTACTTTGGTATATAATAGGCTCGTTGCTCGACATGATCAGGTGGAATGAACGAAATGAAGATAGGCCCGTTGAAGATATCATACGATCCATTACGGAAATCTTCCGGATGGAATTTGTAGTATCCGAAATCTTTGATATGTTCGTTAATTTGTGAAACATTTGCTGCGTATAAGTTCTCTGTCCCGTAATCTGGAAATCATAAATTCGAAATGAAGCTCTGACCAAATTTTAATCCCAATAAAATAGACTTCTTCCAATGTTTTCACAAGTTGCATTTTCTATTTCTTGTGTTCCAACTTAAGTCGCATGGCTAAGGGAAGCAATTACGAATCGAACTGACTTTTATTGACAAGCATGACACCCCTTCTCGCCGGCAGGCTACTTCACGGAGAAAATGACTTTGTTGCCTCAGCAAGACGACTTGTTAATATAGACTCAGTTAACCAAATTGTTGTGGTGACGATTTCAACTGTTTCAACTAACCTGCATTGTTACCACAACAATTACAGTTGTGGTAACAACTATGGTGTAAATGGTCACCGCAACAATTTTGGTTTGCTCAGGTTATATTAACAAAACGTTTGTTGAGGCAACAAAGTCATTTTCTCCGTTTTCAGACGATTTTCAGCTTCAGGTTCGTGAAAGCCAAGCGGCATGTCAGCAAACCATAAAGCACACGGCACCTAAACTGACCTAGGCTAACTTATGCAGTTCCATGTTTTGGATTCTTATATCGAAATCAAAAAATAGGCTTGCCTAGGGTGGGGCACAAGAACTAGCCAATGCAACTAAGGCTGACAATGTACGTACCATAGAAGCTCAAAGAAGCATCACTACCAATAAAAGCAAAAGTGCAGAGCGCAAAAACTGTTCGAAAATCCATTTTGCTGTGAAACTGACTCCTGGCCCGCGGTATATATATTGCACTAGCAGCGACCATCTTGGTATCTTTATAGACTAAAACGTACTTAAAAGTAGATAGAGTAATCTGATTATAATTAGCGCTAAGCCTTAAAAATCCAAGAGACTGCCGCAAGTTAGAAAGATAGGTGACCAACATAACATCTGCATTAAGTTGGTGGCCTATCGACTGACAATACCATGAACAAATTGGCTGCACACAGTCGGAACAAGTTAGAAAAGTAATTATTGCTTATTAAGATTCAATAACTCCAGTATAAGCTTTGTTTCTTTTTTTTTCTTTTTTCATTGCTGAATGAACTTCAGACGCATAGCAGGATTACAGGTTTAAGAACTCTTGCGAAATTAGGTTAAAAAAGAAAAGAAAAGAAAAGAAAAAAGTCTTGTTTTTCAATGAATTTGATGCAGTTTGCCACGAGTCCTCAGCAGGCGCGACGCCGTCTGTTTAAAGACGCCCTGCGGCAAAATAGAATTGGTGGTTTATACCTTAATTTCAGCTTCAAGTCACAGGAAATTGCCTAATTTCCTGGGCTTCGCTCAGATTAGCTAAGTCTACAAATACGGTTAATACAAAATGTTGAAGAGCGTTTCACGAACACAAGTCGCAGCTGTTAACGCTCGGCGAAGCATCGCTCATTTCCTCTCAGGAAGTTAACTTTACCGTGAAATAAACGCGGCTTAACTTAGATTGTTTATTCGCTACAAATATGTAAATACATTATCACAGCGTTGTAGTCCAATCACCTCTCTTACACTGGACACGGTTCTCTCACGTACGTTTCTTCCTCGTCCTTTCCGCCACCTGGAAAAAAATGTGAGTTTGAAAAGTAGGTAAAAATTCCATCAGTGAAAACTGCACAACAGACTCAGTAATGAGAAAGACTCACGAGCGTTTGGAAATAAATAAGAAGTTTTAGGTAAACGTACAGTTGGTCACAATAGTAATGACTCTATCCTCCATAAAAAATTCATGAAGATGGGGTCAAGACTTTTGTGGCCCACTATACATCCTGGAATGAAGGATTAAAAATGTTTTGAGATTAAAAAAGATAGAAATAATGAGAAAACCGATATGGGTGCACTTAGCCCCAAATTACGATTCGGCACGATGGAAAACACACAGTTCGTTTTTTCTCGTATCATTTTACCTCTTA
>Ga0058701_10005908_pt1 | contig 10258 bp, 8 predicted proteins | sample AgamicOrMae_FD_97039 | JGI IMG/M metagenome (GOLD analysis project Ga0058701, IMG submission 97039) | Agave microbial communities from Guanajuato, Mexico - Or.Ma.e | ecosystem: Host-associated > Plants > Phyllosphere > Phylloplane/Leaf | place: Guanajuato, Mexico | collected 2012-06-04 | reverse complement strand
GGCTTGTATTTTGACGTAACTTTCGTATTCACACCTCCACATCAGGAGCTTCATTTCTTGACTTGGACTTTTACCTGTATATCTTATGGTTTCGGCTGTGATACCTGTTGGCTAACGGACGTCATCCGCGTTGAGCGCTATACTCGTTCCTTCTACCTCTAAAATGGAAGGTCGGTAGGGAGACGTAAAGAACGAGTAAAAAGTGGTCGTGCATCGAGTATCTTTTCAAGATGTGTCTTAAATTGAGCATATAACTGTAATTTATTGAAAGCAATCGGTAAGCTATTATCTCTTTCGGAAAATATCATAAAATCTTCTACAAAACACTATTTTTACATTTGAAATAAGTACGGGGTAAAGGACCATTCACACCTAGAAGCCTTAAAAATCTAATATATTAGTATTAATGAACAGGGTTAGTTGTCTTCAACAAATGTGGTTGGGAAGTTAAAGTCCTGATAGGATAGTGCCTGCAGGGACACGCCCTGGAATTCAAGGGAGCCCGTAAAATTGCAGGACATTCCGTTCGGAATGACCCTTTAAAGCTTCGAGATTTACCGAGGAGAAGGGAGCTATAAATGTTTAATGGCAGATAAATTGAAAGTATTAACATTTCAAAGCGTCCTCTCAACTAATTATTATGCGCAATTAACGCATTTTTTTAGTTTGTAAATTAGTTATATCCAGGACTAAGTTCTGAAAAGATAGAAGAATAGCGTTTCAAAGAAACTTGCCTGCCACTTTAAAACTTTTTTTCTTAGGAGACGGTTTTTATATCCAACGTAAATAACGTATTTGCTGGCTAAATTACCTCAAATGCAAAAGAGCCGTACTCACAAAGTTGGTAAATTACTCATTTCATTGATCTCATGGCTAGAAGACTGACACAGCACCAACCTACATTTTACCGAGAAAAATTCTGAATTACTGACATAATTGAATGAATGAGTCATTTTATGTTAAGTACAAAAATGATTTGGAAATCATTGTAAGGGAATTCATGTTCTAAACCTTTCGACGTTGTTTTTTAAAATGAAAACGCACGCCGTCTTCAAAATATTCATCGATTTTTTAGGGGCTGTTGTCTGTTTTATTATATAATTTAAAACACAGTTACTTACGTGCAGACTTTTCTCATTCATCTGAACATAATGAAACAAGTCGATTACGGTTTATTTCAAATTAGTTTTTGTGTTCGATAAGTAGCATAATAGAATCCCGCTAACGACTATTGATTTGGTTATGAAAGCGTACACAAGAGGGCAGTAACCACACTCGTACTGGTAAACAAAATATCGGCTTTGTCTGGACATCGCTAATTCGCTGGTGTGCAAATGTGTTGAAAGCATCTGCAGGTGCACGGGCAGCTGCAGATCGATAATGCGCCTGGGGGAGCTAGTGGGGGGGGCTGGTGGGGGGGGGGGGGCTGGCGCCAATGCAGCTGCAACTCATGCCTCGATTCGCGAGGTGCATCAAATGCACTTGCATCTGGTGATGTTGATTGTTGCAGAGATGAACCTAGACGATATTTATTGGGGAGTTGGGGCGCATAGTTCCACAACGTTCGTCTCCGCATCTTTCATAAATCGGACATCGACTGTTTGGTAGTATTGTCTGTTTCTACCGCTCTGTCATGGCTCAACAGTTTATTAGTTGAGAATTGACGTCACACCATCGCGTAAGCAAGGTGCCATACCTTGCTTCGCTTGACTTTAGCTAAACACAAGATGTGGGTATTGTTAACTCAAAAAAAATACGAGGTGAATTCAAATTTTCATTTTTTTCCGTTTTCAAAGCAGGGAAAAAAACGTTTAGCGTATCTGTGTTTTTAGGCACCCCTATGTGTCCGCTGACGAAATTTCAGACAAATGGACTATGCTGTAGTACGTAGATAGATAATGCGGTGCTATAAAAAATAATGTAATATTGAATCCCATCTCTTTGGGGGAAATGAGACAGAGCGTGCTCCATTCGTATCGGAGTTGGAATTAGCTGTGTTCTCGGCTGCCCCGGTGTTCACTGGCATCAATTATTACGCGCGTTAGGGCGTGCTCTGCTCTGAACTGAACTGAAGAACGGTGTTTTGCAAACGAGGGGGCGAGAAACGATCCCTCTCGTGCACACGAATTCTTCGCCGCCGTAGCCGACCTCCATATTTTCCAATTACTTTGAGTACTTTTTGAATGTAGTTGAATCTAAGTGAGGAGTTAGTCGCGAGATGTTGGAGTGCACTCTGGCGCAACAACCAGCTAACTCCTTGATCAAGTCGAGTTAATTATCTCAATTACAAAAAAAAGGAACGTATTGGCAAGATATGAAACAGACGTATCTTAACTTGGCCGTATCTCTGTGCTCATCTGATTGTCTCACGTTTCTGCTAACGATGTGCCCAGTAAGAGAAACTTAATTTCAAATGCAGCATAAGTCAATTTATTGGTCTGAAAAATTGCAGTTCAAATATTCACTTAATCTCAGTTATACCGCTCTCTTAAAAATAAGAAGTCCGTAGAAATCAAAGTAGGTGTCTGAATTTCAGAGCTTAATTCGAATGCTTTTAAGCCCGCCTCCTTCGGAGAAGGGCTTTATTTTTCTTCAGATCAGTGATTTGCCTTTTGCTGCATCTGAATATATGCTTCTCTTTTCACAGTGATTTACGCATTTCATGTTTCCGTCATGTTTCGTCTGTTAATCTGACATGTTTTAGTGTGGAGTAGACATGTTGTGGTTTACATTTCGGAGTGCCGTATTTGCGGGTATCTGTACAAAGTAAGCAGCCGAATGGGCACCTCGACCATTTTTCATGGCAGGAGGAAGTCTGGTAATAAAGAGGAGGCGGCTAACCATTTTGGCGGCACGCGGCTCGGCGGCACGCGGCTCGGCGGCACGTCTCCTCGCTTTAATGGTGAAACACGATCTCTCCGCAGAGATTCGCCCAAAAAGAATAAAATACAAGAAAGCTGTGTCAAATATTCGTCGGCCTTGCTGTGCTTCTCAGACCCCGCGAAGCCACCTTGTCAGTTTTCCTCCTGTCAAGAAAATGAGCTTACTCCAACCCTGAAAAGGTCGCATTTTCTACCTTTTGTGTTCTACCTGTTATCGCCTAAAGCGGAGCGAGGCAAAGGGAACCTAAGCCATAATCGCTGCGGTTGCAGCCTGCAGCCGAGAGGTGAAGCTAGGCACGGCGATAGCCGAAAGGGGCGATACCGGAGCGAGGCACAACGCCCCTTACGAAACATTTGCCTTTGGATATGTTGATCCTCGTAATAAAACGTTGAGATAACAACATAATGAAAGGTGGAGATAACAAGACGCAAAGAAGTAAGGTCCACGCCCTCGCAAAAAAGCTCCGTTCTTTACTGAACAACTCGATTTTGGGGTTTAGTTCTTTTTCATGTGGTTCTTTGGGTTTATTTTTTTATGGGGAATATAGTGTTTACAGTGTGTGTGGCATATCGCGGTCCACAGGTTGCGTTGAGCTCGGAAGTTTTCTCGGGGGGCCGCTCAAATAATCGGACTCTCACATCATTGCTCGCCTATGACGTGTCATAAAACACCCGAGAAATGTAGCCGCTGTTGAAGCCGCTGCCTGTGTAGCAAACGGTCTGTTGTGATGCGTGGCGTTAGGCGTGGATGCCAGGGGTGGCGCACGAGGGGGCGCTGCGACGCGGCTTACTGGGCTGAATCGGAGACGCCTAAAAAGAGTTACGTACTGGTCGGGTGTGAAAGCCCGACACACTAAAAACACTGTTGCGTCTCTTCGTGTTAAAAGGACGCCTCGACTTACGATCTGTCAGTGTTTTGTCTTGGTTTGCCTCAAAGGCTTTAATAGGATTTTTAGCCCAGTGTTGATTCATACTTTTTTTAAACTTTAAACTCAAACTTTTTTTTCGTAAAAAAGATTTTTTTGACGTTCATAGGAAAAACACAGTGAAAACATAACACCCGTTTTAGGGAATACTACCTGGTTTGGGCGTGAAACTAAAACGGGCCTAGTATGTATTTAGGTAATTCTACAACATAGGCCTACGTTTACCCACATCAATGGAAAGCTCGCTCCGAGACCCTTCGAATTATATGGCTGAAAATGGGTCTATCTTGAAAAATGACCAAAATACGTACTATTCCTGTTTTAGTTTTAAAACAGATATAGCACTCCCTAAAATGGGTGTTTTGTTTTGACTTTGAAAAATAAAAAAAATGGAAAAAGGATGGGTGGTATTAATTGTGAAAAAAAATCCTCCATAATTCTACTACAAGCGAGCATTTATAATCAGTTCCGGATTGTACTTTACTAAATTTAATGTCAGACATGTTCGCTTCCGTAAGAAAGGAACATTTATTTGAACATTTTCTGCCATTAATTGGTTAAGAGAGCATTGTTTTCAGCCCGCCTCTTTTGTTCCCTAATCCTTTTTCACTCGTTCTTTAATTCTCCGGAAACGGAGAGAAGAGAAAAAAAGAACTGTGGGAATATCAACAGATGTGATCCAAACTCTTAAGATTTTAGAAGCTGATCCGTCAATGGATCGATTTTCATAACTTTCTTTTTCGAGGGAAAAAATATTTGAGCCCCATTCGTCGCATTTTATTTCTAGAGCGACCCTCAATGCGAGACCTATCTTGAAAATATCCATTGATACCAGTTCTACCTTCGTGCCGGAAACACGAATAAAAAGTTTTATGTTTGCGATGAACCAGCAAGCAGGTGCACAGACCAATCGGCAGGTGTCTTCGAGTCCTTACGTTTGATATGGATTGGGTAATCATTCTTCAATAGAGCTGTCATACATAATTCAAAATGTTCATTCCGGAAGATGGCAGGGTCTCAACAGGACACCTTCCTCAGCTCGACAAAAATCGCTTTTTTTGGGGCCCTCAATAAAATTATGGAGCAACCGACAACGTTTTATTTCATTTTTAGTATTTTTTAATAAATTTCAATCGTAAAAACCTGAAAATACAAAAAAATGGGCCAAAAATGGAAAAAAGGGCAAGGGGTACCCCTAGTTTTTTTTTAAAGTTTTTGTCCCAAAAAAAATATTTGAATTTTTAACTTTCAACGATTAAAAATCATCGAAAAATACTAAAAAAGGAATGAAAACGTTGTCAGTTGCTCCCCAGTTTGATTAAAAGGCCCCAAAAAGGCGATTTTTGTCGAGCTGAGGAAGTAGCTTGTTGTAACCCTTTCATCTTCCGCGATGAACATTTCGAATCACGTTCCGATAGCTCTATTCAAAAATAGATACACGATTCATATCAAACGAATGGGCTCGAAGAGATCTTTCAATTAATTTGCACACCTATTAACATGTATATCTCGAAAACTAACCTTTTAAAGACACTGCACGCATATTTTCGGCATGAGGGTAAAAGTGGTGCATCGAATATATTTTCAAGCTAGGTCTTCCATTGATCGTGTATTACTGTACATAATTGATGCAATTTCTTCGTGTTCTATTTGTCGTCACAAGGCATGGAGAGCGAGACCAATAGAACCTACCAAGCCTGACGCCGCTTACAGCAATGAGGTATCTTGTGCCCCGGTTCGCTCCGACGACCTGTGCAACACTAGAAGCACAACGTACAACAAAATTTACGATGCAGACTGACCTTTTTGTATAATTTTTTCCTTGCGAGTGAGCTTGTCCATAGGCCTACTCGTTCCCCCAGCAGACTTGCCCTGATGCACAGTAACGCACCCTCTCTTGGCCTCTGTTTTTGCGGCGCCACTTGGTGAGGTCACTTCGCCTTTTCATCCTGGCTTTATCGCTCTCTTTGATGTTCACTTACTATTTCACTTGTTCTGAGAGCCATTGTGGTTCATTTCATAACAGACCCAAGCGAAGAATACAGCCAGACCGTCGCAGAAAACATTTTTGATGCATAAAGCATCCATTTACATATCGTCCGCCTTTGTTTCTGTTGCAGGTGAGGAAACCGTCGACGGGTAGCCGCTCATTTGATCAAGTATTTATGCATTTTATTTTTTACTTTCTGACGGCTGCTCTGCACCTGTGTATTGCGGTGGACGAGGTGCGCGTAAAATAGATCGGGTCGAATTAAGGCAGGTTAGGTGAGGTTATGTTTAGGTTAGGGTTCGCTCAGATCGGGTTATTAGCTATAGCTAGGGCTACAGTTTAGATGCTTCTAGTTGATTTTAGGTTGAGGTGGTTATGAACACGATCTGTGATTGCAGTTGTTCAAAAATGTATACAGTATATTTGATATTCTGTATCTTATATATTTGATTGACAAGGTGATCTGTTGCATGCTGTCTTGTCTGTGGCTTCAGGCTTACATGAAGCGACATGGACTTTGCGAAATCTCGCTAGCTGCAATCAAAAGAAAAGATTTTTGCACGTTTTATTTTCTTGATGGTGCGGGTTTGATTTATAAATCATCGTTTCACCATGGTTTTTAATTGTATCTATTTTTGGGTGGGGTGTTAAGATTAGGTCAGGTGAGAAAAAGTCTGGGCTGCATTAATCTAGATTCCAGTAGATCATACGACGTCGCTAAAGGAGGTCGGTTCGAACATAAGCTCTTCTTTCAAGAGCGACAAAGGGCATGTTCTAACGAGTTACCACTTCCTCAAATTTGATCAAAGTTATCCTTAAATGAAAACAATGTTCCTAAAAAAATTAGAAAGTATCTTATAAAATATTTTCCATGAAGTGGGAAAATGAACTACTGTATTGGTCGGCGGTGTGGTGACATAAGATTTTAATCACAGTAGGCGAAGACCTGTGTATCACCTCGAAGAAAGCCCACTCCAGCCGCGTGTATGTGATGAAGGCTGCTTAAAATTCGGTGGATGTCTTCCCCATATCACGGCGTCTTGGACGGAGCGGAGCACTCCCCCAACTAGCTTTCGCCTCCCCCCCCGCTGACTTTTTTTCTGCTGATTTAAGGAACGATTAGGCCGGCAGGGCTCTGCCCCAGCGACCCCTAGCGGCGCATCGACAATCAAATCTAGGCTCGTCAACGGCCCAGAAGAGAGACCGTGATATTCTTCGACAGAAAAACTTGCGGGAGTACGACACAGCCCTTTGCCCTCGGTAGATTCATCACTAGGAGTTGATGCTACTCGTAGTAATATGTGCTGACGAAGCCCAACCCAATTACACTCAACGATGACCCAGTTTCGTGAGAAATAGCTCAAACTAATTCAATTCAGCCTTGTGTAATTCGCTATCGTCCAACCCTCTCAAATGCAAGCGAATTCAACCATAAACTTTACCCATTCTAACCTCATTCAACTCATATTAACGTAACTTAACCTAACCTGACTCTATCAAAGCAAACCTAACCCAGAATGACTCGGTGAGGGAATGCATATTCCCCAGGAATTCGTGGGGTAAACAAACTCTATTATACACGTTCCCCTCCCTGGTGAAGTGGGGGCTGCACATATCCTACCATGGTTTGTTTACCCTCTGGTACAAATACCAGGGGGGTAATCTTACCCTTCTACACCGGTATCATTAAATGAGTGAACTTAATTCAACTTGATTCCAGTGTATTGATGTCATATTCTAGGCAAAGCAAGTCCAAAAATTACCGACACTATAATCTTGACCTCCTGCCAAACAACGTGGCGTTCAGCATCAAAACTTTACCTGATGTTACCTTAATTAGCTACCTTTATTTATCTTGGGGTGAAATGAGCGAAGGGTTGCCTTGAAGGGTTTGGCGAGATCTCCCCCATCTCCATCGCATCGTTGTGACTCGAAGCCGCAAACAAACTGATGTCCATTCTGGAATTGACTTGTTTAAGAGGAAAGCTCATTTTACATCAGAGCAGAAACATGACTTGTTTTTTGTTGGAAGTAGCACGTTAATTAACTGTTTTTCTCTCGAATCTTCTCCTGGCTTGGCGGCGTGGCGCGGTGTGGCGCGGTTCGTCAGAAGTAAAGGTAGCTTCTTTGTGGTTGCGTTTGCTAATTGCTCAACCGTCTCCGTCTACTGCTTCCTTGCTACAGACGAGACCTGCTGCAAAAAGACTTCTTTTCGCTTTGCCTTTCAAGCGACAACTTACTTTAACAAGGTTCTGTTTATTACACGAGGTATTCTGTTTCGGCGAGACGGGTATTTAATGAGACAACCTAGATTCACTTTGACATGTTACGCTCGTTTTCCACCTCTTGTCTTCTACTCTTCTACGCCAATGCAAACAGAGTGAGACACAGGGTATATCATCTTCAATCGCTACTCATCATGCCTCTTAAAAATTAGCTTACAAGGGAAACACAACTGTCCGCTCCAGATTTTTTGAAATTTTCAGGACTGCGACATAGCGGTATAAAAAGATACCCAAGCCCCAAACTTGCTGCCGAAATTCATTTTTACTAACTTACTTTAAAAATGCGTCCAATTTTAAACAATATTTTTTTTCGAGAAAATTCAAAACCAGTTATCATTTCTTGTAGAACACCTAAAAGCAGCGTCTAAGGCTGAAACTTTGAGGATTTTGCGAGCAGTTTCCAAGATATTGGCAATGCTTCGTACGGTATTTTTACATTTTTTGTTCATTTTAATGCCGTTTTTAAGGTAGAAAAACGCATTCTGGCTGCAAGTTTTGGGCTTGGGTATCTTTTCATACAACTATCTTCAGGTTTCGGAAGTTCCTAGAAAATCGGAGGCGGCAAGTTAAGGTACTCTCCTTGTTAGTTTTGATTTTTTTTTCTTTTCGGAAATGAAACCTGTTAAGCTTACTGTCCGAAAACAGCTGTTTACAGTAGATGTATACACTAAGCAGGTGCCTAGTTTTAAATATGGTGGCTGAGAGAAAGAATTTTTTGTTAGGGTAGAGGGCACACTCAACTAGAGAGACAAGGTAGAGAACAGACCTGCTCACCTCTGTTTCATCCTCGTCTCTTCCCCTCTCCTCTCCTCTAAGCTTTGGCTGGCTTGATCACAAGGCTACCGAAGTATAATTACCACTTTCCTGTCGCCATTACACGCCGAATTGAGCCCCTTTCCTTGTGTAGCATCCGCCGACCCATTTCACCCTCAATTCCATCGCATAAACATTCCCATTAACAAAATGCGTGTTGAAATACTCTCCCAGATGCATTCTCTCAACAACACTCTCTATTTTAAGTATCTCAAATTTATACTGTGAAACGTTTTTCCTCTCGCTCAACTGGTACTGTACCTTCTGCAGATTAATATTTTTCTCAATATTTTTTTTTCTGGAAAATTTTAACTGATATTAAGAAAGGAAATTCAAAACGGTGATCTTCAACAGCGTTTAAATGAAACCTCGTTTCTTGACAACGGTTAAAACTTCAAAAAGTTGTTTGCGGTATTTTTTAGGAGTATTTGATTTTTAGCAGATTTTTAGCTGAAGAGCATATAATCAAAAACAGACAATACGTCCATGTATTAGCTTAGTATTTGATAAATTTTAAATTTGATAGAATTTAGGTCATTTTTCGCTTCATAGGGGATATACGACGAACGCTGAAAGGGTATCCTATCCGAAATGTCCGATATATACCGATCCTATACCGGAATAGTATGTCCGAATTCGCTTTTTTTCTTTCTTTTTTAAATCTATTGACCAAATTGGGAAAAACGCGCAGAGTAGATGGCTTATTTTTAAATAGGAAGCACACATACTTCGTCAAATAAAAAGCCAAATTTTTGTTTTCTTATCGTGATGTGGGTGATAACCGCTGTTCCCAACTTCTCCCTCCCCCCCTCCCAAAGCGTTTACTTTAAATCATATAGGGGGAAGTTTGGCAAGCTAAGGAAGTGCTCGTCAGCTGCAAGCAGACGGTGTCAGCAGACGGCGCCACTTGCTTATCCTTCCCGAGGATTCCACATTTAGCAAGGCCTCACGCGTGCCGAAGAAAGGAACATTGGAACTGGCAGCAAGTCGGTGTTTGCACTGCAACTTGGCAGCCCACTTATCCACGAATTTGACACTACATTAAATAGACTTCATCCCAATATGTGAAGCGAGAGACCTACATTTTGAGCAACTTACGTGAACAGATACTCCTCTCGCTGCAACCCCCTACACACGGCTGTGTTGTGGTTGCCTACCTTTGCTCGGAAGGAACGCACCAGTGTGTGGGCGATTGTAGTAAGGTTGTAAAAATAAGACGCCGTTTTGGGGAATGCTACACCTGTTTTGGATGTGAAACCAAAACGGGTATGGTAATTTTTCAAGATAAGCCTATGATCAGCCATAACATTCAAAAGGTCTCGGCGAGAGCTTTCCATTGATGTGGCTGAACATAGGTCTACT
>Ga0058701_10005907_pt1 | contig 10259 bp, 6 predicted proteins | sample AgamicOrMae_FD_97039 | JGI IMG/M metagenome (GOLD analysis project Ga0058701, IMG submission 97039) | Agave microbial communities from Guanajuato, Mexico - Or.Ma.e | ecosystem: Host-associated > Plants > Phyllosphere > Phylloplane/Leaf | place: Guanajuato, Mexico | collected 2012-06-04 | reverse complement strand
TTTTGGGTGTGAACAGATTTGACGAGCGTTTGGTTATTAATGCGACTACTAGATCGAGCTTGCAAACTATCTAGAACAGGGTTCCACCTTAAATTGGGTTGAATTTCTTACCTCTCGTCATCCGTCTTTTGTCGCCAAGCAGAGTCAAAGCACAAAATCTAGCTTAATTTAGGTTAATCTAACTTACGCTGTTATATGTCGTGAAACCTGAGAGTGCTAGGAAAGCTTTGACGAGGATGGATCACACACATAGAATATTCAATATTTTTAACAATGAGATTTTCATTGTTATACTTCCTATCTCCCTCAAATATTAGGTCGAGATATGAGTCATTATTCCCTTGTTTAAGAATTGTCCTTATTAAATTTCTACGCTCGAGAGGAGGAGAAGAGACATTAAAATAACTGTATATAAAATGAAATATTTCAAATAGGATCAAAATGTTACAGTTGATGCATAATTTATACTTACATTACAATCACTTCAAAACGAATTTGGTTGATAAATATTCTCAAAAAATTAGACATTGTGATTATGATGCACCAAATGAGACTACTTTTCATTGTGAGCTATTTTCCCTTTTAAAAGCACTTCATTATTAGCTGTTCTTGTGGAACGTTGTTCATCCCATAGCTTTTTTTCTGCAAAACGTGTCCATGCTTTTATTCGTTCAATTCTCTCCTGCGTAGTTTCGGAGACAGTGACCCTCTCTGTTGCTCTTAAGACCAAATCCATTCTGGATGTATTAATGCTTCGGTAGAAAGAAAGGGGATTTCGGGTTAGGAACCCTTTTTTAAACATAAAGTGTTATCATAACTCTATAACCTTCGAAAGGTCTCAGTTCCAACCTCTTTTGTTATACCTTTCGTTGCTGAGTAGACCAAAGCACTGGGCACAGCCTTGACGGACCGATTATGGGCCTGCTTACGGGTAGCGGCATCAGACTTGCCGAATTTTATGTTAAGTTAGATTTAAATAAGTGCCTTTTGCCTCGCTTAGCTGACGATCCGCTTACAATGTTAGCTTGAAGACGAACGGTGGAAAATACGATACGTGAGAAATGTCTTTCAAATTAATATCATGGTTTGAAGATATATTGTGGTTATAATCTGCTATTGAATAAAGGATTTCCTTTATTTGATCTTGCAGTGATATCTGATTGTTTTTTTAATGAGCACGGAGTGTGAAAGCGAATATAAGCCCGAATATTGATTTATTTCTCCCATGGACTGACGCACACGTCGTAGAATGGAAAGTTGTTTACTGATTTTTGTATAAAAGAACACCCCCCACTTTTTCAATAAAGCTGCGCAACAGAGCTAAAAAATAAATATCAACGAGATTCATTTATTTTACCGTTTCTTTTTAATTATGATAAAGTTAGCATGATCAGGATTTGAATAATATACAATTCTTGGGCCTATTTCAGTTTGTTATCTGTTGCATTCATTAATCCAATCACTGTTAATTGCTATCTCATATATGTGATGGTTCCTCTTTTAGGGGCACCACATTTTCTTGAGCAGACTCGTTACCGGTTGAACAACTTACAAAGTCGTAGTTAATGTAGATAATCGTTAACGTAGTTTGGGAGCCCACCAACATTAAGGCTAATGTCGTGTAATAATACAAGGGTAATTACCTCGTTGATGCCCAGTGAGTACAGCGTTTTACTCGTTAACTAAAAACAACACAAAACAAACACTTCATTGTAAAAAAATCGAAAATCCACGGTTATCCAAATGGATATCCAAGATTTTTGAATATCAGACTTCAATTCCCTATACAAGTGTAGATATCCATATTCATATCCAGGCAAGGATATCCATGTAAGGACATTCCACAATGAATGTCCGTGGAACATGAATATCCAGTAATGGAAACCATGCTTTTTATGGATATCAGTCTTCAATTATCCATGCTTTTGATATTCGTTAGGATATCCATGCCTGTACTTGCTATGGATTCTCGACGCTGGGATGTCGAAACGAGTTCCCTAATCAAGACCTACCTCTCCTCCTCGTGAACATTTTCAGAATGTCCCTGTGTCTACATGCTTTGTCTCACCCCCTTGTTCATATGCAAATAACATAATTCACAGCCCTGTACTAGGTTAGGTTTGTTGAAATCACAAATTAGTAAAACCTCTGTTTTAAGGTTACTTTCGAGAACGGGGAGGTAGTTGCTTACACCGCAACTGAAGAGGCAGTTTGTATGCTAATGTCCGCTTCTGTAGGCATTGCGTCGGGTCAAACGTAGCTTGCTTATCCAAGGAAGTCGGAAGCCCCATGGCTGCTCTCTGTGGTTGGTTATGACCTGCTCATGGCTGTTCCTTACAGAGCCCCAACCTAATTATACACGGACCCCAGAATCGATAACTAACACAAACTGATCCAACTATGACCAACTGTCGCCCATCCCCGAGTTTAACCCCTCCCTTATCTGATTCTGACCTTGATTCTTAGCAGCTGGAATTATTAAAGTGCTGCAATATTTAATAGTTATGAATCAGTAAAATATTAGGTCGTGTGCCTCATACACTATAAAGGTGACGTTTTGTACCCACTATGTTCTGACTTTCCGTTTCCTAGCGGAGCGAGGTACAACCCCAGACGATTATCCGCTTGACGCATTACAATAAAATATGGACTTTATTTAAAAAAAACTAAGAAATATGAAGCAATAAATGAAATAAGGTTTTAAAAATATGGAGGTATGGAATTAAAAAGCTTCCGAAATTTTGTTTTACTCCATGATTTTAGGTGTATGAAAACACTAAAGTTTAGGATTTCAGTAGATGGGTCATAGATAGATACCAAACGCAGCCAAAGCATATTAGTTTTTGTGGTTATTTTTTATATTTAAGAATGTATGGTTTGTTTCCTTTTGGGAGTAATTTTTAAATCCATAAACTCTCACTAGATGGAGCGCGCAAGAAGCTTTCTCTCCCGAACCTAACTTCCATGCATATTAGTAAGAATGGAACACGATATGACCATGTAAAATAGTCGTGATTTTAGTTTTAGAATCACCCAGAGATCACACTCGATTACCTTGTGTTCGAAATTTTAGTGATGTCTCAGGGTTTAAAGTGTAGCGACTTTTCTGCGAGAGGGTGACGACCTGACTGAAGAAGGATTCGTCTGTGGAAAACGTGCTAATCCACCAGAGGGCGCTTGCAACTCTGTGTGCATGCCGCTCGAAGCTTTTTTGAATATGAAAACACTGATAAAGGAGGATAAATTGCGCAGACCGTCTGCTGTCTGAGCAAAAGCCCCGTAAAGCCGCGAGATAAAAACCGTTATTTATTATTTCAAAAATGTCAGCCAGCACGGAACGACTCGGCTGCCTCAGCTAAATGTTTAGCTGTGTCTGTCTGACATTTGTTTGTGAGCAGGCTTTTAGTAACTATGTAGGATGAACTACGTGGTTAGAGTATTAAAGATAATCTTCTAAGTTTAAAGTAAGTTTAAAAACACACCCGAATGTAAGAATACCACGCTCATATTCTCTGTAAATGAAAAAGCAGGAAGCTTTAAGTCTCTTTTACTGCTTTAGAGTATTCCAGACTCAAAAAAGAGGACTTTATAAACCTAACATGAAACATCTTGGATATTTACAGTTTTCATATAGATTAAAATTATCTGTCTTAAGTAGTAAGTTTCTTGGGTAGGCTAGGCTCTGCTGTATTCTGATGAGGTTTAGAACAATAACGTAGAGAATGGTGGTAACGTTTGTTGACAATTTTTTTCGGAGTGTACGCTATTTTCGCTCAGTTGACAAGCAGGTGGCCGTAAATTTCTTTTTTTGTTCGTAATATTTCTTGAATCAATATAAAAACCAACAGTTACGGACTATTATTACCGTTTTCATTAATGAAAATTCTATAATTCTTACCCTGGGAGGAACTGTATGAAACACTTTTCTTGCCCTAGTTTTGGGAAAAAAAATCCCAAACGCGAAATCCTGAAGGCCCTTTACAAGGTTAGGGTAGGCATCGTGGCGTACACCTCTACATTACGGTTGCCTACCCAGTGATTGTCAGGGGCTCCTTGAGGACGGCTGTAATAAAATAAAAGAATCTGTGGCCGTTGGATGATTGCGGTTTCATCTTCGTTGCGGCATGGAAATTTTATATTTAATGCAAAATTCAAATGTTGAACCAAGATGGAAAAGAAAAGCGGAGAATGTAACTTGTAAATGTGTATTGATATTGAGGCATGAAAGAGCTATTTTTTTAACTTGTTGCTTCGTGTTTGTTGCAGAGGGAGCTGTTCGGGGCAAAGGCTGACTCGGCAAGCGATAGCGGTCAAAGGGATCGAAAAATGTCGTCCTCTTCAACGGGTAGCATGAAAAGCAAATGGATCAAAGCATTCAAAAGCCTAAAAAGTACGCCGGGCAGCGAGAGAGGGGAGAAGGAGGGGAAAGGAGGAGGGGGAGGGGGTAGCAGTAGTAGTGGGGGGGCGGCGTCTGCAAATGCTTCTGCATCAGGAGCGACGAGAGAGACGGAAAAGTAAGTATCCCATTTTTCTCGCTCACGCAGCTATTCTACTAAAAAGAAGTTGCATGACGGTTTTTGTTGGTTTTCGTCGTTTGGTTGGAGTTATTTTTGCCTTGTGGCGATGATGTGCTCGTGTTCTATGGCGGTGCTTTTCCTACCTCAACTTCTTTTGTCGGATTCAAAGTTTTGAGTGGTAGAATTTTGGTGTTTCAACTCTGCAGGAAAGATATTTTCGTGACGGTGTAAGGGGATGGCTTTTGCAAAATACGTAACGAAGTTTCGCTTGTCAAGTGCTCAAATGTTCTCCATACGGTACCTAAAAATATACAAGTTTTCAAAGTTTTATGATATCTTGACTGATGAGAATTTGCTTTAAGCAAAATTGAATTCGAGCCTCAACAGACCTACACTTATTACGTAAATACTTTTAGTATTGAATATTTATCGTGAAAATCTATGAAGTTGAATCACGTTAGGTTGAGTTGCAGTTCATTAAAATTAGTTACGTAACTCAGTCAACTTAAAGGTAGGTAAAGGGGACGTGAAAGGATTTAAAGAAAGACTCGCACGTTGTGTTCATGCGGCTGGGGGTAGGGAAAATGGTTACGCAAAAAGGCGAAAGATATTGCCTAAAACTGTTGCGTAGTTTTTGAGCAACCTATTATTATAGCAGTATATAGTTTTGATTGAGCGGAGTAAGTTAAGGTAAAGCCAAGATGGTAGCCTTCGTTTTGGAGAGCTCCTGAATCAGAAAAATCTATGTTAACCCAATTTTTCATGCCAGGCTGAGATTGGCTATCTGCCAGTTTCACTCAAGAGAAAACGGAAGAACTTTCTCTTTGCAGATGTTAACTAAACAAAAAGTGAAAAGAAGTACGCTAGCGAAGGGAACGTATACGAAGCAATGAGGCCATCAATTTTGTCAAAATTTATACGACGCAAAAAATCAATAACGTTTACGCTTTTTCAACAAGGAGATACTTTAGTGGTTAGTGTGCACATAAATGATAGATTGCATCCCGAAACGATCAGATTAGGAATTGAAATTCACGAGTGTTTCCACAACGGAAGCATAATACTTCGCTTTTCACTAATTCATGCTCTGTAAATTCTTGAAATGATATTTGCGACAAAGCCTTCAAATTAGGCTTGATATTTTTTCAATACGGCAATAAAATCAATTCATCAACAAACGTTCATTAATGTGAATCTTTTAAGAAAAGATGTGAACTCTGGTCTGCCGAGAGCAAGTATTCAAACCGTTCCAAATCCTTGTTTTTTATTCAAATTTTAGTTGAGTCTTTATTATCTTTTTTATTGATAAAAATTCTATAACCGTTCCCGGGGAAGGAATTTATACTGCGAAAACATTTTTCTACTCCTAGTTTCGAAGGAAAAGAAAAAAAAATATGTACGCAATGCGAAATCCTCAAGGCTCCTTACAATGTTAGGATAGGCATCGTGGCGTACACTCGTGAATTGCGGTTGCCTATCCAGTGATTGTCAGGGGCTCTCCATTAGAACGGCTGTCATGTAGTAAACGGATCCTTGGTCGTTGGATGATTGATTGCAGTTTATCTTTGATGTTCAGGCAGGGACATTTGAAATTTAATGCAAAACTCGGATGGCGGGTGATTAAGGGTCACAGGATTTTGTCGATCACGCGAAAGAAGTCCTGCATCGATCCTGAGTCAGCCGACAAACCATAAGACATACTAAAACAAGTATTACTCTTAGTATTACTTCCAGAGGGTACTTAAAATTTCAAGGTCGCTTTTATTGAAGAGAGGCCAAGAAAACACGCAAAGAATCCCGTAATTCGGGGCAGCTGTTGTTGACGAATTCTTTTGTTAGCCCAGACAAAAAAAATCAAGCCTCACTTTGACATTTCGTTGAAGTGTTCTTCTCAATTAATTTTGTCGATTTCATTGTGTATCCTTGAGGGGGAGATACGAGCATATAAAAACATAAAAACTACCATTAAAAGTAGAAAATTAAAGTTTAGTGTTATGAATTGAGTAATATTATTTTTCGGAATGGTTTTATGTGGGAATGTTCGAAGGCGGTCCTCACCTAATGTTTCGCGTATCATTGCGTAACGTTAGACTGTGTTTTAAACAGATAGTTATGCCACTGATATTAAAAAAGGACTCTCGAATCAATGAGATGCTCCGGTTTGTTAGGAGAGGAAGATTACATCCCTGCGTTTATACCGGTAATAGGCTAAAATCATTTCTTGTGCACCACTATGATGGATTTTGCGATAAAACAGGGAAAACAAAGGTTGTAAAATTGAATCTTTCGAACATACATTACATTAGAAGCTGTTCGCCGAATAAAATTAGCTATTCGCTCTAATTAAGGCGGGGAAAAGATTTTTCATGAAGCGCCTTCGTTTGTTGGAATAGTTGTCCTTGGAGTAGAAACTTTTCAGGCACCGCCATATAAAACACGAGCAATGAACTGCCTTTGCGTCAATAAATTGTAAAATCAATAGCTGGCAGTAAGGTACGATTCGTTGGCGCCTATTGAAGATTGCTCACCGTAGCAAACATTATTTGCGCGGCTCTTATAAGAGCCCTATTGATGTACCTGCCAGATTACACCAGGAAAATTGATTTTTTAACAATGCGTTCGAGTTCGACCGTCTGTCTTTGGCCAACGAGTTGCTTTGGCTGCTGATATCTAGTCCAAGGTTGTTTGATGAAACAAAAAAAAATCGTCTCTTCAAAACCTGAAATTTTTTCTACAAGAGATATTGGTTTCCAAATTTTCTCTACTGATAAATGAAGTTTCTTACATCTTGGCGGAGAAAACTGACTGACGAAGATAGTTTTGAAAAAGGTGGTCTTGAATTTGATTAAATTTTTGAACTCATGTGCAAATTAACTTAATATATACAATCTCAGCATTGATTTTTGTTAGTTCTCTGCAACGATAAAATCAGTTTCAGAACATAGACTTTTTTTTACAGAGAGGCTGAGATTTTCTTTTGAAAGAATTGCTTTTTTAGACAAAGATTTTTTGTTGTATTTTTGTGGAAAGGCCAAATTATTTTGCTGTATTATGTTTTGATACATGCTATTCTTAATCGAGCTTGATATCGTATCCGCGCGCTTCTCTGTGTTCATTTGAATATTTTTTTAATAACTACTTTTATGCGTTTGCAGAGATATTTTTGGTTAAGGCAAGCACGAGTCGCGTACGCAGCTTGAAATTATCTTCGCATGATTAATATTGGGGACTGTCCATAAAGTGCCTAATCGCAATATTCCCCTTTCCTTCCCGTTTCCAAATATTTTGCTGAATTCTTTGCATTCCAAAGGACCAAATTCATCTCTGACTTGCGATTTTTTTACTTATGGACTTTTCCTGAATCAATGTGAACTGTTTACTGATTGATATTATTGACAAGTCCTTGCGAATGAATTAATTACACAAACTATACTTCTAAAATGTCGGCGACGCACAGATTTTTGGAGCAAGCTGACATAATTTTCTAATCACGGACTCTTATTATCTCATTTTACAAAATTCAAATGTTGGCATTGTGTTATCCACGCATGGTGAATTGTCGATAAGGCGCCTTCTTCAAAGGCCTAATTTACGATTTTACTTGTCCCGTTCAAATCTGTAGGTATTAAACAGTTCATATCACGTTTATAACATTTTTGTAGTTTGAGCATACATCCATTCGACAAGTTGTTTAACATCTGTCAGACCTTTGTTTGGGACGCTTTTTATCGCGAATGGATTTATAAATTACTTCTGTTTCAATGATTTTACTGTTGGTAAGGCTCGACTGGTAAACAAAATTCGCGAATCGAGTTTATTCAGTGTTGACCCAATTTTCTGGGATGGGTGTGCGCTCAAATTGAACTATGAAGCAATGTGCAGTTTTAGCGTTATTTGTTTGCATTTTCTGATTGCTTCGCTGTCTCTGAAACAGAAAAAATCAAATGTACAACGCCGTTTCCGCAATCATGGCGATGAGGTACGAAACATTGGACAAGTGATTGAATGTGCTTTCGTGTGTGAATGACTTGTTATGGCTGTAGCGTATCCGTATCCTCTTGGATTAAGAACCTCGGTAGCAAGTCTTCGAGTTTTAGAACTCTCTCATTTTTAAATCCAATAAGTTGGCCGGTTCCCTGCTAGAATGTAGAATTGTCTGGGCGATCTTCCCAATTTGCAAATCCCTCTCAAAATCGGTTGTAAGGTAGAATTTTTGCGTTCTTGCCCGGACTCTGAACAGATTAATTGACTGTCCAATTTTATGATCGGTTATCATCGGTATTACCAGAGCATGCATCAGCTCGGCCTCCCCATAATCTTTCTACTTCATGTAATTGCCACCAAGACTATCTCACTCCTTTTCCCTACTTCAGCACGTTTTCTGTTTCGCCCTCTACCTCACTTCCCTGCGCTAAACAATCAGCGGGTACTGATTTGACATACAGCCATAATATCATTTTTAAAATAGTTTTGCAATGAAACCGCTTTAGTCACTGTAATAAATTGATATTACAATCAATTTTACGCCAACATTGTTTTTGAGCATGAATGCTGTTTTTTTTCTGCACATTTTTTTAGTGTGTTATACTTGGTAAAAAAAGTGCACCCCGTGTGATCTGTATGAGTGGAAAAAAAGACTCACAGAATCCATTTTTTAGGGAATAAGCTCACTTGAGAACAGCGATCCTTTCCGGGAGTATTGGTGGTAGTTTATTTTTAAGGTAGTAATTTTCTAAAAAGTTCAAGGTTCTCCCAACCCGTGCACTCTATCTTTATTTTATGATCACTGTTACCTTTTTATTTTATTTTTCGTGCTAAAACAAAACAAAATGTTTGTTTCTGTGGTACGAACTCAGTATCGGTGTCTGCGAAAGGGAATTCTTCAAGATAAACTCTATCGTCTATCTAATTTTCCTATGTAAATTTTTATTTGTAGCTTGGAAATTTCTTTTCTGTCCTCATTAATTTTACGTCTTCCCTGTTTTATGATAAATTGTTTTTATTTTAAAAATATTCATTGCATGACACAAGCAAAGGTCGTAAAACCATCGTGTCTTTTAGTCTGCAGTAAAGAACGCTTTATCCCCCTGTATGAAATACTCCTCTATGTAATATTCCCTGAATGGAAGAGTAGCCTTTGAGGCCTCCGTTTGATGTTTCCCTTATTTAAGAATAGTCCTCCTAAAATAAGGGTATGCTATGTATGGAAACAATTCGATAAGTTTCGATATTATCCGTTTTCTCAAATTTAAGAAAGTTCTCTATTGAGATTTCAGCTAAAGGAGATTAAAAGCGCTCCTGGACTCTTGGAGTTATCGGGAGTAATTTACATTACGTGTTGTATAATTTGTAAATAGGCGTATTTTTCTTATTTTTCCTTTCTGATGATAAATTATTCCAAAATGTAATGCCTCGTTTTCCTCTCTACAGGCGCAATGGTCGAGATGTGAACTTATCCGCATTGGAGTCTGGAACCCATCAATTTCAAGAATACACCTATAAGAAAATTACCCCCTGTGATGTGTGTTCTCAAATTCTTAGAGGTAAGTCTAGGGAATTACTAATTTTTTTACTTCATTTACATAGTTTTCCGATCTGGTTAGATATCTAGCTTTAATTTTTTATACTGTTAGATCTTAATATACCGTTTTTGAAAGTAGCTAAACTAATGGACAAAACTAGCGGGTCACTTTTTCAAAACCACAGAGAATCGGGACGCTAGGCTGTAAAAAGTTCTCCGTT
>Ga0058701_10005906_pt1 | contig 10260 bp, 3 predicted proteins | sample AgamicOrMae_FD_97039 | JGI IMG/M metagenome (GOLD analysis project Ga0058701, IMG submission 97039) | Agave microbial communities from Guanajuato, Mexico - Or.Ma.e | ecosystem: Host-associated > Plants > Phyllosphere > Phylloplane/Leaf | place: Guanajuato, Mexico | collected 2012-06-04 | reverse complement strand
TTTTGCTTTGGGAACAAAAGTGTGAACGATGAATAAGCTTCCTCAGGTGTGGACAAGAATGTTGCGTAACACAAGTGCTCGTCCTCATCAACAAGAAGTGTCTGCCGCGTGATATTGATACTGGAATAGTTCTTATAAAACTCGCCCAACGGGTATTTTAAGAAAAATGGTGCGGCCTCAAAAAGTATAATGTTTCAGGAGAGAGAAAAGTCATGGAGCTGGAATAGAGCGTGTGTTGGTATTTCCAGTTTCCTCGGAACGCTCCACAATGTACTAAATCCACTTCCTTAAGTTCTGCCTTTTTATCAAATCTGATCTAAAAGCTTTTCAAGTGTTTTAACCGGTTGACAGAACAACAGATATTGGCTTAACAAAAAGGGAATTTTAAAGCCTCCTTGACCATGGAAAAGTTTTGCTTTTAAAAAGCTCAGCTCAAAAGCTTATTTTTTTAATGCCATTTGTGATACCTAACACTCCAGGGACGGAACGTGGCACTCCCAAATCAAATGAACTTACCGAACGGGCGAAACAAATTACTTTAAAACTGCGGAAACGGTAAAAAAAGCCGAGTGTGTTCTAAAAAAAGGCGAATCTAGATCATGTAAACCCACATCTACATAGGATACGAAAGTAAAAGAGGTACGGTATTATGTGTACTGGATTTTTAAAGCTAGACTTATCGACAGCGATACTGAGGTGAAAAAGGCCTAGCCGAAACCTTTCCACTGACCGGGCTATAGATGGGTCCACCTCGAAAAATAACCATAAGACAACCGTTCTACACCAGTCCGTATAGTAGTTCCTTCATTTTTCGCTGTGGTGCGATCAATTTAGTCGACAAGTGCTTTGGTCCACAAGTTCCGTTGTCCATTTGACTCGCTGCCATTTGCCTTCAGACGGACGATATGCGGCGTACATTGTGTGTTTCAGAATACGAATACTTCGTAGCAATTTTCATTCCGGATTTCTTTCTGTAGATATCATCTCATCCTCGGACGCATTCACCGAAAGCCGCCGCAGCAAAGACCCATCGGCAGCCACGTCGTTCGGCGCGCTCCTCTTCGACGTGGCCCGCAACCAGGTGGTCGTCGGCGCCCGCGACGCCATCTTCCGTCTTTCTCTCAAAGGTCTCTCTTTACTCGAGAGAGCCGCCTGGCCAGCGCTCCCTTCAAAGGTCTCTCTTTGCCAAATGAAGGGTCAGTCCGAGTCCGCGTGCCACAACTTTGTGCGGGTGCTCGCGAGCAACGGCAGTCAGCTGCTTGCCTGTGGCACGAGTGCCTACAGTCCCGAATGCTCTTGGAGACAGATGGAGAACATCGGGCATATAGTGAGCAACGAAAGCGGTATCGCCAAGTGCCCGTATGCCCCGGACGCGAACGTCACTGCCCTCATGGTCAACGAAGGACGATTGTTCGTGGCCACACACATAGACTTTAGCGGAGCAGACCCCGCCATCGTCCGGACGCTGGGCTCTGCTCCGCCCCTCAGGACGAATATCCACGACAGTCGATGGTTGGACGATCCTCAGTTCGTCGGCTCTTTCCAGACTGAACACTTTGTGTACTTCCTTTTTCGAGAGGTGGCTGTCGAGTACATCAACTGCGGCAAGGTAATTGCCCGTGCTCAATGTTGTTCGTCCTGAAATGTAAAGCGTCGTAAGGTCATTGACAAGCTTCGGGATCTCCCAATCAATCAACAGCAATATTCATGGTATAATCTTCATAATGGATCCTATAAACTTACTCACTGGTCTCTCCTTCCGTTCTTTTGTTCACGGTTCTCTCGCCCTTCCACATTTACTGATCTTTTTTGTCCCATAAGTCCATTGTTCCTTCTTTCTTCAGTCCTGATTCCTTCATATTCGAGTAAATTGTTCCGTTGAATTTAACGAGATTTTCATCCTGCGGTACGCTAGTTAAGTTACTTCCGCGAAAATCACACATGCAGAATCAGTCGGCGTCGGAGCAGTTTCATAACCGACATTCTTCTTCCAGGTTGTATATTCCCGGATAGCAAGAGTGTGCAAGAACGACAAAGGAGGCCAGCTGATCCTTAAGGATAATTGGACAACGTTCATCAAGGCGCGCCTGAACTGCTCCCTCCCAGGCGAATATCCTTTCTACTACAACGAGATTCAAGGAATGACTTATCTGGAAGATCACAACGTTCTGTACGCAACCTTCACAACGCCAAGGTGAGACTTTATCAGTCGTAAACACCAATCAGCGCAGCTAATCCCACCCATCGGATTTCGCCAATACGGGAAAATGAACACTCCTATGATTGCAGGAATAGCATTGCTGGCTCAGCGGTGTGCGCCTTCAACTTGACATCAATCGAGCGCGCTTTCAACGGTCCGTTCAAAACGCAACGCACTTCAAGTTCAGCTTGGGAACCTCAGAATTCCCCAGAGAGCCATAACATTTTCGAATGTCGGCAACCGGCGTCTCCTGCGACTCAACAGCTTCTAGATTCGTCTAGACATCAGCTGATGGACTTGGCTGTTCAGCCAACGACTTTAAGGCCGCTCTACGAGTCGAAACTAGAAAGGTTCACTCATGTCGCCGTTGACGTTCTAGATACGAAGATACACAAGTGAGTACCGTTTTTGCACTTCATACCTCTTCTCCATCTATCGTCACCCAGCCGAGCGGGGCAAGTGTGGAGCGAGGCAAACAGCGTATGTCCCAACCTTACAGTTGCCGGTTCTTATGCCGCCTACTTTTCGAAAAGTAAGCGGCAGCAGATATGGCGACAGCCGAGCATTACAAAGCAACTAAACGCGCTTCACATTTTAAGCCTTCACTTTAACATCACCTAGTCAATGTAATTTAATTTAGCCTTCTTTGACCTAATCTACAGTGTTATACGTCGTTGATCCCATTTGAAAGGTTGAACTAGGGTAGAACACAGGAGGTAGAAAGTGCTATATTTAAGGGTGTTGCTGTTGACCCGACATGCAATTAATATAGGGAGACTTGAATGCACGTCACTAACCTGATGCATTTTAAATGGTAGGTGACTTGAACGCACGGAACCCAACCTAATACATTTGATACGGGGCAGTCGGGTCAATACACATTCCCCATTTAAAACTATGTGTGAAGTCGGTCTGTGGTAAAACGCAGTTTCTGGGAAATGGTATAAGACTAAGTTGGCGTTTGATTGCAGTTCGGTACACGTTATGTACGTTGCAACGGAAGACAGCAAGATCAAGAAGATATCTATCTTGCCGAGGACTAAGGAGACTTGCGTTCTAGAAGTGTGGAATCCGTTCCCACCGACCGCCCCAGGGCGAATTCTTACGATGCATTTCCTCAAAGCTACGGTAAGAGCTAATGTAGAAAACAGTTATTCTCTACAGTTAGCTATTATTAGAGCTCGAAATCAAGTTTTCAGACACTCACCAGACACTGCCCGCTCGTTCCTTAAGGTTGCGAGGCGTTGAAGATTGTTCCTCCTGTAGAAAAAGAAAATTAAAGAATATTTCGAAGATATGCCGTCCAAAGGCCGCAAGGAACTTCTCTTGCGCGTCATGAGCTTAGCAGAATTTTATTTTTTATCTAATATTTTTTTTAGATTGACACGAATTTATTATCATTTTAATTTTAGTCTTATCATAACATTTTATGCATTTACGTCACATGCAAATTAAGGTGTGAATTTTTCTCTCACCTGTCAGAGACCCTTCACCATCTAAAATGTTAGGCTGGAAAGGTTAATTCCAAGAAGGCACTCGTGAATCAATGCCGAACTTGTTCTGTGATGACTAAAATATTTTATTCCAACTATTTTTTAGGAATCGTTGTACATCGGAACCCAAAACAGCTTAATGCGGATACCCGGTCAACACTGCCATCGGCACAAGAGTAGGACGTCGTGCCTGGATGCCATGGACCCTTACTGCGGCTGGAACGATCTTAAAGAGGAATGCGGCCCCGCTCCCAACCATGAAACCCTATCCAGCCATTGGCAACAAAACGTTGCCACCTGTCCGCGGATCACAGCAGCCGTGGATGGAGGCTGGGGGTCGTGGTCCACATGGACCGCCTGCCCGCATGTCAAGGGAAGCGCTCAAGAGGACTCAGAGTGCCGATGCCGGTCGCGGCAGTGCGACAGCCCCGCGCCCGCATACGGCGGCGCGCCTTGCAAGGGCCCCTCCGTGGCCGTCACCAACTGCACGGTCCACGGCGGCTGGACCGAATGGTCGCCCTGGTCAGCGTGCTCCCAGAGCTGCGGGATGACCGTCAAGACGCGGGTCCGCTTCTGCGAGAACCCCGCGCCGGCGCACGGGGGCCGCGTGTGTGTCGGCTCGGACCGCAACGAGATGCCCTGCTACCAGAACCCACCTTGCCCCAGCCACAGCCCGCCGCCCCAGGACGGCGCCTGGTCGCCGTGGTCGGCGTGGAGCGAGTGCTCGGCGCCATGTGGGGGCGGCTTCCGCTCGCGGCGCCGCGCCTGCAACAGCCCGCCCCCGGCCAACGGCGGCGCCGACTGCCAGGGCTGCACGACGGACTGGGAGGCGTGCAACACGCAAGCGTGCCCGGAGGTCCGGCGCTTGTCGTCGTGGTCGCCGTGGCTCGCGGTGCCGGGGGAGGTGTCCAGCGACGGCAGCCGCACCGAGCGCCGCTTCCGGATAGCATGCCGCGCGCCCCTCGCCGACGCGTCCCTCATCAAGACGGGGCGGCTCAAAGAGCAGAACCGGACGTGCGACGCTGCCGGGGTGTGCCGCTCCGACGACGCGGAGGTGGAGGCGGCTGACCTCTGGTCGGAGTGGTCCGAGTGGACGCCGTGCTCTGTGGACTGTGGTGGTGGACAGCAGTATAGGTCAAGGACGTGTGAAAGTCACATCGAGGACTGCAGGGGACCGGCGAGAATGTCCCAACGGTGCAATGTAGGGCCGTGCAAACGCGAGTGGTCATGCTGGTCTCCGTGGAGCCAGTGCTCAGTTTCGTGTGGAAGTGGTGTGAGGAGGAGGACAAGAGTGTGTCTGGTGTCGACGAACCGCGACGTGGCGCAGTCCGGCTGCGAGGGCAGCGCCCACGAGCACGAAGCGTGTGAAGGACCCAGCTGCGAATGTAAGTACTACTGCCCAAAGAAAAGGCAGTTACAGAAATTGTTGCCTGGTACTGGTTATAAAAGCAAGTAACTCAAAGCTGTTTTAATGAAGGAAGATTTCGCGCAACGCTGTAGAAAGACCATTTTCTTCGTTGTTTTCTCAGTCCTTATTTCTGTCTAATATTTGAAGCGGTTTTAATTTTTCTGAAAACTGGGAAGGTTGTATATCTAAAACAAATTGCTTCACTAGCTCTACCAAATTATAGAGCTCGCTTGCTCTCTAGTTCTCTACCTATCTAAAAATTGAAGAGCTGGATCAATAGCTTACTAGAAATCAAAGAGCTGAATAAACCTCTCATTCTCTTAAAATTATAGAGCTTCATAAATAGCTGCCAAAAAATTGCAGAGTTCTTTATACTGTGTAGCTCTCTTATAATTGAGAAGCTGCAGGGATAGCTTTAAAAAGTTCAAGTGTTGGATAAATAGTTAAGAGAGCTTTACGGTTGCCTGCCCCCTCTGAACTTGTGAGCTGGTAGATCGCATCTCTACATGACGGAGAAAAGAAAGAAAAACGAGTATGTAACAGGTGAAAGGTGCCCCGGGCAGGTGACAAATGTGCAAACGCTCGTAGCCTTATACTGGTTTCCCCTTAAAGACATTCCAAAAAGTCATAGACTGCTTAAAGATATTGTTAGCTATACAACACCACATTTCACTTGAAAAAGTGACTAGTCTAAATGTCAAGCCTTTCAAGCGAGCTCTTAGATTGAATACTAACCCGATCTCCAAGCTGTCCTTGAAATCTTAATTTCGTTAAAAACGCGATGCTCAGCTTTTAAAAACCGTTTTTAAATGTAAATTTAAACTGTCGCGTAATTGCTTTTCACGGAATTGACTATTAGTTAACTATTTTCTACGTCAGTGAAAGGAAAAAAATCTGAGGTTGGCCACACGACTGTGGATGTTGACCATCAGTTTAATAACGTTTCTTTCGCCGTCAACCTCAGCGGTGCCGCCCAAATCCTGACATTGCTCCCCAATTTCGTTCAGATTTGATTAAAAAATCTCAGCAACATCAAGAAATGTCCGAGTTAAATTATAACTAAATTCATATCCAATATATTCATTATTGAATTTTGCAAAAGAACAAAAGTAACCTTTCATTCTAACCATTTACTCATTCCTCACAGATATTGTCAGTTCACCTGGCAGTTTATCCATCGTATTAGTACGCGCGTTGAAGTCTCCTTTAAAAATTAAAAGTGCCTCATTTTTCGAAGTCATCCGACTTTTCCCGTTCTCAGTTTATTGTGCGTCTACTCGCGCCTTGAATTCTCCCTGCAAAATTATTAGTGCCTCATTTTCTTATTTACACGATATCTCTCGGCCAAAAATGCAGGAACAGTGTACCGGTACACGTGCGTTGAAGTCTCCCGTTACAAAATACTCGTTTCCGTATTCATCCGACAGTTCTCGGCGATGGCCAGCCTAAACGTGCGTTCAACTCAGCCCATTTGAATGCGTCTTTTTACCTGATTCTTGTTTGTTTTAGCTATTATCGGCTGGGAGTCGTGGACAGTTTGGTCCGAGTGCGACAAGGACGGAGAGCAGCACCGTCGCCGCAAATGCGTGACGAACAACCCTGGTCCAGGGATGTGCCAAGGGCACACCGTCGAGAGGCGCATGTGCGTCGAGACAGCGGACAAAAGTAAGTCGCTATCTCGCGGAATCGGCGTAAACATTTTTCATAGTCAATAAAAGGAGCTGGATGGTACATTAAAGTGATTCGTGCCGGGCTACCGAACACAAGAACACCGGGATAACGACTCGTTGGCGCTGCTAGTTTTGCTATAAATAAAGACGGTGCGAGTTTTCATAAAGCTAATTCAACGACTAAAGTGCCGTATAAACTTGAGGATTGTAATGCTATCGAACGAAATTGAACTTCAATCGAACCGGCACGTCAAACGGTGTTACATTTAATGTACTGTATACTGACGAAGTAACAATGAACATTTTCCACGATAATAACTTTTGAAAAATATTTTTTTGGCACATCAGCTACCGGTGCAGTAAATTTTTGATTTACGCTTTTTTTCCCCGGCTTTTGGTGCAATCTTTTTTAGCAACAGATATTCCGATATTTTTACATTTTTTTTTCGTTTAGCCCAATTTTAATGAACAACTTACTTTTACTTTAATAATTCATTAAAAAAAAAAAAAAAAAAAAAAAACGGCACCCTCTCACCTGACCCATATACAGAGCCTGGCCTACATCTTTAAAAAATTGGAGTGTGCTTTTGACCTTGACAGCCCCATTCAAATGTATTAGGTTGGGTTCCCTGCGTTCAAGTCTACCTATATTAATGCTTTGTCGGGTCAATAGCAACACCCCTCAAAAATGTTCAACAAACAACGTCTTTAATTTATCCGGGACATGAAAGAAAAAAAAAGCTCAAACACTAACATGTAAGAAAGATCCGCAATAAACCCACAAATCGTTTTTATCATTCGCAACGCCCATTTCATGTATAACCTCTAAAAGCAGCTTTCGAAAGCCTTGCCTGAGCAGAATGGAAAATAATGAAGTATTTCCAAAGCATGAGAGACGCTAATCGAATCTACAACACAGTTTCAAAAAGTCCCACCGTGGAAAATAGCGTTTGCTGTGTCAAAAGGAAGTCCACAGACGCTATTCTGTTTTCCCATCCACTATGCCAAACGGAGCGAGGTTCGCAAACTCCTTCCGGGATGACCGAAGTCTTCCTACCTAACTCGACGTTAGTAGAGATCCCCGACTTCGGATTAGATCGGAAGCCTTCGGCCAGTTACGGAAAGCAGTCAACTTCGCTTAGTTTCGCAAAGCGAACGCAGGAAGAGAACAAAGTGTCTGGTCGTGTTTGCGTCCGAAATGAACGCGCTTGTTTTGCGTTTCCAGTGATAGGCGGAGTGGTGGCCGCGACGACTTCCGCGACGCCGGTGGCGTCCGTAGCCGCCATCCTGGGGGGCATCGCCGCCGGCTTCGTCCTGGGCGTCATGTGCGCCGCGGCCACGTGGTACGTCCAGTCCAAGCGGCGCCGGGTGCGCGTCCCCAGCAGCCCCTGCTACATGAGCTCCAAGCAGAACCCCTACGTGACGGTGCCGCTCAAGCCGCTCAAAGAAGGCCACGGGACGGAGCGCAACAAGGCCAAGCGCTCGGCGTCCTTCTCGTCCGCCACGAGCAACGGTTCCCTCCACAAACCGCCGCTCAACGGCCACGCGGTCTTGCCACACACAACGCCCAAGTTATTCTCCGATTACGACAGCGGGACGTTCAAGAGACACAGCAATACGCTCAACGGCAGCATACGGGCGGACGGGCAGGACAAGTTTTACTGACTGGAGCGTCCGTTGCGTAAAGAGAGCCAATCTCTTTCATTTCGGATGGAGAGCCTGTAATACCGATTTACAGGGTGTCTGGTGATTTTTCAGACATTCTAGCAAGTCTAAACTCTAACTCATAATATCCGGTGTACAAAAAGCCTTGATATCCGGTTGATATCATTGATATCCAGCTGTTGGATTCAATCGAGACATGGCTGTTTTCAGCGATTTTTCAAGTTAATTACTCTTTGACTACAGTCCACTGGTATCTAATACCCAGGTATATTCAGCTGATATATTTGACATGTATTGATATCTGATCAATTTTCTCTTGATATCCGTTTGATGGACCTTTAATATCCATCTCATATCCTTGATATCCTGATATCCGGTGTACAGATTGCCAGCAAGACGTCACCTCTTGAATTTTAGGCTTTCTCCAGGTTTTTTTTACCCGTTTCAAAGATGTTTTCTTCTATTTTATAAAGCAATTTTGACAAACTTTTAACCGATTTTTAGAACGTGGCATAATTTTTCGGTGAATATAAGGGAAAAAAGGTCGATTTCTCAAAAGTTTTTCAGTCAATGCAAGTTTTCTAAGTGTTTTTCTGGGGCATGCGCATTTAAGGTTTTTCCATGTTATCAAGGTAGTTAGACACCCTGGATTTACTAGATTTAGAGTCTCCTAACAAGCTCTTTTCTGTGTTACGGAGCTAGTGTGCGAGTTCTCTATTTTATAGATAGCCAGTGAATAAGCTCTAGCCTTTCACGAAGCCAATTTACAGCTTTGAAAATTTGAACAGCCAGTTTATTAACTCTCTTTCCGGAGAGCCTTTTTGTTAGCTTTAGGGAGTCGATTATATAAAGTATTTAGATAGCCAATCCCAAACTCTTCAAATTTTAGAATAGCCGGCTTACGATCTACAATGTGGAGAGCCACTTGACAAGTCTCTAAATATTGGAGATTTGGCTTGGCAGCCGGTGAAAAAGTTCGGATATATTTAGTGGTTTCCAGGTTGTTTGACCGTGGCAGGCTGCTTTACAGGCTCTCTCAATTCGGGTTGCAACGGTTGCGCTCAGTCTAGTCTTGTCCGTTGCCCCATTTGGTTATACGACTCATCTGTGATATTTTAAAAACAGACAATTTTTCTGCCGAGGCAGAAAGTGATACTCTTTGCTGATGTTAAGATAGTGATTGAAAGTCCGACTGTATGTTTTTGTTTTAAGCTCTAACTCCGATTTTCCTAAACTATTTATTATGTCGCAGCTATATCTCCGAAGGCCAACCAACGTACAAAGTTTCCACAGCACTTTTAAGGGCGGGAAAACCCGGGCACTTTTCGCTCAAATTAGCCCTACAATCAAAGAAGACTCGCAAAAAAGTGCTCAATGACAGTATTATGAGAGCGCCTCATTTTTGAAGAGCGGGCTCATTTCGCGCGCTTGGAAACTGATCAATTTTGCCGGCACGCTAAAATTCTCTCACAATTTCAAAGACCTTTATCAACGACATATGCCTACTTCTAAGTACCGGTAATAATACAAATATACTCGTTTGTTTCACAAATAGCGGTTCATTCAGTTCAGGCTGCACATGTCCTAACTTCTTCAAGAACATAGTGAAGCTCAGAGAATTCTTGAATCGCACGAGCAGCTCAGTAGAAGGGAATGAACTAGCAACTTAGACGACGATCAGTACCATACCGTGAGTTAAAATGAACTAGTGAAAGTAGTAATCTGTAATTATTTTCACGTCCATGTTAGATAATGAAGCTTGCGCTCCCTCAGCATACATAGCAATAGGGCAGCTGTGTTTTTTGTTTTTTTTGTTTTTTTAGT
>Ga0058701_10005905_pt1 | contig 10260 bp, 5 predicted proteins | sample AgamicOrMae_FD_97039 | JGI IMG/M metagenome (GOLD analysis project Ga0058701, IMG submission 97039) | Agave microbial communities from Guanajuato, Mexico - Or.Ma.e | ecosystem: Host-associated > Plants > Phyllosphere > Phylloplane/Leaf | place: Guanajuato, Mexico | collected 2012-06-04 | reverse complement strand
GCCTGAGCCCCCTTCGCCGCGCCGCCGCCGCCGTCACGGCAGCGCCCTGCGTGGGGCGCGCTGCGGTCCAGACTCGTTCTTTTAGTGGTGAAAACACAGCTTTATTGATTGACCTGTAGAGGCTATACCACCGCCTTGATCACGTTTTTCACTACAAAAAAAGAAACACAAAAACCTATCGGAATGCTTCACAGGTCGGAGCAGCCTCCGTTCCGTGATTGCAACGGGTTGAAGGGTGCCGGCCCGGCCCGGTGCTACTTTCTTGAGGGCCGCGCGCCTTACCGTAGACTGGCTTACGTAAGCCGTAAGCCCCCCCACTTCACCTGCTCTCCTGTAGTAGAGCGTTTAGGCTGACGAACGGAGGCTGGTATCGAGCTAGGTTATGGGGATAAGGGGCGCGTCCGTTGTATAATGCGGTACCGAGTTTAGCGGCCATGTGGAGACCACCATTGCGGCGGAACGGAATGGTCGGTGGGAAGGGGTTGGCCAACCCGCACGTCACATAGCTCTTTGGCAGCCGGGGAATTATTGAGAGTTGTTGCCTCGCTCTTTATGGCTGCTCGAGCTATACTTTTCTGGCTCTAGTATAAAGTAAGGAAGTCTCTTGAGGCTGACAATTGTGAGTGACGTCAAGAGCTTAAGATTTGGCGAGGTTAGGTTTGACGCCTTGTGTCAAACGCGAGCTCTATGCGACCAAATTTGCTGTCTCCAGTGAAGATGTTTCGTTTGATTTGACTATTGGTAGATCTATCTAGAAAAGTTACCGTTTTACATAGATTTTTTACGTTTGTAAATAAGTTTAATGAAAGGTACAAAATCTACCGGTGTCTCAATGAAGTTACATTAATTGTATCAGTGGAACCTACCAAGTTTTTAATTTCCATGGCGAATGTAGGTTATATTCTCGGTTTAACAACTTAGCGTGGACATCGAAGTTTTCCGTACGTTTTTTAAAAAAAATATTCTTAGAGACGCTGTTTAGTGGCTACTTACGCTTTTGTGAGGCTATTTTTGGGCTTGGTTATAACTTGATTTACTTCGTTGAATAAGCCGAGCTAAGGGAATGACAAAAGAGGTTAAAAATGCGAAATGTCAAATTCCGACGTCGAAAAGGTGTTAATTTAAATTTCAAATGTGGTGTTAACGAAGGGTGTTCTTTTGATTCGGGAAAAGATTCTTCTGCAGTTAGGGTGTATAAGCAATACGGATAAAGCTAACATTAGGAAAAGCCGGATAGAACAGTTCCCCCCCCAAAAAAAGGGATTTTTTTTGTATTTTGAGGAGTGTATCAAACTCCCTGAAAATGGTCCCCTTTCTTGTCCTGAGATTGGCCTATCAGCGATCTTACGAAAGTTAATTTAAAAGTTAGCTCAGAAATTCTTCATCTCCTGAATTTTATCAAAGTCACTGCAAATTTCCGCGACTAACACTGAAGCTTAGAGATATGTTGATCAGCTGCTTCCACCCCGGCTTTATCCGTGAACTAAAGGTTGAACATTGATAAAAATCATATCTTATAAAAATATCTGATGGAATAATCATATCTGATAAAAAAAATCATATCTGATAAAAATCATAACTTTTTAAAATAGTCCCACTATTGTTTTGGGTATGAAAGTGTAAGGAGGTTTCGGCACGTTAGGCCCATCAGTCAGGCTCTTACGAGTAGGGTAGCTTTCCATTTGTGTATGGCTTTTGTAAGGTCTATTTTAAGACAACGCAACAGCTCTTATATCTGCTTGAAACTTCATACCCCAAACAGGTATACTATCTTAAACAGATATCAATTTTATCTGAATAGAAGGCGGGAATCAATGAAACGAGCGTGTTCTTGTGACAGTTCTGGTGACTACATTCATTGAGTTATGTAATATTGCAGCATTTGTCGGTTTTTCGGCTGCCTTTTGGCTGTAGACGGCGGCGGCCACTTAAGGGAACAGCTGCCTGCCTGCCGACTCCTCCATTTACGAACAGGTGTTTAGCTCACCTGGTCACGTGATCATCCGCTAACGGACTGCCAAACATCTTCGTTAGATACGGAACAGACAGGGGTACCCTGTAGAATGGACTGTTCGTAGATTAGACAATTTTACGCGCGGAGGATTGAGCTGAAAATTTGTTCTTCCTCAGAGAAACCCTTGTTCTAGGTCTGATCAGCTGCTGATCAGTTTATCGGGTGCTGATTAACAGGTATCGATCAGCTTCCAAAGAGGTACTGATTAGGTTCTTATCAGGTAAAAGGAAAAACTGATAAGGCTGTGATACTGATAAGGTGTTGATCAGTGATCACATCTAATCACATGAAAAGATCGCCTATTAATTAAATTCCAAGATAGGCCCCCACACAGTCATATTCATGGACAGCTCTCGCCGAGCCCTTTGTATTGGTATGGCTGTTCTGTTCATGGGCCTATCCTTAAAACTAGTGGAAACACGAAATGGTTCCTTTCTACCTTTATAACCCCAAAATGGGTATGGGTGGCCCTTAAACGGGAATTCTTTTTATCAGTGATCAGCTGATGGCCTGAATTGGTCTGTTCCCATGAAGGGCAAAAAGGCATGAACCAGAAATGTCAAAAATAAAACTTTCTTTGAAAGGAAATACAAATTTAATAAAACGTGATCGTTGAGGTAATATGTGATTCTGTTAATGTCACTTCACTTTTTTTTACCATTGTAAGATGGTGGATAAGCCTATAACAAACCCAGCAATAATGTCAAATGTAGCCCCTTTAAAAACCCTTTTATCTTCTCCGTGTCCAACTTCATCCTAAATGATGGATTTTTGCTCAAAGACGATTGGGTTAACCTCGCAGACTTTAAGAGAAAGCCACGACCAAATTTATACGGTATTATTATTTATCACTGGACTTAAAAACTCATTAGCAATAAAAACCATAAAAAAACAAAAAAACATTGCAGTGCTTAAAGGAACACATGGTGCGCTAATTATACTCTGTCCCAACTTAAACCAGTCGTTAATCTCAAAGTTTGTAGAAACCAACCCTTTGATTCTGTACAACCGGCGCTCTACGAAAATTTTTGAGGTTGCATTTTCTTCCTCTTTTGTTAACCCTTTACAGCCCAAAGTATTAGGAGTGAAATTTAGCTTAAGAGAAATTGGGAGGATTTTTTTCACTAATATACCAAATTTTAAGCTTTTTAAAATGCCTAATTTATAAAATTTAAGGTTTTCAGAGGGGTGATATTTTTTAAATTGAGACAATACTGAGCTGAAAAGATCCTCAAAAATATTTTTTTCTAATGCCGAACGGCATCACTGGGCGGTAAAGGGTTAATTTTTTCGAAGAGCCAAGTGATGACAGAGGCAGAAGCCACCAACCCGCATGGTTGAATGACTTTACTCATTATGTAATAGCATGAACATTGTAGAACAACACGGAAAAAAATAGCAGTGGCCGCTAACGCATTACTTGATAAAGCTGGTGCTTATAATTTAAGCAGCCGTTGCTAACTTGTTGGCAGCCTTTGCTAACGTCAACTGTAAGTTAGCATGGGATACGAATTGAGCAAATTTGTCTGTTTAGCTTCGATTGCTAACATTTTAGCTGCTACATGTAACGTTATCAATGACTGCTGCTAAAAAGTCGGCAATGTCTGCTAAAATTATTTGTACCTGCTGTATCAACGCGATGAACGCCGCTGCTATTTTTTCCCGTGAGGTAAAAAAACGCAACGTTTGAAACTAGTGTTAGGTTCGTTACGCAAGTTTAGTTAGTTTTGGATTTCACTTATTTGTCGGTTGGCGCTGCTCCTGTAACAGGAAAGCTCATAACGTTTGCGTAAGGGAACCTTTGATCCGCATAGATGCTCCTAAGTTCGAAATTCACATAACGTTCACGTAGCGCGCAGAGCAACTGTTAAACTCATTTTTTTTCTATGTACGTGACTTAAGAGTCGTGGCTCATATTATGACGCATGAGCGGAGAGCTTTCAAGCAATGAAGTAAATCCATTCAAAGGTCTTTGGAAGCGGGGTATAAAAAGAAACTTCGTCTTAAGGAGATGCACGGCTTTTGAACATGCTTGTCTAGGAGAGCTTCGCATACTTGCTTAAGGGTATTAAGGCGAACAACTCGCGAAATTAAAGGTTATTGCATTCTCGACCTCTCGTGTTCCACCTTTTGGAGCCATGAGCAGATTAATGCACAGGGCACCTAAAGTATCAAAACCTTTGGTCGTTACGCCAAGTTAGCTGATGGCGAAGCAAGCTTTGCGTCGTTATTTATGTTTAAATTGAAGTTTTGAATTTGGGATGATTAGGAAAATGCAACCTGAGGGGGAGAAAAAAAAGGGTAACTAAGAGAAAAGATGAAAAAAACAACAACTAATAAACAAACTGAAAGTGCTGTTTTGGGTTCGAGAGCAGAGCACTAACCTCTTATAGTTAGTTTTTTAATTATTTTTTTATTTTTTTATTTATTTTTTAATTTTTATTTCTTGAAGGAAAACCTTTATCAGGATATTCCTATCAATAAAAATCTTTCCCCGAGTCTCTCTCTCTCTTTTTTTTAATGCTTTGCTATAGGCTATTCCTAGAATTTATAACCAGTAGATAGCGCGTCAAACCTGTTAAAAACCTTAAAACAGGTATGGAACATGCCAAAACATGAGAATATGTATATTTTATTGGTCCCAGGCATTTTTCCAAATTGGGAATTCGCTGTAAAAGGTCTTAATGCAAATACCTTGGGATCGTGCGAATACCAAGCACGCTATGTTCATCGTGGGATAGACCAAAATTGTTTTCAGTTGGTAACCGGTTTCTTTAGTTGAGAGGGAAAAGAAAAGGGAGCGGTTTAACAATGCCAAGACGTTTCCGGTGCGTGGAGATAACTTCCGGTCGGGCACAAGACGGTTGCCGCCAAAGTTCAAAATCATCGTCTGTCTCCATGGCAACGAGTGTAGGACACTAAACAGGTGGATCGTGTTCATAACTTTACCCTGCACCTAAGGGCAGACTCCTCAAATAAATACGGCTTAGACACATGAATTTTCGTAGTGAAAACCCTTGTTTTAGTCAGTTTTCTCGTTTAGCCATAATAGTTAAAATTATTGTCCCTTGTTTCCTTGTTTAGCCATATCCGTTTAAAGGGCTTGGCCAGAGTTTTCCATAGATATGTGAATTGGAAAGTCTACTCTTGAAACTAAACCACTGTAAAAACTAACCGCTGTTTCAGGTATGAGGGTAAAACAAGGGAAGAGCGTAATTTTTAAATATACCACTATGGATAACCCGATAAGAGAGCCTACCCGACGAGACGTTTTCATTGATATGCTTGCTGATAGGTTGAAACCGAATCACGCCCTCCCCCTGTTTCACCCTTATACCCAAAACAGGTGTGGGACTAAAACAGGGGTTAGTTTTTACTGACTCGTTAAACCCGTATTTAACCCACTAGCCGGGAAACTGGTTTAAGACACGAAAAAAGGAAAGGTTTTACTTTCATTATCTCCGATAAATGTTCTTTTCGTCGAGCTACATTAACCCTCAACCACCCAGCGATGCCGTTTGGAAACGGAAAAAAATGCATTTTAGAGGATTTTTTCAGTTTAGTATAGTCACGATTTAAAAAATATCACCCATCTTGAAACCTAAAATTTTATAATTTAGGCATTTTGCAGAGCTTGAAATTTCTTATTTTAATGGAAAAAATCCTTCGATTTTCTCTTAAACTAAATTTCACTCCTAATACTTCAGGCTGTTATGTGTATAAATGATTTATTTTTGGCAGCTATGTTTAAGGTGTAGCCTAACGGTCGGGGGAATGTCTGCGAATAAGTAAACTAGTCCAGGAAAGTGGCCTAATTTCGCGAAAGAGAGTAGAGTGCGGATCTCACGATGGAGGAAGCGTATAGCACCCGGCGTCCGGCGACGCTTCCAATCGATCAGGCGTCCCGTCTGTCCGTCTGTCTGGCCGCCCGTTTGAGATGACCAGACCAAGGTGGGCAGCCGGCGGCCAGCCGGCGTGCGGCGCCACGCTCCGCTCCGCTCGTTTGAATAAGCTATGGCTGTGACGTCATGCCAATCCGCGGCCCGCTGCCAGCACATAGCTCACCGATAAAAAGTATTACCCGTTTTGGGCGAGTCCTGTCACGTAATTTGATGAGAAGTGGAATTTTAATTATCCAATGCTTTACGCGATTTTCTTTTTGCCCCGCGGATTGGAGCGAGGCATTAGGCATTTAAACGTAATGTAACCCTTTCTTAGTTGCCAAGCCTGTTGTGCTTGTGGTCTACTGCTACCGGGGAGTAAGCGGTATCGGGATTGGTTATACAGCGGAGTGGTAACGAATGAAGGCACGTGACTTCCCAAATTCGTCTAACCTAAGTTCATTTAATCCAATCCAAAGTTCTTTTAACCTAATATAAGTCCTTTCAACCGAAGTCTGCTTAACCTAATTAAGTCCATTTAACCTAATTCAATTCTATTTAACCTATTTTGAGTCCATTTAACCTAATTCAAGTCCATTTAACCGTCCGTCTAACCTAATGTAAGTCCATTTAACCTAATGTAAGTCCAATTAGCCCAATTTAAGTCCATTATCCCAATTTAAGTCTATTTAGCCCAATTTAAGTCTATTTAGCCTAATTGAAGTCCATTTAATCTGATTTAAGTCCATTGAACCTAGTAGGTCCATTTAACCTAATTTAAGTACATTTTTACCCAATTCGAGTACATTCAACCTAATTGAAGTTCATTTAACGTAATTTAAGTCCATTTTCGTGATCTAGATGTAAGTCCCATAATTTAATCTTATCTTACTGAATTCGTTTGATTTGATCGCAGTTCATCTAACCAAGGTTTGAGTAATCTATTCTAAGTTCATGTAACATAACCTTATTTCATCTACCCAGGCCTAAGTTCGTCTAGCCTAACCAACGTTAATGGAACCTATGCGGTTCACTTCGTTAATCCTTACGACAATAACGCATTCAATCATTAAACCCGGTAGAATACAGGAAATTAAAATTGTCGTCTTTAAAGTAGTGTTTCTACGTGGTTTGAATATGACCTAGGTGGCCTGCGGCTGTGTTTGGAGTCCTCACGATTGACCTATCGATGGGCATGTCAAACGGAAGGACTCGCCGAAGGGAGCACATTGACATGGCTATTGATTGGCTTACCTCGACATCCAACCAAAATACGGCGTACAGTATATCCGTCGTGAGTTCAGGCCGTAAACAGATCTATAGCGATGCTCAAAACGGGCAGACTTTAATCGGTTATCAGCCGCTGCGAATGGCGGAATTGCATTGGAATAGACGAATCTGGTGGTCGCGCAATCGCACCGATATGAAATCACATTAAGGTAGTCCTGTTTACCGATTTTGGGCACGGAGAGGAGGGACCACAACCAGTAGAAAGGAATAAGAGAACTGGCGCACCTATGACAGGTTAAGTTAGGTTAGTTTTAGTTTGATTAGGTTAGGTTAAGTTAGGTTAGGTGAAGTTAGGTTAGGTTAAGTCAAGTTAAGTTAGGTTAGGTTAAGTTCGGTTAATTTAGGTTAGGTTGAGAAATAACCTTCGGTTTAGTTAGGTTTAAGATGCGCCAGTTCTCTCTTAAGCCCTAACTACAACAACCAAAAATCTAGGTTGCCAGAACCGAAAATTTGGTCGCAACAACCAAAAAAGTTCGGTTGCCCCAACCAAAATATTTGCTTGCTTCAACAATTTGGTTGTCCCTCCCCCTCCCCCCCAAAAAAAATTGCCACCGCCAAAAAAATTGGCTACGTCAGGAGATTGTCTCCAGTGTGTCTTGTGATCGAGGTTATCGGCAATAAGAGGTTAAGCCCTTCTCACCATTCGGTTTACAAGCATCGTTTTAGTTAATAATAATGGGGAGCCTATCAATAGGAAGCGCTCGCCGACCCCTTTCGTTTGGAATGGCTATTTGTGGCTGTAGCTTGGAAACCAGCCAGAATACGATGTGCGTGTCTAGTTATTCTCACCCTAAACGGGTAGGACTAGGCTACCCTAAACAGGTGTTTTGTCAGTGAAGCCGATCCTGAAAGTTTATGCGGGCAACTCTGGCGTTGTCTGTGCACGACAGGAGCGCGGAACCCATCAGAAGCGCTTTTTGCAGGCGCCTCTTTTTGCTGTGCTTCCCGATTTCGAAAAGTAATTAGCGACGTGCGGTTAGCACTTTGATTTCGCCGTATTCGCTTGAAAGAGCTGCGGCTGCCGATAGACAGGTAATGCAGCCTTGTTTTCGGCCGAACAACGAGCTCGTTTCTTTTTTAATTGAGTTTAAGTAAATGTGATTGAAATCAAGGCTTTCCATAGAATTTGTCTGTCGCTTAATCTACCGAAAGGGAAAACTTGTTAATAACCGGTTGTTAGAAAGCACTTACAGGATCTTAAATTTCTTTGGTGAACTAGGCTAACACAGCTAGGAAATATCCCTGAAGGAAGCGCTTGCACAACCTGAGGTATGGGCGCGTGGTGCCCGGAGACACACCGTATGACGCAGATATGTCGGTTTATCTTTCGATGTGCTAGTTTTAGTTCGTTGGAAAGTAAGATTGTGTAGTTTCGAGTGCTGAAAGCACTACTATCTGGGGGGTCTTTCCCTGATCGCAAACATTCAGCGCCTGTAGAGCGACCTGGCGCCTGTAGAGGGCCTAGCGCCAATAGCGACCTGTCGAGGGATCTGGCGCCTGTAGAGCTATATTGCGCCTGTAGAGTGACCTGACGTCTGTAGGTAGAGCAACCCGGCGCCTGTAGATCGACCTGGCGCCTGTAGAGGGCCTAGCGCCAAGAGCGACCTCACCTGTAGAGGGATCAGGCGCCTATAGTCTTATATTGCGCCTGTAGAGCGACCTGACGTCTGTAGGTAGAGCAACCCGGTGCGGCGCCTTAGGACGATGCGATGCCTGTAGAGCGACCTGGCGCCTGTAGAGCGACCCGGTGCCTGTAGAGCGACCTGGCGCAGAGGCGTGCGTGCGTGTATTATGCACAGATTCCTCGATTCTTGTTCACCGCAACTTCTCTCCCGAGGCTCGCTACAAAAACTGGCGATGCATGTTTCATTCGCGGGACGGTGCAGTGGCCAAGCCCCAAGCCCGGCCCGGGAACAGGGTACACTCTCAATTCTGGAGCTTGCTTTTCCTTCCTCTTGTTTCTGTTGTTTTTTTAAAAATAATATTTTTAATATTTTTAAATTTGGTATTTTTTAAAGAATACTTTTAATGTGTTTAAATATGGTAAAAAAATATTTTTTAATGTTTTTTTTTTTTCAATTTCGTCATTTTTTTAACCTTGTATTGTTAAGCGTTTTAGAGACCGTTACAAATTCATGAGATATTTAAGAAACGTGTAAAAAACTCGTCGTTTAGAACTCACAACAATAACTTGTAAGGCCTATGGTCATTTCAGGAAGTGTAAAACCTTACGGAAGTAAGGCGCTGGCGGTTAATTAGACCGATTTTAACCCATGCAGGTTAACCCAATCGAAGTTAACCCAGGTGAGGTTAACCTAGCCGAAGTTAGACGAATATGAGGTTAACCAAACCTAGGTTAACTCAATCCAGGATAACCCAACCTATACAGGTTTTTGTGTCTTTTACTCATCATGTCATAAGAGATGAAACGAGGGTGAAGCATAAGCGACTGATAATGCCGTCTTAAAAATATACCAGACGAAATTACTAAAAACAGGTTTTGCGGTGATGAGAGAATAAAGGGGGCATTCGATAGCGCCAAAAACCACAAGCGCCAACGCCGCAAGCGCTAGTCCGTAACCGCCAAACGAGAAAAGTCGCAAAGGCCAAAGTTCGTATAGGTTAGGTCAAGTTAGGTTAGGTTAAGTTAGGTAAGGTAAGGTTAGTATTGCGGTTAAGACCTTTGGCGTTTGCTACTTTTCTCGTTTGGCGGTTACGGATTGGCGCTTGCGGCGTTGGCGCTTGTGGTTTTTGGCGCTTATGACAGCTACCCAGAGAAAAACGCCAATATTGAAAAGAGCGTAAAAATGATATCAACAAAAACTTAGCTGTGAAATCGCGCGGGGAAGCTCGGAAAACATCGTAATCCGTGATTTTTTGCCTTGACGGGAATCTGTGAAAGTTCGCTTTGGCGGAAAGGGCTATACTCTTGTGTGGTGGAAAAGCTGCACTAGATATTTTTGATTTAGGCGCTGCTTGTGGGTGGTGGGGCGCCCCCGGGCGGGGCGGGCGCCCTCTGGCGGGGCCGCGCCGCAACGCGGCTTTGGGGCGAGAGGAGGAGAGCGCGGCGGCGCG
>Ga0058701_10005904_pt1 | contig 10260 bp, 9 predicted proteins | sample AgamicOrMae_FD_97039 | JGI IMG/M metagenome (GOLD analysis project Ga0058701, IMG submission 97039) | Agave microbial communities from Guanajuato, Mexico - Or.Ma.e | ecosystem: Host-associated > Plants > Phyllosphere > Phylloplane/Leaf | place: Guanajuato, Mexico | collected 2012-06-04 | reverse complement strand
GCATTGTAGTAAGGTGTTATTTTTCATCTCTCTTTTAAGGAGTGAGTTGAAGTTTGTCCAAGTCTAGGGAGACTAGGACGGTGTGTCATGTAGCTTGTCTTGGGGGGACAAGGTACGTTTGTCCAAGTGACGTTGGACGTGGTGTGTGACTAGGTCTAGGAGTAGACTAGTTACATGAGTTACTTTGTAACAGTGAGTGTTACCGTGTAACCGTTTTTTGCCTGTTAGTAGATTGTGTGAAAATCCTACGTGGGGTAGGTCGTGGTTTTTTGCCTTGGATGGGCTCAAGGTTTTCTACGTAAAAATACTTGTGTTCATTATTTCTGCGTTATTTACCTACTGCCTAGTCAAGAACAGCCAATAAGATCAGGCTAACTGATTGTTTGTAAAAATTAGGCAGGAACACAATTCACCCCCCTCTTGTGTCTTGTACTCTAAAACTCAACACCCATGCTCTCAATAAGTGGCATCATAAGACAATCCAAATGAAGCAATTTAAAGATAACATTTTTGGAGGAAGCTTCCAGAATTGTCTACCAGCTTTCCACGAAATATGGACCCTTAAATCATTAATTTGATTGCCCGTTAAGGCCTTGATCCAAACCATGCACCTTGTAGTCTTGCAGTGACCCTTGCTCGCTCTACGACCCATATCTTACTCGATACTTGGAATCTAGACACACTCTATAACTCGTTGGAAACTAGACTTCTAGGGATTCCTATACATGTATGGTTCACCTAAATTGGAGCTCAATTACCGAGTTAGAATAGATCTAGGAGTGGAGGCATCTGCATTGCCCATAAAACAAAAAAAGGAAGAAAAAGGATGACTTGGAGGGAAAATTCTATACTTTTTATTTAAAGCCACTAATTGCCTTTCCACCATTCTTAAAATTAATTAGACCCTCACTTAAGGCCCAAAGCATGAAAAGGTCAAGGTGGATCTTCCCCTAATGCTCCACTTCTATGTGTAATTAGTAAAGCTTCATGCCTTGAACCCATAAGTAGTTTGAGGATCTTGGGATTGGTGTCTCACTCTGCATCATTAGTAGTTCCCCCATAAAAAAACAACAGAATCAAAGTCAAGGTAGGCAAGGCGAACCCAATTGCACAAAATCAGGTAGAACTAGCTCCTTTGAGCCCCTTTACCTCATATGAAGGGTTTCCCTCTTGGGAGAGTTTTTCCAATCTGTTTCCTTATGAAGTGGGTTTCCTATAAAGTTGACAACATCATCATATAACCTTTTACAGCTTGAGAAGAGTAAGGCCAGTGGGAGAAAAATAAAAATACACTATGGGCTTTTGATTTGCTAGCTATAAAGGAACCAAATTAGCAACCATTTTGTGTTCCCCTCATGTGTAAGGAATTTTATTTAACCTAATTGACAAGTTCAAGCTTGAGTTTAGCCTTTAAACTTTTGCATTACTAGACTCATTGGTGTAATTAGCTTCAACTAAACATGCCTCGTATTTTGATTAGTTTTAAGCTAGCTTAGACAATAATGAAGAAACCCCCCCTTTTCCCCTCAGCAAGGAAAGTTGTGTATAAGGCCTTGAATGATCATTGTGTAATGAGTGATTTGGAGTTTGAACAAAAAGAAGCTGAGCTTTGATATTTTGGATCTTTTAAACATTTTACTTGCTGATCTTAGCTTAGGTCGAGTTAAGTGATGACCAAGTAAGCCTAAATTCTTGTTTAAATGGTGTATCTGTATCTAAAACAAAGTTAAGGGCTGCAATCTTATTCTTGGTGGTGTATTTATCCCCTTCTTCACCCATTTGGATTCATACTCAACCTAGCTTTATTCTAATTCCGTCTTGAATTAACTTTCAATTTGGATTTGAGTGAGCCTTGGACATGTAAGGATCCATCAATTTTCGTATCAGAGCTAAGTTTCTCCTTGGCCTTCAACCAACCCACAAACATTTCAAACACATTCAAACATAAACTCAAACGCATACACCTAGTTTTGAACCAAATCTAACCATGAGTGCCAGCTCAACTTTGGAGGAGAAATTCAAATCTTTTTTAAAGAGTTACCAATCTATTTCATCCTCTAATTAATAATTCAAAAATCAAAATGAGCACATGAGACCCTGTGAAATAAAGGAAGAAGGCCTTAGCAAGCCCATCTGAATCAGTCTATGGCAAAGAGAGTGATGAAGGTAGCAACCCCGTGAAGTTTTGAAGTGAGGACGAGCCTCAGAGAAGATCAAGAAGGGAACACAAAACATCATCCAACTCTAATGACTTTAGAGTGAAAATCCCAAAATTTAAAGGAAAAATTGACTCAGATAAATTCTTTGAATGGCTACATATGGTTGAGCGCATTTTGGTTACAAGGATGTTCCTGAAGATAAGAAGGCTAAGCTTGTTGCTCTCAAGCTTAAATGATGTGCCTCTCTTTGGTGGACTAGCTTTTGTGCCAAAAGGGTTATAAACCGAAAGGAGAAAATCAGAACTTTGGAGATGATAAATTCTAAGCTTAAGTCACGCTTTCTACCCCCTTACTATCTCTAAGATAGCTATTCTCTCAACTCCATAACTTGACCTAAGGTAGTATAAGTGTTAAAGAGTAGACAAGGGAGTTAAAGAAAACTGTTAATAAAGTGTGACATTTAAGTGCTTGAAGATCAAACCATAGTCACGTGCTTGGGAGGTCTTGATCCTAAGTATGCTAATGTGGTTGGGTTTCAACAATATTCCAATTTTGATGAGCTATGTGTTTTAGCCCATAAAGTGGAAAAAAAAAGAAATTCAAACCTTTCAAATGTGAGTTTCAAGGCCTTTACCTTAGACCCAGCCTTTGATAAGGGGAGTTTTAATCCACCATCCAAGCCTATGATTCCATATAATTCTACCCTATAAAGAATCCAAACTCCACAAAAGAATTGACCTCTACAAAATCAACCTAATCCTAGTCCTATGGGATTAGAAGTTCATTTAAGTGTCAAGGACTTGGCCATCTTACTGCAGACTATCCAAACCAAAAGGTAATCTCCTTAGCTGAGTGGGAGGCTGTAAAAGAGAAAATAATTAAGGGAGAAAAAGGAGTGCATTTGGTGGAGGACGAAGAAGAGAATCAATGGGAGGTTGAATATGAAGCTGATGAAGGAGAAATGCTTGTTTTGATAAGAGCTTTGAGTAGACAAAAGGGTGAAAAAAAAGAATAAGGAGAAAATATTTTTCACTCTAGATGAACGGTTCAAGGAAAGGTGTGTTCATTGATTATAGATAAAGTTCGCTAACATGGTTTCACTTGGCATGATTGAAAAGCATAATCTCTAAGCTTCAGCGCATCTGTATCCCTATAATGTCAAATGATTAAACCAAGGCAAAGAGTTACAAGTTAACACTACATGCTTATTTCTTTCTCAATAAGGAAGAATTATCAAGATGAGCTTTCGTGTGATGTGATACCCATGGATGTATAACATATTTTGCTTAGGAGACCATGGATGTTTTTAGAAGTTTATATATAATGGCTACTAAAAACATACACCTTCTCCAACGATGGTAAAAAACGATCACCCTAGCCCCCTTAGTTCATTTTCAGCTCCACAAAAAAAGCCATAAAAAAGTCCAAAATATTCGATTTTATTTCTCACTTTTAGTGAACCATTACTAAAAGCTTCTTAACATCAATTTAAAGCTTTTAAGGGGGTAGGTGCTCACTATTCAAGATTATCTGAAAGTTCCCTTCCAAATCACTCTTGGTTTTTATCCATTTAACTACCCAAGCATTTTTAACTGTGTATTCCCAGAAGAGATACCACAGGGTTTACCCCCTAAAAGAGATATTCAAGACCATATTGACATTATTCTAGGAGCTGTACTTCTAGATTAACAAGCCTATAGAATGAATTGCGAAGATACCATGAGATTCAAAGGCAAGTGGAAGAGTTGGTTTCAAAAGGATAGGTTAGAGAAACCTTAAGCTCATGTGCCATACCAGCTCTTTTAGTTCCAGAGAAAGATGGGAGTATGCGGATGTGTGTGGATAACTATGTTATTAACAAGATAAGCATTAAGTATAATATCCCATACTTAGACTTGAAGATATGCTTGATGTGAAATGTGGTTCAGAATTAGTCTGAAAGATTGATTTAAGAAGTGGCTATTATCAAATTTGAATCACGGAAAGTGATAAATGGAAGACAACTTTTAAAACTAAAGGAGGCCTTTTGAATGGCTAGTTATGCCGTTCGGCTCCAAGTACTTTTATTAGGTTAATGAATCAAGTATTTAGGCCTTATATTGGTGAATTCATGGTGTTATATTCGATGGTATTCTTATTTACAACAAGTTTGAAAAGGAGCATCTAAATCATCTAACTCAAATTATGGTGATCTTAGATAAGGAGAAGCTATTTGGCAACCTGAAAAAGTGCACTTTCTTTACAAATGAGATGACCTTTTTGGGTTAAATCATGACTGTGAATGAAATCAAGGCAGATGAGAGCAAGGTAAAGGCAATTCGGTCATCTCCTGTTTCAAAGAGTATAGATGATATTTGGAGTTTTCATGGTCTAACCTCATTTTACAGTCGATTCATCATAAACTTTAGCACTATTATGGATCCTATGACCGAGATGATTAAGGGTACATCATTCAAATGAACCCCTAAAGCTCAATATACATTTGAAGAGATGAAAACTAAGCTCACTCAAGCACCAGTGTTATCTTTGACATGTTTTGATAAAGTCTTTCAAATTGAATGTAATGCTTCTCGCCTGGGAATATGTGGCATGCTTACTCAAGAAGGAAGGCCTCCAGCCTTCTTTAATGAAAAGTTATACTCAAGAAGAAAATATTCTACCCATGATAAGAAATTCTACACTATTATGCAGTTTTTTTTAAACAGTGGAGTCATTACTTAATGGCTAATAAGTTCATATTTCATTCTGATATTGACGCCTTAAAGTATATTCAAGGGCAACAGAAGTTGAACTCTAGACATGCTAAATCGGTGCAATATCTCCAATCATTCTAATTTACAATCAATCACAAATCAGCAAAGCTTAATTAAAGTGTAGATGCCTTATCTAGGAAGCATCTATTATTATTATTTTAGTTGGATGCTTGTATTTGGGGGTTTAAGCATAAATACCTTTATGGTAATGATGAAGACTTTCTAGAGCTTTATTATGCCTGTCAAAAAAATCCAAAAGATGATTTCTTAGTCCAAGAATGGGACCTATTCAAAGTATAAGATTATGCATCCCTAAATGTGGTACTCGTGGGCTACTCATTAGGGAAATTCATGGAGATTCTTTAACTGGCCGTTATGGAGATAATGAAACCCTTGCTATTTTAAGGGAATAGTACTTCTGTTCTGACATAGCTAAGGACATCCAAGATATCTTGAGGAGGTGTGCTGTGTGTCAAGTGGCTAACAGTCACTCATTGTCCCAAGGATTATACATGCCTTTACTGGTTCCCGTTCTCCTATAGGTCGATGTAAGAATGAATTTTATCCTAGGCATACATCCAAAGGATCAAAGATTCAATCTTTGTAGTGGTGGACCGATTTTTCAAGATGGCCTATTTCATAACTTACAACAATACAAAAGAAGTTACACATATTATAGAGCTATCTTTCAAAGAACTGATGAGGTTACATAGTATCCCGAGGTTACATGGTTTCAGACTATGATACTAAGTTTCTCAGCCACTTTTGGATCACTTTGTGGAAAAAAATGGATATTACACTCAAGTATAGTACCACTTGTCATCCACAAATTGATAGCCAAACTGAGATTACTAATCAACCTTTGGATTCTCTCCTAAGAGCTTTGATTAAACCTCACTCTAAAGCTTGAGATTTATTACTTTCACTTGCTAAATTTGCAAACAACAAAGCACCTAGCAAAGCTACTAGAGTGTCTTCATTTAAAGTTTCTATAAGATTGATTCTTTAATTCCCCTAGATATTATACCAAGGCCTATGGACGGTGACCAAGTGCTGATGCTAGTAAGAGAGTGGAAGAAATGCAGAAACTGCAGCAAGTCAAGGGCCGGGTTGAAAAATCTAATATCTCCTACCAAGCCTAAGCAAACCAACACAAGAAGAATGTGTATTTTAACCAGGAAACCTCATTCGGATTCACCTAAGAAAGTAGCGTTTTCAAACTAAATGCAAAACCAAACTAATACCAAGAGTCGATCGTCCAATTAATGTCTTGGAAAGAGTTAGTGACAATGCTTACAAGGTTCATTTGCTAGGGGACTATGGTGTTTCAGCCATGTTTAATGTGGCAGATTTAAATCCATACTTGGAGGATGATTATTTAGCTAATTTGAGAAAAATTCTTCTCAACAAGGGGAGGATGATGAAGATCCATCGAGGCAGCATATTTTGGACCCTCAAGACAAGAAAGGAATTCCAAGTATGCTAGCCAAGGTCCAAAAAATTGTCCATGTTATGTTAGGTACAAAGTCAGAAGCACCTGAGTTCAAAACTAAGCAAAGACTAGGTTTTGTGCATTTCATTTCTAAACCTCCTTGAGGGTTAAAGCTAATCTTTTTGCTTAGTGTTGAAGTGTTTTTGGGTAAGGGTGGAAAATTTGTCACCCTCAGAGATGGTGTTGAAATCAGGTCACTTGTTATTCTAGCTCAACTCTAAACTAAGGACAACAATAAATATGGCTAAGAGTAATTAATTAAACTAATTAGTCACTAAATCTAATATAAACATGCTTAATTAATAAAGCGTAAGTAACAAAAGCAATACAAAACATGATAATAACTAATAACAACTAATAAAACATCAAATTTTACTGGAAAAACCATAAATCTACTAATTAAGAGAAGATAGAGAAAAGGAAATACCTCAAAAGCTCAAAAATCCAACAATGGAGGTTGACCTTCATTGTTGGAGCAATTGAATGAAATTTGTGATTTGACTTTCACTTATTCTCACTAATCTATCCTAATATCTACTAACTTAATCCATAATGAACCTAAAATTCAAACTTGCAAAAATGGATTTCGAAACCTTAACTTAAGAAGAGAGAGAAATTCATAAATTTGTAACATTTCAAAAAAAATTAGAGAGATTAAAAGTAGAAAAGAAGAGAAGAATGAGATAGGAGAGCTAAATCATCAAATTCAAAGCACGAATCAACCCAAATACTAATAACTAAAAGCACTAAATCAAGAACAAAAACTTAGCAAATATAAAATTTCAATGAAAAGATTGTAAGGAGAGAGAGAGAAAACACTAAATTAACAACTTGGATTCAATAGATAACTTTAATGTGGCTATAAATTGAGCTAATTCTACCCTAAAATCTAGCTAAACTTAACTTAGAACCATAATCTAAAACTTAATTGAAAGCCTAAAAACAACCCCTTACAAAATGGAGAAGAAAGTGAGGTTTAAATAACCCTAAGCAGCGCCACTGTTGGCATAAGCAGACTGTGCCACAATTCTGAAACTAGCACGAAAACAAGGTAAGAAATAGGGTTTGGCACAGTTGTGCCAAGTTGCATGGGCAACCCATGCTAAGCCTCTGACCTTTAGTAAGACCAAGTATAAGATTTTGGCACGATTGTGTCCCCTACCCATGCCAAATTTCTGCATACATTTTCTTCCTTGTTTTTTGATAGCTTTTGAGACAGTGCTTTTTAATATTGCTTACGTTGTCCTCCATTTGTGTAAATGACCTTATTACCTACAAACTAAATTCAAGACACTAATAAGTAACATAATTGACTAATTATTAGGATATAAATCTAAGTAGAAAGAGATAAAATTCATGCATATAAAGTGTAAATACTTAGCATGCTAACCAAGGGAGTTAACTATTAACGCATGCAAAGAAATTCATATTAAGTCAGGTCCAAAATGAAGCATATTTTTCAACATTTCCAGATTGCAACCAAATATGACTAGGTTTGGTTAATTGAGCGATTTAAGCACCTTAAACTTACTCAGGCTTGATTATTTTTGGGTGATTTATAACATTTAAACAGTTTCTCCATGCAAGAAAACCAAATCAAAGTCAAGGAAGGCCAAGTGAACGTGGGTGCAAAACAATCAAGCAGAATTGGCTCCTTTCAGCCCGGTTACCTCACATAGAGGGTTTCCTTATTGGGAGGGTTTTCCTAATTTGCTTCCTCACCAACTGGGTTTCCTAAAGTTGAGAACATTGTCATGTAACCTTTTTGTAGCTTGGGAAGAGTAAAGCCAATGGGAGCAAAGACAAAAACACACTCTCGGCATTTTGATTGGCTAGGCGTAAAGGAATCAAGCCAGTAGCTATGTTCTCTTTCTCAAATGTGCAAGGAATTTCATTTAAGCTAATTGATATGTTCAAGCTTGAGGTTAGCCTTTAAACTTTTGTTTCAATAAACTCATATAATGTAATTAGTTTAAACTAAATATGTTTTGTATTTTGATTAGTTTTAAGCTAGCTTAAAGGTTTCCTAATGATGAAACAACCTCCCCCTTTCCCTCGCAAGAAAAGGCCATGTATAAAGCCTTGAATGGCCATTTTGTAAAGAGAGATTTGGAGTTTGAAAAATAAGTTGAGCTTTGCTCCTTTGCATCCTTTAAACACTTTACTTATTTTATCTTAGGCCGAGTTAAGTGGTGAGAAAGTGAGTCTTAATTCTTATTTAGTTGGTGTATCTATATCCTAAACTGGCAGTAATCTTATTCTTGGTGGTGTATCTGTATCTAAGATTCAAGTTTAGTTTGATTATCCTATTCTTTACCCATCTAAATTCATAGTCAACCTAGCCTTTTCAATTTAGTGTTAAATTAACTTTTATTTCAAGTTTGAGTGAGCCTTAGACACATAAGGATCCGTCATGCTCACTAACAGGTCATCTGCAAATTAGAGCGACCTTTGACATAGAGATTTGGAAGGTAGAATTCCTAAAGAAGATCAAAGTTCGAAAGATAGGGTAATTTAATGGGACCATAAATCGATTTAAGGACCTTGATGCATCTCGAATCCAAATATAATTGGGACCATCTCCCTTAAAAGACAATGATATGCAGGTAATTCCTTGTAGACACCATATCCGAACCCTGAAACTTAAATAAGATTTTATGTGAAATAAGATTTTATGTGACAAGATCAATTTGGTTGACATTCATAGGATACTAAATATTAAATTTGTAAATTACAATAAAATATTTGTAATCACAAAAATGTGAACATACTGAATTTCTATCGATTTTCAAAGAATTGGGGTATAATCTCTAATATTTGTTAGAAATTAACAAATGTAAAATCTTCTGATTCGATCTTCGTCTTGAAATCCTTGATTTTTGATTTGAAAGGTTGATCTTCAGGTTGAGGACACTGTCTCAAGTGCTTGTTCTCTTGCCCAGGACCTTCAAAAGTTCTTGTTCTAAGTGTTCTTCCCCCTTTAGAGTAAAGGGTCTTGGTTGGAGTGATTTATTCACTTGGTTGGTGTGCTCTTCTCACCTTGGTAGGATGGTTCTTTTTCACCATAGAGTAGGGTCTATTGATAGAGAATCCTCCCCTCTTCACCTTAGGTCAAACATTGACCTTGACTTTCTTTTGGGCGTTGCCTTAATTTGGCTTGATTTAAAACTCACCATCATCCTCTAAGTTGCCATCAACGTGCAATTCACCATTGACTTAGGAGTCAGGTCGGCTTGAGATTCGGGTTTGACTTGAGAGTCGGGTTGACTTAGGCGTCAGGTTTGACTTCAAAGTTAGGCGACTTGAGAGTCGGGTCAATTTGGGAGTAGATTTTGATTTGAGAGTCGGTTTTGACTTGAGAGTCTTGACTTAGCAATTGCGTGGGTCACTAACTGGACCTGGACTTGAGAGCCCCATTGGTCTTAACTGGGCCCCGACTTAAAAGTCGAGCAAGGCCCATTTGACCATAGTTTGACTTTTATGAGCCACTTGCATCGAAATTGGGTTTGACATAAAAGTTGAGTTTGGCTCGATTAAGTGTAATTTGACTTGGAAGTTAGTTTGGGGCTTAATTTAAATTAATTGAATGAATTAACGCAAATAATAAATTTAAACTGATTAATTGACACGGCACGCATTTTTTATGCCTAAAAATTACCCCTTGAATGAGGTCACGTATGATATATGGGTCGTTTAAGCGTGACCGACGTCTTGAAACGCTTCAAGTTTATCATCTTGGCAGGATGTCGACTTGGCTTATGTCCGCTGGACATCACCCTTTTTTTTATGGGCAAGCTGCTGTTTATATTACAATGACGTCACTATTAGCATCGTCCAATTTTTTAGGCCATGCCTG
>Ga0058701_10005903_pt1 | contig 10263 bp, 6 predicted proteins | sample AgamicOrMae_FD_97039 | JGI IMG/M metagenome (GOLD analysis project Ga0058701, IMG submission 97039) | Agave microbial communities from Guanajuato, Mexico - Or.Ma.e | ecosystem: Host-associated > Plants > Phyllosphere > Phylloplane/Leaf | place: Guanajuato, Mexico | collected 2012-06-04 | reverse complement strand
TAAAGTGGAGGTCATGTTTTTAATCAGACTACATAAGTTAATTAGAGACTTTCGCCGTTGTGTGAATATTTGCATAGGTCAATAAAGGCCCATCGGGAAATGAAATGCGTTAAAGCAAAGAAAAATAAAAACAGAAGGAAAGTATGTCGGGCATGAGCCCTCCCTTTTCGCATTTGCATTTAAACAGCAACCGTATATTTGATAGTAATCTTTTCTTTGAGCTCAGCAGAAAGTGTTTGTTTATATTACAAAATTGACAGGAGCACTCCGGTGGTGATGCTTATTTCCAGCGAAACCACTTACTTGGCAAAACACGAATTTTGATCGTTTTGCTAGCGCAAACTTGTACTGAGGTTTACCGTAAACATTCTACCATATTTTGAGTAACAACACTCGTTTAAAGAAGAGATTGTTTTTGTTGATTGTTTTGTACATGTAGTTTTCCGATATCTACTCGCTTGGTTTAACTAGACGCTATACAGCCCTGTAAACTCGTCCCTTTTACACTCATCTGTTTCACACGAATAATATGAAAGCGAGATGGCCTGTTGTAGTGGCAATATTTAGTCCTCTGAAAAGATTTTATTTAGTTTAACCGTTCTTTTCTGTATCTCCGGCTTCTATGTGGCAGTCCACCGTAGGTTGCTGTATGTCGAATAAATTAAATGAAGCTCTACAGGGTGTTTCAAGTTCAGGGTCAAAGCCGGGAAACTAAAGACTGCTGGGACTTATTGAAGACGCGACAATGAGAAAGCAGGGTGTTAAACACACCAATTTTCCGATTCTGGATTTCGAGTTACCAAATTTTGTAGTACCACAGCTAATAGCGCAGTGATTATAGCCATTCACTCGTCTTCAAATCGCAAGAGTTCGCCATCTTGGATGAAGGCAACTGATTGTGAGCTGGTTACGTCATAGTGTTAGAAACATTTCGTTACTCCAGCAGGCGAGTTCTCTCGAGCGTGCCCGAGTGCTGCCGAATGTGATTCGGCCGGGTTCGATCAGCCAAGTTGATTCGTGTTCGTTGCGCTCAGCTCAGCCACAAAGCTGATCGACAAAGTATTTCTTGTTCTCTGACGTGATAACGTTGGACTGCCTCCAACCCTTATGGCGCACCGCTGTGATTGGTGTAGAATTAATTACAGGATAAAAATTGCGTTATCGTTCTGTAAAGACGCTGTTTCAGAAACGAGGATAGACTCATGTTCAGTCCGATTTTCGGATAGCTACACAGTAAAATTATAAACCCCGTTTAGGGGGAAACTTTACATGTTTTGGGTATGAAACTAAAACGGAGGTTGTGAATATTTTCGTAATTTTTCAACATAGACCTATGTTCAGCCACATCAATTGAAAGCTCTCGCCGAGACCTTTTGAATGATATGGCTAAACATAGGCCTACCTTGAAAAATAACCAAAATACGAACCACCCCCGTTCTGGTTTCACACCCAAAACAGGTAAAGCATTCCCTAAAATGAATTTTTATTTTTACTGTTAAATGATGGAAATGAGGAAATCTTTCTGTTTACTTTTGGCTAGACGCCGTGCTATCTTTTGAAAGAATATAGAAGTAAACAGAATTGGGTTCTTTCAAAACCTTCAGCTCCAAATATCTTATTCGAACTGAAAGCTTGAAAGATTTGTCGCAAGAATCAGGCAGAACACTTTTTCTGAGTTCATTCCCGAGTGATTTTCACTCCAGTAATGTGCGGATCATTCCCATATATGTTGGAACGAATTTTCACTCCTAAAGTCATTAGCGTGGGAGCTCCCATAGATTTGGCGCGGTGTTGTGGTTCATCACATAACAAAGAAGATCCCTTTCAGCACACGCCGAAATCTGTGAAAAGGCTCAGTGGTGGGGACTTCCTGGAATACAGGAGGATAATGGCTGAGTACAGTGGCACGAACGGGTAAACGGCATCACTGTAATCTCGCCGATAGAGCCCGAAATGTGGGTCAATTTTAAATCCAGCCACGTAGTCTAGTCTTTCACTTTGATTCTTTCATGGTGACGGTCACGGAATGGATTTTGGTGCAGATTCACTTGCAGTCATCTGTAGCCCTCCGCGTCACGTTCCACCGATTTCACTCCATTCGTGAGATTCACTTTTCTTCAGACCTGTGTTGCGCTGTTCCCAGCTTCGCGATTCGTTGAGGTCGGCCGATGAGGAGGCCGCATTTTACGTAGTCTGGAGCAGTATCTGTTGAAGAGTCAATTAAAAGAGGGTGACTCTTTCGGGTGCTATCTTGTTGGGAATCTGGATATTCAGCGCTAGAATCGCCAGTGAGATACTTTTTTACAAACAGAATCAGTGCGATTTTCTAAATTACAATCAACAGGTCCCAGAGACCATAATACATTTGTAAAAACTTCAAATAATTACCAAAATGTCGTACGTATATTTTATGCCAAATCACAGTAAAAACAAAACACCCGTTTTAGGGAATGCCATACCTGTTTTGGGTTTGAAAATAAAACGGGGGTGGTACGTAATTTGGTTATTTTTTAAGATAGACCTATGTTCAGCCATGTCATATAGAAGGTCTCGGCGAGAGCTTTTTATTGATGTGCCCGAACATAGGTCTATGTTGAAAAATCACGAAAATACGTACTACCCCGGCTTAAGTTTCACACCCAAAACAGGCATAGCACTCCCTAAAACGGGTGTATTGTTTTTACTGTGATGTTCAACAGAAGCACCGTAGTCTACCTCAAATCCAACCTCACCTTACTTCAAATGTAATATCACAGGCAATACCCGATATCGATCCACACCAACCCGACCAAGCTAGTAATTCATATTAACAGGAGGATAAACTGGAGCTGCTGGCAACAGTTGATTTTACCTAAAAAAAAATATTTGAAACTGCAAACGATTTTTTCTTCTAGTTCGCCGTAATGAAGCTGCGATTAATTGCATCGCTATCTTATTGTTGGAGGACTGAGAGTCACCGGTTTTCGTTCTAGATGATGCGAGGCAGAGATGATTGGATCGGAGTTTGAATCCGCAGAGCGGAGACTTATTGCAGCTGGTCCGCAAGCTTTGCAAGAGCTTAGTTGTGTACCATGCAACCCTTAATCAGGATTATTTACTAATCGTTACGCTGCACTTTGCAAACGTAAAATTAGGAAGTAACAAACCAGGCTTGCGGTTCGTGCACTGCTTATCCGGACTTTGATACAAGTTTAAATATTTATTTTTTGATTTATTTTTTTAAGCCAGATAGGTGGTTGTTGAGATCTCTAGAACAGTGTTTGTAGAGACAGCCAGAACTGTGTCTGTGGAGATAACCAGAACAGTAGTTGTAGAGACAACCAGAAAAGTACCTTTTCTCGATTCCTCGCAGTAACGTTTTCTGTCAGTTCATCCACCTAGCGAGTTATTTTAACTACGCCTTTTTGAACAAAAGTCACGCTTCCATATCAAAGGCGCACCCTGCCCTAACACAAGTTCCATCGCTGAATATCTCTAATATGCGACTTGATATGCGAGAATTTCACGTCAAACTTGCCGAATCGTAACTCACGCCTCCGACATGTCAAGATCAGGTTTACACGGGGACAATGCCCCGTCTTAAAATACTTACATCGGGTTGGTGGATGCCCTCTCCATCTCTCTCTCCGTGCCCCACTGCTCACTTTTAATTATATGTCATGTCTCTTTCCTCGCCCCTGTCCGGGTTCAGCATTGCGGCTTGAATTCTTTTCAGTGGAAGCTGCGGTCCAGTGGGCTGCTTATTCAGGTACTACGGCTATTAAGTAACGCAGCGCTTTCTCGAGAGGCCTTCTTTTAAAACGGTCGAGTGAAAATTGACTGTCGTCGAATAGAATTCACTCGTTAAAGCGTCATTGTCAATCATGTCAATTAGCAACTACCTCTACCACCGTACTTTATTGCCTTTGTGAAGAACAGAATTACCTTTGTGAGTGTTCACGAAAGGTGGAGCATCTTTGATACTCATTTTCTCTAACAAAACAGTGACCTGACCGAACAAACCTAACCCATCCCAGCCTTACTTTGACTAGTCCAACTTCATCACCACAATACGAAATAATCAACTTTTTAAAGAATATCGCCTTTTCTTTTTTGTTTTAAATATTAATTTTTCTTTTATTCTAATCTGCTGTAAGGTTGCATCGTACCTTGTGTTCACGCTACTCATACTCCTCATCGCAATTAACGACAAGGGTGTTGCTATTGACCCGACATGCATTAATGTAGGGAGACTTGAACGCACGGAACCCAACCTAATACATTTTGAATGAGGCAGTCGGGTCAATAGACACTCCCTAACAACAAACAACCGCCTATGTTAGGTGCCCTACGTCTCGCTCTGTTGTCATTCCTCTCGTCTTTTGTCAAGCCTAATGTGTTTTTTCTTTGTTGCAATATTTTCCGCCTGAAGGGAAATCAGGTGTGGTCACAAGATTTAGAACAAAGCGTTAGAAAATGAAAAAGTATCCCTAAAAATGTTAGTGTTCAGCAATGTGGCCGTTGTCGCGTACCAGCAATCAAATGTCAGCTGTTGTGAGATTATTTTTATTTTTTTTAGGTTTACGCTGAAAATTTCGCTGATTGGCGATCTTTAAAAAAAGACTGTTTAATGATGTTTCCGCATTAGTCGAATTTCAACGCTTCGAGCAGGGACGTTCATAATCCCCCTCCGTGGACCTTCTTTGCCCCATTATGTTTATTTTGTAGGACCTCCCCCGAATTCGGGCGCTAATGGGCTCAGATATTGAAGGTTAAAAGTCGCCCAAAATAAACATCCAAATTGAATCTAGCTTCCCTTCTCCTGCGTTGTCCCCCTTCTTGTAGCATCCAATTCCGTCAGTGTTTAACATCGCCTGATACTCGTCATCTCAATACGTACGGCTTTTATTTCGGCAGAGTCCTGCGGAATCGCTGGCAGGACTTACTTGTTGCTTCAGGGAAGGGGGATTGTGACGTGACCGGCATGCTGTCACTTGGTGACAGATCGCCATCTTCATGCATAATCGAGCTAACCCGCCTGAAATGAGGCGATGTCTTTGTCAGTGTACAGTGAAGACACTGAATTCAGTCCCAAACAAATGAGACAGACTTCCCCATGCAAAATGAACGAAGTCTGCCCTTGGTTAAGTTGGGACAGAATGCTGGAGATATCTTGTGGCCTTTACGCTCAACTGCCCGTTTACAGGGACGTGATATCGGGCACTAATTGGCAGAAGAATCGCCTCTAAAACGAACATTCTCAGTATTAATGGTTGCATCTTCGATCTCTTGGCGTTCTGGTCGCCGAGTCTGGTACCGTTTACTTCCCGTAGGCAGTTGCTGTCGATTCCCGTTTTGAAAGTCGTATTTTTGTTTCCGTGGCGTAGAAGCTTGTGGACGCAGGTAACATTTTTGGCCTTATTTTAAGATCTTTAAAAAAAAAATATTATTCGGCCTGCTTTAAGCAACTATCAAAATGCGTGTACTGGTTCTTGTCGCTAGTAAAAAATTCAAAATATTTTGAAGAGGGTGCGAAGTACGAGCTTAAAACGTTCAAGTTATTTTTACGTTCGACCGCAGAATTCGTCTCGCTACGACCAATCGGAAGATGAAGTTATCTCAACGCTGATTTTTTGCTGTAGCATTTGTGTAGACGTAACATTCCTAACGGACGAATTTCCGGGGGGGGGGAAATCTGCACTTATAAAGACATTGAAGACGTTTGAAGCATCGTATAGCCATTTTTTAAAAACACTTGATTTTTCGAAAGTTCGCAGTGCCGGGGCATTTTTTGTAAACTTATCTTTTATTAATACTCCAGGTAAATATTGTCACGGTATTCCCCTCACGTAATCGTCCCTTGAGTATTTTCCACAAAAAAATATATGAAAAAAGACTACGGAAAGAAAATAGAGGTGCGGGTCAACAAGGTACGTGATTGTGCTTTCTTCTCCACTTTCCTGGCGGGAAATTCATTCAAGAAAATTTTCTCTCCTAAAAATAAACCCACCTAATTTGGACAGTTGTATATCTCTTCTGGACAAGACGTTCAAACGAGTGTATGGTTACGTATTTTGGTTTGTTTCCGTTATCGACCTATAAAAAGTCATAAAATTGCTCGGGATTTTTCTTAGAATTACCCTGGAAAAGTTTCCAAACTAGAGCCATACCCGTTTTATCTCTTTAACCAAAACCGGTACAAACATTACTACGACTAAGGCATCTGAGCTCTGTCGGAGGCATCTAGCAAGACATATATAACATGTTTTTTCGATGTATCGTTTTTGTGAAATACTTAACCTGTGTCTCTTACCGTGCACAGCAGTGCAAGTCATCAATAGAGAGTTTCGTCGGATCGTTTGTACAAACGCTGAGACGGATATAACATCGTTAAGATGACCTTTCGAATCGAAAGGTTGGAAAGCCGATATTATTTTTGCGCTCGAGTTGGAAACCGATGATTTATCTCATCTACCAGAATCGAACTGGATGAGGAAACCGAGTTCTATCACCTGTGCAAAGACATCTCGAACCTTCTCTAATTCTTTCCCAATAACGTTCGTGTATGCTACGTTTCAAGACGTATGCTCTTAAAGTAACGATTTCGATTTATCAGGTGGTATAGTATTTTGCTTCTTCCTTGTCTCACATCATAAGATCGAGCGGAGTGGCATCAGAGCGTCGCACTGGACACGTAACGTAACCTAAATGAGGTTAACCTAGCTTAACCTTAAGCTTAATCGGCGGCATAGTAAGTGCCCTTGTAAAAAAGTCATATATGGGACCATACATGACATGCATATATGCCAGTCATATATGGGTTTTCGGCATGTATGGGCAACCCATATAGGGGGAGGTTTTGTATGGCACCATATATGGGACTGTATTTTTTTTCAAATAATGCTGTTATAAAAATCGATATGAATTTACATAAAAATGTTATCATATTTTCGCAACAAGTTTTATAAAATTACAATTGGACTTCACAAGAATTTTACAAAAAACTACAAAGTTTTCTAATTATTTAGAACATGCGGCATATGTTTGCACGTGATGTCTCTAAAGTCAAATTTACCTTATTAAAAAAAGAGAAAGATTTTTTTTTAAAAAGCCACGGGATTGATTTTTGGTCTTAGATGTTCTCAGAATCGTCTTCTGGAAGTGGATTTCAAGACGCTAGTGGTGTGTTATGAAACTATATCCAGCATCGCTGCAAAGCATATCGGGAGACCAGTGCCTAACTAAGGAAAGCTTATTAAATTGACGAATGGCGTAGCAAGACTTAGATGTCCTGAGGCCTCTCCAAAGTTGGAGGGGAAGGGAAAGTAATACAGTTTCCATTCGGAACCCACTCAGAGCTGGGAAGGGATGTCCGATTACGTGCCACCCCTCCCCCCTCTCCGTCTTTAATACAAGCTGTGGGAAAGCGGTGAGGAGCGTATTTTATTCATTGCCCAAAGAATTTGATCCGTCCCCCCACAACTGAGCTTTGCTGAAAGTTAAGGTGTTATTTTATTTCAGCGCTTTATTTTTCATCTCCAGGGGTGAGCTTGCGACAATCTACTGATGACGGTTTTTGCAAGGGTATCTTCGCTCAGAGGGTTTGCGGTAATGGCATTGTAAGCCTTCGGATGAATCTGGAATGGTAGGTTTATGCGATAAGGTACTCTCGGTGAATCTTTATCAAGGTATTGTAACTACAATAACCTGTAAAGGTCGACGCGTGCACTTGAATCCTCCTTCATGCAGGATATGGTTCAATGTAGGTGAAGCACGAGCCCCTGTTAAAAAAGTGGATGCAATCCGCACAACGTGCGTGTGATTCGGTTGCCTACACTGTGTGGCAGCGAAGGTAGGCAACCGCGATGCACCCACGTTAAGCTGGTGGCTTTGAATGGTTTGACGAGTCACCGTTACGGGCCAGTGTTGTCAGATTCCGCGACTCCGTCAAATTTAAACGCGTCTAACTTTTTAACCGTTAAAGATAACGTAATGTTTAATCCTATTTTTGGAATGCTCAGCTCGAGAGCGATCCAAAACATAGCCGACATGCTTGGTTATCTTCAATGGTTAAGAAGTTAGACGTGATTAAAATTTACAAAATTGCGGAATCTGACAACACTGTTAAGAGCAAGACTTTTCCTCGCATCTTAAGTTCATCTTGAAAACCTCCTGACCGTCTGTGTATGAATAGAGGAGCGTGATTCCGTCGCGAACTTAACGAATAAACTACCGATTCAATTTCCGGAATAGCTCCACGCGTTTTTGCTCCGATAAATTCATGTTATAAATGGACCCTGTCCGATCCGGTCCTCATATCTTGTATACCATTTTTTCAGCAAGACCAGGAAATTAGAAACTAAGCTTATTTCCGAAGCTGAACCGAAGCTCACAGCTAAAAATTGTTTGGTCTTGAAAAACAGCTGCCGACAAAATTTACGCATTTTAATTGAGTTTGAAGTTCGCTGCGAAACAAATCGGAACCATCTCCTCCTTGTCACAAAAACGCCCCCTGCCTAGAAGGCTGCCATGTAATGGATGACGTATATTGGTGCGACACATGTGCCTTGCATATTTACAGCTAACACATCATGTTTGCAAATAATATGTGCTTTTTCAGGGTCTTATGTACTACGCGGTTTCTGACACAATGTCAAAATGAAGGCTTAAACACAAATTATCAATTGAGGTCCTTGGCCGAAGGTCATTGGCTTGGAAATCCCTGGAGCTTTTATTGCAGTGGAGAGCCCTACATTAGGTGAAATAAGTGTTATAATTTTGAAGTAAAATTTATTCTAATGTAATAAAGTTTTGGTATTTAATTGAATCTGATATTGGCCTCGTGTATAGACGTATTTCTTGAAAGAAGGCTGCTAAGCAATTAGAATAACCTAGAAAAACATTCTAAATAGACTCGTTGATGGACTAGAATCACATCTTGCTGGCAAGGCTTGTTTGCGTAGCGTCTTACCTTTGGTAGTACGAAATGAGACGGAAGGAAACATGTAAACGAGAGTGCGACATCGCGCGTGTACCTAATGTGATTAATTTCAAGCTAAGTTGTCAACTCCTTAGCTGCATGCATTTTGCCTGAGCTTTTGCGCCTGGCCCACGCATCTACAAGATATCTAAAAGTCTCTTTTTATTCGATGTTGAAAGCGGAAGCAACTTGCGAGTGAAACTTCGCGTTACAAGGCATCTCTGTTGATGAGGTTTCCTGGTGTTGAACTTGGAAAAGAGCCAGTTTCCTTGTGTAAAATGAACGCTAGAAGATAATCACTGAAGGGGGTTAGATCCTAAAATGTAAGATATTTTAGTACAGAGAATCCTAATTGTACGGCACTTTTTCGGAAAAAATATCTTGAATGGTGAGTTGGACTCTCGATACGGTAACCGCATCATCCATTGTGGGAAAAAAAGGTCATGGGACAACGCTAAAAGGGCAGACATCATACTGATTTAGTTATTGCGTTTTGATAATTTTATGTAAATCAAAAGGAAATTGATGCATATATTTTTTTCGCGAGTTGTCGAGCTTGTATCTTTTATGTCTCTCCGACGTCAAACGACAAGAGAGAATAATTGATTTTTTTCTTAAAAGAAATATCACCTTATTTCTCACAGCAGCAAGTGGAAAGCGTAGAGCGTGCTAGACTGTAACAAGAGCGAACTTGCGTTCTGCGTGAGCAGAGTCAGTGATATACGACACAAGTAGGAGAGACGAAGGTCACGCTATTGACTCGTGTTTCGAGTTTTTTTTAAACTTTGTAGTTCTGTTTCTTTCCACTTCAGGAAAGGCGTTTTATTTGTTCTTATTCGCAGAAGAAAACAAATCTAGTGGTTCACAAAATGTCATTTTGAAATTATCCGGGTAATTCGTTTGCCATCCCTAAACTTCAGTACGAGGTTTGATTCCTTCATCCTCATACTGTTTGAGAAGGTTGAACCGAGGTAGAACACAAGAGGCAGGAACTGCAACCTCAGAAACTTCGATTTTTACGCGAGTACAGCAATCATAAACCCCGTGGTTGCCAGATTTCGCGATTCCCTTACTCTCATATGCGATTTATCTTTTAAACAGATTAAGATAACGTTCAATCCTATTTTTGAAATGCTCAGCTCGAGAGCGCTCTAAGACATACCCGACCTGTTGGGTTTATTTTGGTAGTTTTAGCGTTAACCCTTTCTTAGCAAAAGTATTTGGAGTGAAATTTAGCTTAAGAGAAATTAGAAGGATTTTTTTCACTAAAATACGCAATTTTAAGCTTTTTTAAATGCCTAAAT
>Ga0058701_10005902_pt1 | contig 10264 bp, 5 predicted proteins | sample AgamicOrMae_FD_97039 | JGI IMG/M metagenome (GOLD analysis project Ga0058701, IMG submission 97039) | Agave microbial communities from Guanajuato, Mexico - Or.Ma.e | ecosystem: Host-associated > Plants > Phyllosphere > Phylloplane/Leaf | place: Guanajuato, Mexico | collected 2012-06-04 | reverse complement strand
TAGTTGGGTAACCCTAGGTTAAGTTAGGTTAGGTTAGGTGCCTTGTGCCTCGCTTCGCTATCGCTCCGCTCGGCTTGACGACGGAGGGTAGCACCAAATTTAAACTAAAAGGTTGGAAATGCTACTTTAAAAAATTACAGTGTAGTGACAAGGGGAGAAGTGGCACGGAAATTTGCAAAACCAGCGGCGGTGGGGGGAATATCTGTTAGCGAGTACCTCTTCAATCTTCAATCAATGCAGAGGAACACAAAGCTAATAGGGGAACTTCTTCGGCTAGTACTTTTTACACTGGTTACAAGTAAATCGTTGTTGTGTTTGGCGTAAATTCAAGGTCATTACGAAACCAACGACGAAATACTATCATTGGTAATTTCCTTGCTGCGATAGCGGGAATACTGAAGTCTCTTTTGTTTTCTTTTTATTGAATGTCTACGCTCGTCAGTTCGTACTAAAAAAGAAGAGGAGTAGGTATGGAGACCAAACTATCGTTGTTATAGAAATTCTTTAGGGTTGGTTTACATCTATCATATTAGGAATTGCTACACTCCACGTCAAGAAGGGTTTGCATTCATCGTTTGCGAATCTTTTGCAGAGTAATGTAGTTTCTCGAGGCAAGGCAATAAGGTTGACAGGGCGCCACAAGTTTAAGCAACCCTTTTTTTGTGGTCATTGTTGATCCCCCAGCCGTACGGTCAGACCGTAACGACCCCAGCTGTAGTCTGTCAGGAGACCTCCTACTTAATTTTACCATTGCTGAATTTCCCCCATCTATTCTTCCCGTAGGATGATTACCATTTTTCCCCCTTCCGGTCGAATTTTTCATTTTATTCTTTTAGTCGTCTCTTTTCCAGACCCATCAAGTTAATTTGAAATGACTTACGATTACACTCAATTCATATTTTTTAGATTTCAAGATTCTATAAGACTTCTCAGTTTGAAAAACTGGAAAAATTGGGAGGGAAATGCAAACACGCACATAAAAATATATACATGCAAGACTAAAATTGTACAGTAAGTACAACTAATTCCTCTATAAAAAGGCTTCCCTTTCTTATTTGTAAAAGAGAAGTCAGGAAGGGGTAATGACAGAAAAAAAACACCGGATTGTAATCAGTAAGTCCTCTAATCTTTTTGATGCGAACCATTTCTCAAATAAGAAAAACAGAAAGAACACTGATTTTTCCTTCCAGAGAAAATGCGATGCCATGACTTCAGACCTTTTCTAAGCGTTGTATAGATTCATATTCTTAAATGATTTTACAAGTTTACCTCGAAATAATCTTTTATTTGAGCGAACATTCACCTTTCTTTCAGTCTACGTCCGCATAACCTCACTTCTTTCACCTCCTAAACGGGGGGCAAAAGTTCCCTCAAATAAAGTATTATTTCGTGATTTAATTAAAACATTAAAGATTATGAACTTATACATCGCTTTTTAAGATCTAGAGCCACGGTATTGCACTTTTTTTCTGTATTTAAGGAAAAATAAGCAAGTTCCTCCTTTTGTTCTCCCTATTTAATAAATTGTAGATTAGAACGCTCTTTCCTCCATTAATGGACATTTACCTACATACACATAAACAAAACATTGTCGTCACACCATGTCCTTCATTCAGTAGCCAATACTAAAAGTTTTTTTTCATATTTAATTTGAACATAAGAAATGCCACGACTATACCTTGACAAACGTTAGCCCTCAGAAGAAAATCTCACATAAAACTCATTGACGTCAAAATGAACAGTAACACCAGACTTTCGCTCTCCTGTCTCAAGGTTCAATTTCCTCAACTTAAGCACATGCTCTTTTAGTCCTACAATAGATCTTAAGGCAGAATATCTTGTTACCCATGAGGTCATCCACGTAATTATGCCAACAAGAATTGAGAAAATACAAGTAGGCCTACATTAAAATCTCCGAATCACAGAAACAACGACCAACCCATTGATGTAGTCTATCTCAAGCTGTTTGTTTTGAAAATTGTTTTTTTAATAATCTCGCACCGAAAAAAAAAACATCTTATTTGATACGGCGTAGTCCGCGTTTCAATCACTGAACCACAATGATTGATTGAATAACATTTTTCCAAATTCTTATGATCTGCTGGTCTTTTAACTTTTTAACTGGCCCTTTTTTAGAAATCCTTGCGGTATTACCATCATTCCTAACGACATCGTAGAGTGGTGTCCATACTGTTGTATTGGTATTCTTTCGCAGTAAAAACGTTTACGGATTATATCACAGACATTTTAAAAACAATTTTCCAATTTATTAAATCATAAGTAAAGTCTCCTGATTGATGCGGGAGTCCCACGCCAAGAAAGAGGCCAAAAGTTTATCGCAGCGCACGTCGCCATCTTGGCTCATGATCGAGTCCCTGTGCTGAGCCCACCGCAAGCGTAGCGAGTAAGTCTAAAATTACAAGCTCTAATTTTATGAGGGCAGATCGTGAGTGATCTTAAATTACAGAGCCTTGACTGGACCATTTCCACTTTCGTGGGCTGGCTTTTTCCCGGAACTCCGTGCGAAGCGCCGCGCCAAAGCTGGGGCTCCTTCCCATTGTCTTTGAGCTTCGCGACATAACGCCACCAAGCCACTTCAATTTACGCCTGTTTATTCATGTTAAAACAGAAACTGGTGGGGAGACTGATCAGGCCGCTGAGGGAAGTTGCGGTTCTTGCAGCGCTCCTCCGAACAGCGACGTTTGCCAAACTTTTCCTCGTTCGCATTCGTCCGGGTAGACGTCTTGTTGGGGTTCAGAATACTTATGATACAATCGTATGTATGAAAGGTGCGATTTCCCACCTTTTGCGTTCCACCTTTCGTCGCAGCTTTCCGCGCGGAGTAATACAGGAGCGAGGCACAAGACGCGTTACCTAACCGAACACCAAGTGAACCATAACGAACGTGCGCGGTTGTGGGTGGTTACATAACTTTGTTTCTGAATCTGCGTCCCAATAAGGACAATGCACCATAATGCGTCCTAATCCTTCGGTTAATCCTATGTAACCCTGCGTTACTTGCTGTGATCCGTGTGGTTTTGTAATCCCGCGTCGAGTTCACTTGGAACAAATATCCCGCGGCTATTTGGCCGGCTACCGCTCGAGTGAGGAAGCGGGATCGGTAGGGATTTTCTGGGATTACGTAGAATTACATAGGAATATCTTAGATATTACGCAGATTACTAAGAAGTCATTAGTGGTGTAATATTTGGAGTCCTAAACCAGATTACTTGTGTGACGGCCTTCACAAACGCTTACGTTTCTTAGTGGAACTTATATGGAACTCCTTCTCAATTGAACGAAGAAGTTAAGAATGTTAATGATGATGTCGAACTGTTTCCAAACATTCAATAATTTTCCTGAAAGGTTGATTGATTTCCGACGGCTTAAAGTAAATAGGAGAGAGTAAAGATGTTATCCAATCGCAATGTCAAAAATCGACAAATCCAAAACGAGTGCTGTGGTCCCGAGACTCTTTCTCAGGCTTCTTGCGGTTATTTATTGTTAGCTTAACGATGTGCTTTAATTACACTATAGGATCCTCCTCGACAGATTCTAGCTGGAAATCGAACTAAAAACATAATCGCATCTGCCTCTTTCATACAATGAAAGCCATTGCTGTTTAGAGGAGTAGTTTTACACTTTTTGGACAGGTGTGAAGGGGATCGTTTTAAAGTGCAGACCCCACTAATTGTATTCAGCTACCCTCAAAAATTGTTTGTATGGCCGTATGCACCTGAAAAATATAGCTGCCATTCCATTGACTCAAAAATTATTTTTTGTTGCTAACATAAGCTCACCCCTCCCGAGACTGGTAAAATGTCTAAATATGAGATCTAAAAAATGTTAAATACTTCGAACGCTGTGATGTTTTTCGTGTTGTGACACCTTGTGAAGCTTTTGTCCGATCGACTAGTTACGTCAGGGGTGCGTATAATCAAATTCATTATTCTCGTCGTCTAGAACAAGTACTCTCAGGGGTGGGTCCTGTTTCACTTTCTTTGTGGAGAGGACTGGGGTACGCGAGATGTTTCGCGGATTCAGTCATTAAAATCAAACTCTTCTATGAACCAAATCTTTTCTTTTCTTGTTTCAGCCGATGCCCTAACTTTTAACAATTTTACCCCCCCTCCCCCGCAAATTTTCCCCTCGTGACGAACACTGACCGTTTCACCCAAAAAAAGGAAGTACTGTACTTTTGCATGTAAAACCTGGAAATTTCATGGACCAGGCTGACTCACAGCCGTACCACATAACGATTTAAAAAAAAATACTTAAAATTCCGTCGTTGCGAATTCCAAACATAAATGGGCTCACTGAAAAACATTCAGAGCAATTTTGGATTTAGTCATTTTTGTCGATTGTTTTGCATGTTTTTAACTACATCTACGGAATCTTCGAGCTTCACAACAACAGCATAGAGCGTGGGAAAATGATGGACTCCTAAATCTCGATTTTAGCGCGACCCAGCGGCAGCAGCCCGAACTGATGGCCCACAGGCATGGAGGGGGTCGGCAGCGGTGGACTGCCGCCGCGAGATGGCGCTGAAGTCGGGATTTGGGATTCGACAGTTTCTCCACGCCTCATAGCATTTCTTTTTTGTAAGTGCAACCTTTACTTGTTAGTTATTATAACCACAGGGAAAACTTGGCTGGGGATTACACGTATCCCAGATAACAGCTGTATTTGTCAAGAAATACATTTTCTTACAGATTTGGGTCTTTGAAAATGAACCCATCAGATCGTTTTTAGCGTGCCGCAAAACCAAAAGATTAATTAATATTTGCAGATCGGAATTACTCATAGAAGAGCATGTTCTAACATCTGAGAACCGACATGATTCTGTAGAATAAAAATTAAGGCGTAAACATTTGAATAAATACGCACTCCTTGCGGTCAGTCAAAGTCCAACGCGATGCCATAGATTATGACATGCATCGCAGAATTATGAGCATGCTAGATTTTCAAGCTGTCTCTTACGAAATAACGTCACAGATGAAAACCGATTTTAATATCAACACGGTTGCAGGTTTTTCATATGTATTCGGCATTTAGGTATGAATACCAATGTTGCATGCAAGGTGAAAGCATCATTTCTTCAGTGCGATAAAACGTTTCACTACCTCTTCAATGATCCTCTAAGTTGATCAACAGCGACTGCCAGTCGGAAGTCACGACTTTGTACGTTCGCACATCACCGGAACATATTCCTGTCGCTGATTGGTTCCCGCAGACGCACAACTCGGTGAACCGCCGACCACGAATAAAAGACAATTGGCTGAACCCGGTGGATTTACTTCCACTGAATATTGGTTGTCGTGAAGATTGACGTCTGTGGCATTAACTTCTACGGAACTCTTCATTGAGAGAACAACGACTGTCATGTAGCAGGAAGCTACCAGTTCGATCTGAAGCAATTAGGCCTAGAGGCGTGTGATTGCGTTGGAAACTTTATCTGCGTCTCCGTTGGCCGGGCTGCCATTGCCTGGCAGGCCGGCCGCGTCAACTTCTTGTTAATACTTCAGTTGAGAAGTATTGACTGTGTGCGGCTGCCTCGGCGAATCGTCAAATCCTCCCCTACGCAAGCAGCCGCGGAGCTGAGCTGCGGGCCTCTCCCTCAGCTCTGGATTACGCGTGTAAACATGATCCACCGGGCCGGGCACGGCCACCCCACGCTCGCAACGGCCCGCTTCATCCCCATGTGGATGTACAGGGCCGCCTCCACAGCATCCCACTCATCCTCCAATTCTCCTACATATAATTCAACCTCTGAAAACATTCGTAGATATGCTCCTTTCGTCGCTGCTTCAATTAGCGTGTCTATCTCCTCATCCGCCGTTTATTTCGCTAGATCAGTTTTCCTGTACATTGTTTCGAGGTAGACCTTGGAGGAATACGGCATGGAGTAGCGGTGTAGACGCTCCATGTTCCACCTATACGGAAAAGGCCGCCTAATCTATTTATTTTTACTCAAAAGTGAAGATATTAAGTTAAATAATGGCAAGTCGTCAATCCTCACTTTTTCTTGATCAACGAGAACATCCTTGGCAAATGCTTTCGCTTCTGTTCGTCTTGCGATGGAACAAATCAATCGGTACCTTGTGTTTCTAACACGTTAAATTAAGAAGCTGTGGTTAAAAGAAATCTAAATTATCATTTTAACTCTGTGGCTATCGGCGAAGAGCTTGAACACCTACGGAAAACAAAATTAGGAGAACAATTGCAAATTTAATTGATTTTATTTTACTCCATCGTTCTTCCTTGCAATATTGCGAACGATTCGAAACTACGTACGACTCGCTGCCTGTTAAAATGACGCCAGTTCCGAAAAGAAAAAGACCTCGCGCGTACCGTCACTACTCCATAATGTATTCCTCCAAGGTTAGGCTTACCACGTATAGTGTCCCATGCCATTCGTCGTCAATTCGAGTGGCGCGACAACGGAGGGCGCTACAAGGCACATAACATAAGTTAATTCATTTTATTAGTCGCCAAGCCTGATGACGCTTACCTTATTGAAGTGGCACTTACTAACGCCGAAAATAAAGCGACATCAAGCTTGGTGACTGCCAAACAGGAAATGCTAAACACGAATGTAAAGCATTTAGCGAGATCACGAATTTTAAACTTCAGATAATAGATGAAGATGATCCAAAAAATATGCCCCACCCCCTTAAAAGTTCATAAGCATCGGTAATTTAAAAAATATCATCCTACTTTATAGAATGCGGTCATACCTTCTTAAAGAATGTTGTCTAGACCTAAGAAACCGTATGCTCAAGTCAAACAATAAATCGGTAAAATATATTTTAATGCTTGAATCAAGAATGTAATTTTTTAGATAATGACATAATTCTACAAAATAAGGAAAATAAGTAATCATTAATCATATCGCAAAAAAATATTGCATCGTTGATCTATTTTAAACATACTCATGAAGTGACAGTCATGAAAATGGAAACCGCTTGTATAAGTAGAATATTTTTCCGGAGTAAATGATATAGAGACCGGACTCAGGTGAGAATGGCTTTACGCGTTAATCTGGACGCGGACTTAACCTTAAAAGCCCTGCAATATATTGGTAGTCTGAGCAAGGGCAAATGACAGACACGAAAAAAATGAATATTTGAAACGAAGAAAATAGAGTGACTTCTCGGCAAAGGTCATAGGGTTTGGTGTCTCCTTTTACTTCCCTGCGTTGGGACGTGCAAAACTAAAAGATTGGAAAAACACCGAAACGTCGGAGTTGAAGTAAACCCGCACTGTTCTGAGTGCGCAAAACGTCAAGAAAAAATGTTTCTTTCTTCTTTTCCTTTTTTAGATGGTCACGGGTCTTGGTATGAGTATTTAAATAACCTTCTCTTGAAACTTGCTTCTGCGACACACACGGAAAAAAAGCGGTCGTTACCGGATTAAGAGTGAGTTAACATTGATATCCAACATAATTCTGGGTTAAAATTAAGGCAGTTGAGAGGTGGTCTCTACTGAAGTAACATATTTTTCTCATTCTTCCTCATTGTAATATCTCCCACCTTCCCCTATAAGAGGTACGCTGTTTCATTTGTATCAACAGCTTCTGTACAGTACTTCCTCGTAGGATTCAAAGAAGCCTTAGACCAGATCAAGGGTAGGCTAAAGTTTGCAAGAGTGCCTCCACCAGTTACGGATTTAGGGAGCTCTTGACATCGAGTCTGCTATTAAGGGTCATGACTCTTAAACAATCTTTAAATATGGAAGTATCCTCTCACGTGTCAGCAAAAGTCAAAGGTATCGATTTACATCATGACAAATCAAGCAATAGCTCATATCTCTTCAGTATTGAGGTTCAAGTCACCCTGAATCACTTACATTTACCTCCTAGTAGTCCTCAGAAAGATTTTCAAATCATTAGAAATGAAAGGGCAGGTGGGTCATTCCACGTCAAGTGATCAAACGAGCTGACGCGACCTCTTTCCGATTTCGATGAAAATTGGTGTAGGCGTTCTTACCTGAAAACTATGGTATGCCACGTCTTTTTACGGGGAAAAAATATTACGGAATTTACAAGGCAGTGAGTTCTTGGGTTTTTCTTCATTCTGATGTCGGTTTTTCGTAAATATCTTGAGACTTACAAACTATGAAAATGCGCCATTAGTTTTTATAGAAAGGGGGTACTCCCGCGATTGTTTCAGTATAATATCGGCTATAAGTTATCTTTGCGAATTTGGGGGGACTTTAAAATCTTGATGAGCCCATAACTTGTAACACCATAGTACAGAGTTTTCTCCCTAGCTTCAGTTTTCTTCTCTTTGTGCAAAAAAATGACTAAGTGACTTTTTGTTTTAATAAACAATATTTTAGGTAAGATTTTGCATATTTTGTCGGTTTTCTCTATCGCAAACGGCCAAATATTTGTGAGATATTCTACGTGAAATTTAATGTGGTCCCCCAGAATCCGTTTTTTTTGTAGTCATTGTTTGGACAGTCTAGGACTATTTTAAGCCGGTTGCACACGATGCGTTTTTTTCGTGCTGGTTCGGTTGCGGGTTTCTCATATTTGGCGCCCGGTATGGGTCCCTTGCTGGGAAGGGCTCGCACACGGTGCTTGCTGCCTTGAGGACAAGTTCCCTGAAGGCTGTGCGGCAGTGGGTGGTAGATAGATAGATGACAGCTACCAATGTCAACAAAGATGGCTGACCCTGGGACAAACGCCTATGAAGAAGTCTGTTATAAATATTACAAATATTATTGCGATCAGTATTATCGCGCTGAAACTAACCGTAGGCGAAAATTGGCTGCTCTGGCCGTCTCTCTGGTGTCATTGCCAATGCTTGCTACGAACCAGAGAAGGCGGACGATATGGTCGCGTAATTGGTTGCTACGGAGAAATTAAAATTTAAGAGGACTTGGCGTTTTAAATATGCCGTTTGATGAGCCAGGGTAAGTTAAATTCTTATTTCTGTTATTTTTTTCAAGTTTACAATCGAATTCGGGATTTATATCTCGACCCGTTTATGTTTTTTGTGAACCTAACCTCCATGTATTCTTTGATTGCAGGCCAGAAGATTCTAAGTCTTTGCAAAACTACACTAGGATGGATGAGTGCATTTTGAACGAGTTATTGGGTCTTGTGGGACCATTTATTCAAAAACAGACCACTGTGATGAGAGAGCCAATTCCTCCGAAACAACGTCTAGCTGCGACTCTACGATTTCTAGCGACCGGCAACTGTTACAAGGACGTCAGCTACAGTACTCGCGTTGAGGACAATACATTGGCAATACAAATACCAGAAAAACTAAGTGCCCTTGTTACTGTTCTTGAAGCCAAACAGATGAAGTGCCCTACAAGTGCTTTGGAATGGGAGGCTGTGTCGGAAAGATTTAATGCTTTGTGGCAATTTCCAAACTGTCTTGGTGCTATTGATGGAAAACATGTTGAGTTCAGAGCCCCAAGGTCAGCAGGTTCTTTGTACAGGAACTATAAAGGGGGGAACAGTATTGTGCTCTTTGCTTTGGCTGATGCTACTTATCGATTTCTTCATGTTGATGTAGGCAGAAATGGCAGAACGCACGATTCAAATGTTTTCATACAAAGTGAGCTGGGTATAAAATTGGAATTGGGGGAACTAAATCTGCCTGACTCTCAGTCCCATTACCAGGCACCCGAGAGCCCATGCCTTTTGTATTCCTTGGAGATGATGCATTCTCTTTAAAAGTGAACTTTATGAAGCCATATCCAGGGCATGGTCTCTCTCGTGAGAATAGGATATTTAATTACAGGCTGAGCAGAGCCCGAAGAGTTGTGGAGAATGCTTTTGGTATACTTGCAAACAGATTCCGTATTTTATTAACAGCTATCAATTTGGATGTGGATAAAGCTGAACTTATTGCGTATGCTTGTGTCCTGCTTCACAATTTCCTTCTTGATAAATATCAAAATTGGTATATTCCCTCAAGTTTCCGAGATGGTACTGGAGTGTCAAATCTTGAAAGTGTACCTCAACGAGGTGGAAATCGTGCCTCAAATGACGCTTTAACTGTAAGAAACAAATGTTCACTTTACTTTATTACCATAGGTGCTGTTGAGTGACAAGAGAGAAGTGTGCAGGGAGTTAACTATTGAAATTTGACATTAATACCTGTCTGTTTATCAAGTTCAAGTAGAGCTTTCATGGTTTGTGAACTATATTATGTGCACAATTTTACAATGAAATGGTGAAATGACCATGCATGAACATCCAGAAGATAAGATATGCATAAATATTTGCTAATACTATGTAAGT
>Ga0058701_10005901_pt1 | contig 10264 bp, 9 predicted proteins | sample AgamicOrMae_FD_97039 | JGI IMG/M metagenome (GOLD analysis project Ga0058701, IMG submission 97039) | Agave microbial communities from Guanajuato, Mexico - Or.Ma.e | ecosystem: Host-associated > Plants > Phyllosphere > Phylloplane/Leaf | place: Guanajuato, Mexico | collected 2012-06-04 | reverse complement strand
TTGTCTATATGTACGGGATGCCTCACTTCAGTTGCACAAGCGCGAGCACCCACCGACCAACTGGAGGACTTCCCCAAAACAAGTGAGCCGAATGAGGCGTGTTCAGTCTTGACGTTAAATTTCTCTTGGGAGTGTGAGATCAAGAAGTTACGTTCGCCTATTTTAGGCGGTTTTAAAAAACGAAGAGTCTATTCGCACGGCAAACCCTTTTACAGAATACGAGATGCAGGAAGTTGGTCGACACGGAAGTTGTCCGACACGGAAGTTGTCCGACAAAACCCAACCTAACGACACCCGAAATTGTGGAACAGTTTCCCTGTCGAACACTTTCCCGTGTCGAACACTTTCCTCCGTCCCCAAAATATATTTGGGCCTCCTTGTCATGCGTTTAAGTCTCCGCATATAAATGCGCGCTTGTCAAGGACGCGCGAATAGAAATAAAAACCGATCCGTGCAACAACCAGTGTTTCTTACAACGGTTTGTTAGCTGCCATATGTCCAATAACCCATCAAAATTTTTCTGTCTTTAGGAAAAAGCAACAATAGTCGTGGTTGTTTTGGCGCTGGTATCAGTTACGGCTGTTTCCTCGGCCGCGGTGGTCTTCGAAGATTCAAGGTCGAATTCGAGAAGCAACAACTTTGAAACTGATTCGAGAGCGCTCCGAATTAATCAATCGCCGACTGGACAATCTTTGGAGGTAAGACTGGTTTGTGAAACGAGAGGGTCAAAAGTCTCAACCACCTTTATAAGGACGGTTTATTCTTCAGATACATTTAATTTCGACTGTATTGCCTTTGATAAGAGCAACACGATTTTCGATAGGCGAGCCTAAGCTATCGTAACTTAAGCTATGGCCTAAGCTATCGGCATAACCATTACAATTACTGCCAATAATAGGCAGGCATTTCTTCTCTATTTGCATTGGCGGAGACTTTACGAATATTCGTACGCGAACTTGGATTCATTCAAAATAAATGGAGCCTCCTTGACGTGCGTTAAAGTCTCCCAATAGAAATGCGTGATTCCATGAATTTATTTAGAAATATCATAAGCAAGATAAATGTGTGAGTTTCCGTCGATGGTATGAGAATATAAGTGGCGTCGATGCCGAAATCCATGTAAGGTATTGGAATGGGTCAAGCAAAACAGAAAGGCATCCGTGTTTCTGCGAACAGGAAGACGGTCGGCACCACCACCACCACAACCACAACAGGCGCAAGACGAAACCGGTCATTTGCGGGATAGCGCATCTCATCGCCAAGCGAGAAGCGGAAGGTCGAACACGGAGAGAAACCAGCGATGAAGGCAGAGGTCTAGGGGTGGCGGGCTTTCTTCTCGGCGCGTTCGTTGGTAGCAAGTACCAACAGCACCAATACCAGTACCAACACCAACCCCATCCACCTCCTCATCCGCCTCAGCAGCAACAGCAACAGCAAGGAGGGCAGCAACAACAGCAACAGCAACAAGGTAGCAACAACGAAGATTACGACCAAGTTGAAGATCAGGGAGGTGGAGGAATCTCAAGACCCGGAGGATTCAGGCCCGGAGGAGGCTCTACAGGCGGAGGAGGAAACCACGGGGGAGGCAATATCTGTAGTTCCTTGCAACACCAAAATGCTCAGCAGTATATGGGAGGAATAGGGAGTGGGAGCCATTTCCCGATCCTTGCTAGCATTCTCTCCAACGGCGGGAATGGTGGCAATCGGATCGGTCAGTTGCCCCCGTCCCAGAACCAGCCTCAACTCTCGCAATATCAAAGGCCGGGCCCCGTGCAATTTTCTCAATATCAAAGGCCCGCGCCGGTTAACGAGCCGCAACTTCAAAAACCGGCGCCGATCCAGTTCCAGCCCCAAAGGCCTGCGGTACAACAGCAAAACGGCTTTGTCAATACCTATGTCCGACCTTGGGTAGATTTATTTTTAAAATAACCTAGAAGTAATCAATAAAATCCGAATCACCTCGAGTCTTCTATGATCCTTGGCTGGAAGCAGCAGTGTACTGTACATAGATATCAAGGGGATGGGCGGGTTGCCTACCCACGAAACAAGAACTGAGTACTTACCTAGAAAAGTAGGGGAAATCCGTTGAGAAGATCGAAATCTCACCACGAAACCCTCACGTTTGTTTACCTCTTTTTCATTTCTTGTTTGTAATAAAAGTCGTGCTTCGGGGGGGGGGGCGCCGATTCATTGTAAAACTGCAGGAGACAGAAAATAATTTATCCACATTTAGATTGTTCCGCTACGGGGAAGCGACGACTAAAATGTGACTTTGTTACTATTCCTCATACTGTAAATAGGAGTTATCAAATTGCAATAAAAACGAGTCATTTGATTCCTCCAAGCTGGAATCTCTTAGTTCTATAAATGGGACATGAATATTGTTTCATATATTATACGATAACTCCACAGAGGATATACCATTATTTTATTTCCTTCTTTTTTTTTAAGAGCGAGCGTGATTGTCCGACGGATTTGCAATTTTTCAAATGCCACGAAGTTGCGAATTTTCACAGGAGGAGAACGCTTTAAATAAGAAGAAGACGAATTATAGCAACAAATTTAGTTTATTAGTAATCTGTGAATTCTTTCAATGTTTTCAAACAATCATATTTCTGTTTGCATTACAAGTAGTGTTCAATTACTGCTAATGAGTACATTTTAAGTGCAAAACATGTATGATCCACCAATACGTAAGGCATAATAACCATGACCACCGGAACACTTTTCAAAATAGTGTCAGCAACCGTACGATGACCATTCTTTTCAAATTAATGAAAAAATTTAAAACGTCGTGGACTTTTTCCATGTCAAAATTGGCCCGGTCATAATGTGACACCAAGTACATATTAAACATACATACATAACACTGACTACCGATAACAAGATAACTATCTGATTTTTTTTTCAGGACTAAAACATTTCAAAGATAGAAAAGAAATCACTTCTGGCATGGTCCAATAATAACGTACTTATTTCAAGTAAACCAATGTAACATTACACCTTAGAATGGACAACACAAATCAACCTTAACTATGCACACAGATACACCAAAGACTTCGAACCCCGGACCCAACATCTCATAGGCAGATGGACATTTCTCCAAATGCTGCCAAATCGGCAAAAACTGCAGCCGCGCCAAAATTTGAATTCCTGCCATTTTTTTCCGAAATATTTCGCATCTTGTAGACAAACATGAGAAGAATAGAGCTATCCATCTAAGAAGCTCGAAAGACTTTGGAAACACCAAGTTCAACCGAGTACACTGATTTTAAAATACGTCAAGCGTTCGACAGGGTAAGTAGAAATTATTTTTTAGTATGAGGTTGTCCACCTTCAAATGAAATAGGGTTCAAAAAATAAGTACTACAAGCTAAAATTTAACAAATTTGGAATTGCACATAAATTACCACAAAATAACGCCCGATTTCTAAAACAAAACCCAGAAAAATTAACGACAAAATAAATATATTTTTTCAAATAAACTGTTAAGGAACATCTGTATGCACAGTTACAAAGAAATCAAACTCAATATAACACAGACAACTTTCCAACACTATGTTTGTTGCAAACGGGCTGGGCTGACTCTGGACGGAGTTGAGGGGATAATGCCGTCTTTGGTAAAACAAATATACAAATTTTATATACAAAAGAATACGCGCGAACTTACGCGTTCAATTTGGATTCCTCACAGCAATTTTAAATAAGTACACCTTTTAGATCACACTAAAAATGTTAGTTGGATAAGATTAGAAAGTTTCGCTACCCGCAAACTGATGTAACATTGATACCAAATAGTTACTTTTAGCAAAATGACTTAAAATTACATCACAGGCTGACAGCTTGCAGGCTTTCAGAAAACTGATTGTAATTGTTGCGCTGATCGGGGGAAGACGAAGTTCCCCGATCCCGCCTCCAAATTTCTGTAAAATCTAAAACACCCTCCGTACAACTTTCAGAGTCCAAGCCGGTCCACTAAAACATAGGTTCATAATTAACACAACCTGAGGATCACATCACAAGGTCAAAGAAAACCTTTAAACTCCTTCCGATGTAGTACAATCTTAACTTACATCAAAATACACCACAAACACGTAGGCACGCGCCCTACATTAACTTACCAACTTACAAAACGTAAATTTGTCAGACGTTAAACGCCCCTCAAACTAAATTTAAAAATAAACAAAAAAATCCGATTAGTTTCAAGACAGGTACCAGAGTGGATAGCTTCCAAACAATGTTCTAATAAAAACCAATTCCAAAAAATCTACCTTTTTTACCAAAGGTGCTCGAAAAAGATATTTTCCATGGCAATGATAAAAAATACCTCCTAAGCCTGTTATTTTTAAATTTAATCATTAACGTTTCTTGTCCTTGAATAGGCGGCTTTTCACAAGTTTATTTGCCGCTCGCCAAGTACCCACAAAAAACGACGCAGAACGATTCTTTTCTCGATTCGTTTTTCCAAGATGTTGTTTTTGATTATTAGAACATTATTCGAGAAGAAATTGCCTTACTTTACGAACGCGCACGTGCCTACAAACAGGTAACAACAAATCGCTTCCAGGTGTAAAAGGATTGGATGAGCAGTGGCACAAAGGTTGGCGCTTCTGGCAGCAGAGTCCCACATGGTGGCAGGGAAGGGCGAGACACGGGCCAGCAGGGCTGCCGGCTCATTTGCCCGGCCGTTGGCCGGCGGCTGCGGCCGAGCCAATCGCGCCTCTCCTCTCCAAGGACTCTACTTCGCAGATCGCGTCCCCAACTCTCAATTACTCCCAAAGCAAACTTTACATATCACAAATTTTTGCATCCTTCTAGGTAAAATCGCCCATTGAGTTAAAATTCTATCGAACGGATGAACCCCATACAGCCAGGTGAATGAAGCCATTAAAATGGTGAAACATTTTAGGATTTTTTTTCGCTTGCAAACAGAAGCATTTTAACATGGAAGTTTCTAACTTGACACGTAGCTGACACATCCCACAAGGACAACAAAAATATTTTCTCAAAAATTTTCCTTACAATAGGTTGTACCAATCTATCAACTTTTAGAGAAAAATCTCACCTACACACAGATCTAGTTTAGAAAAGAAACCAAAGTTGTTTTACATTTTACACACCACATATACATCGTATAATGAAAACAGGTTATTTACTCGCTATGTTCCAGAAACACACAAAAGCCGAAATGGAAAGAAAAACTTGTCATTTGGGTTTTGCTCTGCACAGATACTTCGACACAATCGCGATCAGCAAACGCAGTTCAAACTGTCGACGGCCGGTGATCACTTACGTTTGTCACAAGAACAAATACAAATTCTGAGGACTCCCATCAGTGAAGACGGCTACGTTCCCAAGTTTTCACGTTTCACGGCGACGCGATGGTAGCTTCCTCTCAGTGAAAGGAGCGACGGCAAATATCAAACAAAGAGCACATATTTTAACACGTCTTGTGACGGGAGTCCCTTCTTAAAATGGTAAACATCGATTGTAATTCTTAATTTTACAACACTGAAAAATTGCCATCGGTGAGGTTAGGATGGAATGGCGCGTCATTGTCACTGGCCACTGATCAAAAAATGACACCTTAACAACGAGGCCGCCTTGCCTCTTGGTGGAGTAACATGCTGTACAGTAAACCTTCATACGGTTGCAGTATGGCCAATCCTAGCAAACTGAAGGGTAAGTACACAATTTGTAGCGGTCCGAACTTTTCCACTGGCGTCATTAGGTTGGCAATAACGCTAAAATGGATCCGGCAGCGTACAAGCCTCCGTTTCTAGATGCATCAGTAATGCCAACATCAATTTCTGAAAAGACTGTCACTGAAAGTGAACGGCTTGCGACTTTTGATCTCCATGTTTTTTCATGAACCATGCACATCCTGTCCAGGTTACAGTGTTGCATGAAACATTGAACAGCAGACTACGATCATTAGCGTGAAGTGTGACATGATTACAGGGTCACAGACATTAATCCGTTTCCTCATCCTCCATGAGCTTAGGCGCAGGCTGAGGCCGTCTCGTAAGGCGCGAGGCTTCAAGGGGAACCTTAACGCCGCACACAAGTGCAACTTACATTAGTCAGATCTATCCGCCATGATCATCAGGATCCGTTCAAGTACATGGGAGCAATGCATGATCCATTCCGGGCCGGCCAACACAAATACCATTTCGGCATAAAGCACAGATATTCAAATATTACTGTACATCAGGAAACCATAATCAAGTAAAAAAAAGAACAAAAAACGCGGTTTTCTATATTACACCTAAAACTAAAAATATACCGGTATAAAAACTCACAATGCTAAGGACATTGCTTGACTGGGTATCAGTCCCAATGGGCACATAAAAAATGAAGACAGGTAATAAAAAAAGAATTAATAACCAGGCGCAGACACACTTGGGTCCCGCGAATCACGAAGAGACCTTCACACACACTCCTTCACGCACACACATTCAAATAGATAACAAAGTTGACCGATGAAGCAAGCAACAAATTCGCCACTCCCTCAGCCGTCCCGTCCTTCATTCATACACTGACTCTTTCATTCAAGCAGCAGGCAGGCGGGCGGGCAGACGCACTCTTGCTCACTCGCACGTATCGCAAACATGACAAGGACGGAGGTGCCAACTACACCGAAGCACAGGTGCAAGTCCTTCTGATAAACTTGAGCGATTTAAAAATACGTAAGAACATGACATCCTTCGAGCATCCCTACAAAGTCGTCTCGGTCGCGAATGGCCGACTATTCAGATTGAGGTGAGAAGAGATGCCTGCGAAGAGTTGCCAAGTTGAAACCAAAGCAATTCAGAGCAATACGCCTAGAGCCAACCTCACCAGTCTTCATACCTAGATCAAACAAAGTGCAAAAGTCGATCGATATAAAAATATTTTCTTTTATAAAATGCTCACTTGTTAACAAAGTCTATGTAGTAAAGAAATTGAGATGGAAGGCGAAGCAATGTCGGTCTTGCGCTCCTCTTTGATAAACAGGACTTTTGATTCACTTTTTTCTCAAACTGTGAACATCTGTATACAAATATAAAACATTTAACAAAGTCCTACTGGCCAAGGGCTCAGCTACGCTACGCACGGCATGCAATCTACAACACCTAGTCAGAACATCAATTCACGAAACATTTATTTATATCATATTTTATTCATAAGGGGGCTGGCCTACACCCTTCGGGGTCTTTTTTGCTTTGTAGAAACATTGTCAATTGGCACCGACTGGTAAAGTGTCACCTAGGGCTGCTCTGAGTAGCATCTAACTAAGCATCTAGCCGAACCGAACTGACCATTCGAGAAGCAAACAGCTTGGAAAATCGGTCTAAAAACTTTTAGCAAACGAGCTAATGCTTTCACAAAGTCTAGCACAATTCTTCGATACGGCCCGGCCCGTGTTTTCAATGACAGCAGGACGATTCCAACGAGAGCCAACGACGCTACCCAACATGTTCCGCTTCCGCTGACGAGCGCGCCGGTTTCAACACCGCGTCCGTCTCAGGGCGTCTGCACTCTAGCGTAGACTCTACACCTACACACTACATTCGCTCGGAATCTCACTCACACAAAACATACTCATCACGACATCAAGCTTACAGACACTTGTACTTGTTCACAGACACGTGATTTCATTTTTTTTTACTTTTCTCCAAAGTTATTTGACAACGAATCGTCAATCCTTGACTCCGCTGACCCACGACGGCACTGTACAGCTCTCAAGGGTACGGTACGACGGTAGAAAGGCTGGAGACTCAACAAAAGACATGACATGTCTGCTACGACATCAAGTTGTGGTGATAAAGGACACTCAACACTAATGCAACTCGACATTAACATTTTCTTTGTACTTCCAATCAACATTGATGACACAATGAGACGACATGTGACACAAACACACAAACCAAAAGTTTCTCGTTGCCCTCCCTCGCGCAAGTTCACATAAATCAGAAGAGGAACTCTGGCTTCAGAAGCTGCCCAAATCAATTCAAACAGGAACAAAATGGACTTGCGAGTATTTCTGCGCATAACAATAGGAGCGCCCAGTCCGGACGCAGCTCCAGTCCGGTCCGATACGGTCTGGCCTGCGTCATACACAAAACACGTTAGCCACGACCTTTCATCTAATACTAACATTCTACGGTTTACGTGTCGTGTATAAAATGAGGTAGTATGGTTAACTTAATATATACGACATTTAAAACAAGAAGTGGGCTCAGACGACCCGAGTCTAAAGTATATTTATTGGTAGTAGAGAAGAAATAGATCTAAGCTGATTCATTGTACAAAAGTACGTACACCCGTATTCAGAAAAAGTCGACCCGTAAGCATCAGCACGTAAACGGTGCTTTTATTGTAACTATATAACAATGCACTCTAGCCATGTCTCCCCGTTATCAATCCAGCAAGCATTCATGCATATGAGACAAAAAAATACCACTTATGTTAAAAAAATACCCGATAGGGTTGCGTATATTAAGTTGGAACTATTGGTACCCAAACAGGGGTACCAAAGTCAGACCTGAGGTAGCTTATTTGTACTGTCGGCCCCACGATTATGTGGATGCCTGGATGAGGTGATGTACCGATATTCTGATATAACAGGAATCATTTAACGACGGCAGGTGCAACACATTTTCCGCGAGGAAAATGCAACTTCCATGTTTTTAAAAGTTTTGTCCAGCAATACCTGGACTTGTGTCCTGATTTCTGCAAGTTCCAATTAACCAGTCATTATTTTTTTTAATATCAAAGACCCGATAGGTGGAGCTGTTTATGTTTCCTGGAAGCAAAGTCTTCACCAGACTCCCTATTCTTCTGACTGTTTTCCGGGGGTCTCTTTGCAAGGGAAATAGTGAACTGGATGCTTGCGATACACGAGTTAATCTTCGAATGAATCTATGGAAGGAAGTAGTGATTGTTCGTATACCCAATGGGTAACTCGTAACTCGATCAAATCCACTGCCTTGGAAACGGAGCAACTGCGTTGCAAACAAAAAGCGTATCGGCACATCACAAATTGCCGCACAGAAATTCGTGCGCAAATCTTGACTGGATGGGATCAGTTACGTGATGTGTTCTGTGTACATAATACACTCTGTTTAACCTAGTAGTAAGCAAATGTATGAGGTAGATGGGCACAAAATTATGCTGTATAGCATAATTCGCCTTTCCCGTTTGTACTTGTCAACAATCTTGTGCTAAACAACTGCACCATTTCTTAATTACGTAGCAATACGCTACAACCTGAGTTTGAAGCCTGAGTGTTCCTAAAATTACGACCTAAGGAAAAAAGTGATTTACGATTATACCCTATGTCCCTGAACAGAGTACCTGAGAACTTGATCAAATTCGAGGAGGGAAGAATAACATGAGCAATAACGCTGGGAGGAGGCATAACTGAGGGGGGAGGGCATAACTGAGGGGGGAATACGTAGATTAGGACGCGGCGACTTAGGGTCGTTGCGAGGGCTTGGCCTACACATTACTCAGTGCAAGAGAGTGGCTACTTGTTTTGCCGCGTGCGAACTTGCACGATCCTAAATTCACAATCAAGACAGGCTAGTCTTAGATCGTTGTCTGCCTCCTCTCACGCCCAGCAATCCCAGCTATCAAACAGCAACAATTATTTTAAGAGTGTAACGGGCTGTAAAATTTAAAAGAGATCGGTTTGCGCAGTGCAGCCTGAGTCGCTATTGACATAGCTTTGACATTCTTCAGGCTCGCACTAACAGTTTTCTCAAAGCTCTACAGAATAAACACGATCCGAAAATAAAGTGTAGGCCACAGTTGGGTTAAAAAACAGGTTGAAAACAGGCTGTTTTCAAGTCTAGATACTGATCTGCATTCGAGCCAGACTGGTACGGTGCTGCTAGTGTGACCTTAAGTCGGGAAGACCAATCACAGACCACCTAGTCTAGTCAACCACCAGGTCTAATAAATTCATTCATTTATATTAATCTACAGGGTGGTAAAGTAAATACTGAATCACTTGGGTGCACCGCAATGTTATTGGCCGGTGCACCGAAACCCGTATTGGAGGTAGATAAAGGTATGTATACACACAATCAAACAACGGATGGGCCAACAAAAACAGAAAATACTGGGTTAAAATTACACATGAGCGTTACGTGTCTATGTACATAAACGAACGAAGCGCGGTTAATTATTCTAGTGGGGGGGACATTCGTGAGGTAACGCCGCGAGGGGGGGGTTTTCGCGACGGAGGGGAGGGGGAGGTTTGACTTGCGCGCGCACA
>Ga0058701_10005900_pt1 | contig 10264 bp, 9 predicted proteins | sample AgamicOrMae_FD_97039 | JGI IMG/M metagenome (GOLD analysis project Ga0058701, IMG submission 97039) | Agave microbial communities from Guanajuato, Mexico - Or.Ma.e | ecosystem: Host-associated > Plants > Phyllosphere > Phylloplane/Leaf | place: Guanajuato, Mexico | collected 2012-06-04 | reverse complement strand
TTTGGTCGGAGAGTAGTCTAACATATGAAGAATAGGCCCCCCTTTTACTTTAATATTATTTATTCAAAAATAAACGATCAAAGCACGACAAACAAGAAATCAAATCAAATAAGCAAATCAAATGAAAAAAAAAGTACAGTTTGGTCATTTTTCTACCGAAAACGGAGGTAACAGTACCTCTTGGTAAGCCCGAGTATCGCCTGAGCCGCTTGTGGTACCAGTGTTTGTTGCCTATGTTAACGCGGGATATAGAGTCCGGAGTACCGCGATGTCCGGACTAACAAATGTCCGGATTAGCGGGAGAGCACTGTATTTTCTTTTCTGAAAATTTTACCCGTTACCCACTCGTTAAACCTTCATTCTAAAGTTTTATACGTTTCCCGTATCATATAAAAGTTTTAACCGTCATAAACTTCTGGATAATCGCATTGCTCAAAATATGTGTCCAGCAGACAACCTGGACACTCACCTAAGGTTATAACCTTACACTCACCTTCTGACCTGGGTTGTCTGCTGGACACAAATTGTGAAGAAATGCGATTTTCGGAAAGTTTAAGACGATTAATACTTCGTGATACGATACGAAAAAAGGTATTAAACTTCCTAGAGAAAGATTCAACACGTGGACCGAGAGTTAAAATTCCAAGTAAATAAAATAATTCGCATTTTCAAAATCAAAGATGGCGGGAGACTGTTATGGTCTGAACTTTCTGCTGAAATAGGCCTACCTCATTGGTATCGCTCAGCGGCGATGGCGGGGATGTAGTCAGTTTTCTTTGTTTTGAATTTTGATACATAGCCAAAACTATTTGCGAGAAGAACTTTATGGTCATTTGAGACATTGAAGCGCTGGTCGTTCTATTGCAACCTCCAGTCTGCTGGTCTAGTCACTTCGCTACTTAACCAACAATGGGGACCAATAGAAAATCGCTCACACTGTCAGAAAAGTTACACTGAATCGAGGGAATATACAAGTATCCCGTTGAAACACGGACGGAAATCGCTAAACGGCTTCAATTACCCTCATCGACTCTCAATGGGATTTATGCCAAGAAAGAAGAAGTGCAAGCTGCAGCGGGCAATTGCAAAATCGACGTTCCACAAGCGATGTTTTACCTAAGAAATGCCTGGAATAAAGTGCCTGCAGAAACAATCCTGAATTGCTTCAGGAGCGCCGGTTTCGATACGCCATATACTGATGATAACAACCCGTAAGTGCACAAGATGATACAATTTTAAATCGTTGTTTCTTCATATCACTAATTGTACGATTTTTATTCAAAGGGGCGATGAAGGTTCCGAAGAAGAAATGCACGTGACCCTACACAGCATGTGGCTGAGACTGAGGGAAGACAAGAACGTTTCATTCAACGAGTACGCTGCCGTCGTCAACGACTTGAGCACAACTGGTTTTCTCTCTTCGGAAGAGCTATGCGATCAAGCTACCCAGAACGAGGGCTCTAGTGACGAAGACGATTCCAATGAAACGATGCCGCTGCCAACCCACGAACAAGCTGTGTTATCCCTCGACTGTTTACCATACTTAATTTATGTTTTAAGAACCAGCTTTATTTAAAGTGGCATAATACCTTGAAGAACACAGAGTTTCTTGAGGCGAATAATTTCCACTGCGAATGGTTGCACTAGCTGTTCAGGGTTTTACATGTAAAATACAATCCTAAACAATTCGAATCTACGTGAATTCTATGAAAGAGCACGGTTATTGAAAGGAAGAAAATGACTGAGCAGATAAGAAGGAACTCCTGATGTAAACCTTCAAATTTCTTTAGTAAAACATTCCCGTAATTTACTCATACCGTTTTGAATATCGCGAATACCTGACCTGGATTTTTTTACCCCTTTGAATTTAATGTGTCTCTTGGTTTTTCTCTAAAGTTACATTTCGGTGATTCGATAAAACTTTAGAAAAAAGAATATTGGCATACCTGAACAATCAGTAAATGTTTTTTGTGAAGAGCTAGAAACGCTTCCAACTTAGAGACGAATTTCCTTCTTGCCGCAAGAGAATCAAATTCCAATACAAGGTCATGATCTCTCGGAACTCGGATCAGGACCAATGGTTTCTTATGACTCTTCTTCTCGGTACACTGCAAAAAAAATATCGTGTACATGACACATTTTCGTGTAAACACAAACATAAAAATAGAATCCTTGCCCCCAACAAATCAGTTGTTTTCAAACCTACTTTACCACCTTATTAACTTACATGTGACTCCTCAACAGTGAGTGTGTCTATACTAGTAAAAACAATAGTGCGCAGTTTATCTCCCTTTCGGTCGACCGTGTGCATAGCGACTTCCGGTCCGAAGCGAACTTTGACCAATCGTCGATGATTAGCATGCAGCCATTCTCTGACAGCCATTTTATCGACGTTTGTCTTCCCTCCAGCCGCTGATTTAAGCTGCTCTTGTTGCATTTTCAGCCGACGGCGTCGCCGATTCTGCAGTTTCACTACTCCGTAGCCCGCTCCAGCGCAAATCAGAGGGACGAAGCCCAGGAAGATGCATACGTAGATGAACGCGAGTTCACTGCCCTGAAAAAAGAAATATTTCTATTGAGACTGCTTGGCGTTGAGAAAAGCCAAAGTGTAATCGCTTTTATGGTCACAGTTTGCAAAAAATCAAAAATATCGTGTTTTTTTTTGTTTTTTTTTGTCATTTTGTTCCTGGCACGCATACACCGCATTGCGCGTATTCGGTGCATCTTACAATACCGATATAACGAACCCATGACTTATTGTCAAGTTAAAATTTGAAAAATTTTAACTAGCTGCTTGCCGGGAAAAAAAAATAATTAAAAAAAAGGAAATACCTCAAGGACAATTTTCGAAATTGAAATTTTGCAGTCTATGTAATTATGCCGTTTTTAAGATCCAAGATTTACCTGCTTGAAACTCCAATAAAGTGACATTACTAAGAGCCTTCAAAATGCTCTTTATAACAAAAATATCAAAATCTTTTGCTTGTTACTCAATTACTTAAATTTTAAACCGAAGTTGCAAGGCGTGAATGTGAAAGCTTCAGACGTAAATCCACTATTTACAATAGGTACTACCAGTCACAAAAGTATTGATCGCTCCAACTTTTTCAAACATACTGTAACTTCGGACCGGAAAGCGAGATCGACAATAAAGCCAGAATCAAGTTCATAGATCTCATGAAGATCAAGCGATTTAATTCAGTGCTTTTCTGGCTTATCTCCCTCCGTTGCAAAAATAAGGAAATTTAAAAAATTGGAGCGGTTTTTTTGAGACTGCTAGTACAGTACCTTTAAAATAGTTCAGTGCACCGATCTACTCTTCCAAACCTTTAAACAACATTCTTCAAAAGCTGAAAATCGTCAAGAGTAGAGCAATTGGAAGTTTTAAAGATGCCACTTACTTCGAAATAATCATAGCCTTTGAGAAAAGGGCAGGGCTCAAGTATTGAAGCATTGAGCTGCTGCGGTTGCTGGCAGGGATCTCCTTCGTTCCAGAAGAAGACATTGCGCTGAATCTCATCGGGTTCGATATCGGTTGCGTTGACGATAATATCCCATAGCTTGACTCGTCTAAGCTCGGCAATTTCTTCTGGAGTAAATACACTAAAACAAAACATCGCGCTAGTAGGAGCGGAGCTATGAGTGGGTAGGCAACACGCAATACTCGGAAGTTTTGCGGTTGCCTAAGCCAATCTAGGAGGGCTGTGGTACATTCAGATGGACCTTCGCGACGCCTTTATTGTGAGGTCGCACGATCTCCTCTCGCTCTCCCGTAAACTCCGTTTTTTCGCTCGCTCAGGTCGGCCATTTGTAATCCAAAGCGTTCTGATTGGATGGGGATGCTCCGGATTACAAATGGTGGACCTGAGCGAGCGAGAAAACGGAGTGTGGGGGGGAGAGAGAGGGGAAATCGTGCAAACACAGAATCGCATAGCCGTGAGTCAAAAGAGGACGTAAAGATAAACGCGGCTTTCACTCAAATCAGCTCGACGACATGATGAGATTTTTTCACCATTGCGCGAAGAAAGCATTGCGATTGCAGGTACGCAATGTGATTGCATACCCACCATATATACACCACATATGAATACCTGTGGTATGGACCACAGGTAAATATGTCTGACCGCAAAGCCCACAACGAAAAACATTAAAAGGAAAAAAAACAACGGCGTGTTTATCTTTTTTGTCATGGGGGAGAGATCCTGCATCGTTGCAAGACTTTCGGTTAATTCTAGTTTAGAATACTTTTTAGAATTATTCTCGGATCATTCGAGGACAACTATTTTGATGCAGGACTGTTTCCTCTAACGGTACTTATCCGAAAGAGAATACTCACTCGTTATCAACGTTTTCGAACCAAAACCGATCGGCATCCCTCAAACGCGTAAATTGCTCCAAAATAATCGCAGTAAACAGTTCTCCTGGACCATCCGTTGATTCCAGCATCCCACCAATGTACAGATCAACATCATCCAGGTTATCTCCGTACAATGCAGATACATTCTTCATCAGATCGGGGTTCCGTTTAAACAGCTCTGGATTAACATCGGACCAGTTCTGCAAAAAAAAAAACAAAGATAGTCATTAGCTGTGGAGCGTACCTTATCGAGTTACAAATGTGGAGATCTCAGAACAAGCCATATCATGCGTTTAAATCCGTAACCAGCCTGACTCCTACATTTGACCAAAGCTTACTTAACCAAGTTTAATTATCCTAACCTAATAAACTGCTCCGAACCGCTCTGGGTGTTTCCTTACCTAACCTACTACCACTAACTGATCTAACGAAATCTAACCTTTTCGTTTACAAGGAGGTCGTTTATATTTACAATAAACATAAACAAATGCCCATGGCACCCCGTGTAAGACACGAAAAGAATAAGAGAACGGGGCTGTTTAGACATGGCATAGCAAAACTGTACCTACCTTGTGTTTCGGTAGGCGAAAATAGGCTCTGACTGTGTTGTAATCCGGTAGACCGTTATCTCTTCCTCTCATGATGTTCAACGCGCCTAAATCTTGTCTTGAAAATTCCATGGGTCCGAACAGTTTTTCTCGAACATCGGGCACCAAAACTGCGTCCTCTCGTTCTGCTATTTGAGATGCCATCCCCCTTAAGAGCTCTTCCACTGAAGTGTCGGAGAAAATGTCCTGGAAAATAAACATTGATTCTTCACAAATCAACCTCAATCTTAGACCGGCCAATTTCTTCAACCATGCTCACTATACAAAAGCTTAGCAATTCATTAAAATCTATTCCTGTACTTTGATCTTCAAGAGACAAAAGAAATCTTTAAAAAACAATAAGACAGGACTGATAAAGTCAAAGTCAGCCTTTTAAAAACTTCCAATCAGGCAACTTAACGCAAAATTTCTTGGCGTTTCAATGATAGCAGTCAGGAAATGCGCTTAGCTCAACTTCGAATTTTTGACGGTATTCCAATACTTCCACTCGTTCTACGAACATGGAAGTAATTTAATAACGGGGGTAAACAAAACGAAAGATCAGTTTCTTTTTTCTATGGCGACGGTACTCTATTTTTTTGGCTTGCTTGCGAAATTCAGACTTCCATTTGCTGAAAAATAATAACTTGATGCGCACTTACATTTGAGTCCCACCAGGTTGAACACAGCCTGAGAGCCGGGTATCCCATGGCAGTTTTACGGAATCGGCATTTGCCATCTCTTCTGTAAATTCCTGGAGGAATCAGTGTGTGACCGAACCGGAAAGCTGCGCTCTGGAAGGAATGACTGATTCCCGGATGGACATCAGGTTTATAGCCTTCATAGGGAGGCAATTCCTTGCCTAGAAACGCGGGCAGGTACTCGTAGGCAATGACGTTCTGCAGGGTAGCAACCACAATCCTTCGGGTTCGTTCGTAGACTTCTTCGTCGGGCCAGTTCGGGTTTTGGGCTTGGACTCGAGAGGCGACCACGTTGTGCCACTTGAAGAAGAGGAGAGCGAAGGACAACAGCGCGGGGTTTTGATTGGTGCGCGGATCACCCAGAACTGGAAAGAAAGATACATAATGCATATTCATCTATGAGAAGCATTTTATTGCCGATCATCTAAGTGTCGAGAATCCGGGTAGCTGTCATAAGCGCCAAAAACCACAAGCGCCAACGCCGCAAGCGCCAATCCGTAACCGCCAAACGAGAAAAGTCGCAAACGCCAAAGGTCTTAGCCGCAATACTAACCTTATCTAACCTAACCTAACTTAACCTAACCTAACTTAGCCTAACCTAACTTGACCTAACCTAAACTGTACGAACTTTGGCGTTTGCGACTTTTCTCGTTTGGCGGTTACGGACTGGCGCTTGCAGCGTTGGCGCTTATGGTTTTTGGCGCTATCGAATGCCCCCCCTGAGAGTCCAAGTCTTCAGCGTGCGCTGCATTGGCAGCCCACAAAGGACCCCCGCCGTTTGGCTTCGGCCTAGACAACGGGGCCCTACGGGGAGATGGGTTCCAGTCCAGACTAGCCCGGCAGGTCTTGACCAGCCCGGTGGCCTCCAGGTCGGTCTTTGGGTACGGTAGAGCCATGACATCATTGAATTCATCTTTTTTGAGTTCTGCTGTAAGCTGACTTGAGTAAGCCGGTATATCATAAAGTCAACATTTACCATCTCCAATAAAACCTTTTATTAGTATGCCTTTGAAAGCCCCTCCAACCAATATGTGTTATGAAATTAAATGCAATATTCTTTTATCACGTTTTTTTTTTGTCATTCATAAGCTCAGAGAGAGAATCAAATATCATTTGCGCAACGTTGCGCGATCTGACAAGGGGTCGGGGAAACGGATTTTCCCTCGTTAGCGGATATGCGCTACCGATGCGCATAAGGGCCTCTAGAGACGCTATAGAGATGGAAAAACGTCGCCAATAAAGATCCACTGTTGTCAAGAGGTTAATTAACATATGATAGACAAGGGCGTCTACCAGAGGAAATGTCCTTCAGAATGACGGCTTGTAAATGGAAAATTTTAGTGTTTACAAAAATCGAGATTCAGATGTGACAGGTAATCCGAAGGTGCGCCGAGGAAACCTAGGTAAATACATTCTTGATTTCCGATCGGTTCTCAGAAAAGGTTTGACTGTTCCCCTGTCCTACGCGTTTTAAGCGTGGCAGAGATATTCGTTCCTCCAAGAGTTGTGTTTTATAGGTATTCTTGATTTTTCATTGTATGAGTACCTTTTGATGATAACCCTTGAATACCTGAGGCATGAATAGTTGGCGATGATATTTCTATTCCTGCTACGCATGAATGTTTACACCAGACCTAATAACCATAAATATGTTTATAAAAATCAGCCAACTCAATAAAAAAATTAAAAAAATAATAATAAAAAAAGCTTTATGTGAGACAGAAGTTTTGCAGTTGGAGAAAGAAACCCACTCGATTTGGACCCAAACCTGAGAATTTAGAGGCTTTGAATGGCTATATTTTTCATCTATAGGAGACAAAGTCACTCAAAGATTTTCAGAGTACCAGAAGTTAAAACTTAAAACGTCAAAACCGGCTCTCTCCGTACTCTCTGTCAACGTATGACACCGCGTCACCTCACAAGGCTCCGGAACAATGGATTTACCATGGACAGATCAAAGATTAGAAGGAGAGTAAAGAGTAAAAGAGATCAAGATTAGAAGGAAAATAAAGAGTAAAAGAGATCAAGATTAAAAGAGAATAGAAGAGTAAGAATGTAGCTCATTTCACCGTTAGACCTGAAATTTCTACGTTAAAATTTTCGGGATGAGGTTCCCCGGACAGAGAGCCGGCAGGATGAGCGGATCCAGAGAGTTGACAAGCTCTAATGTCATTACTTTCTGAGACTGTCTTCGAGACTTACGGAAGAGTCTCCCCGAACAGAGAGCTGACAAGATGGGTGGATCCAGAGAGTTGACAAGCTCTCATTTCATTACTCTCTGAGACTGTTTTTGAGACTTACGGAAGAGTCTCTCCGGACTGAGAGCGCGCAGCATATGCGGCGCCGGGGAGTTGAACAGTGGGACCCTCATGGTGTTCCTGACAGGCATCCGTCCGCTGGCGTCCGTTCGGAGAGTTCCGTTGCGAAACGAGCGCAGCGTCGCCGCCCACGCCTCCGACGTCGAATAGATGAAACTGCCGTCGATCCACGCCGTCATGTGGTTCAGCTGAATAGGAAAAAAAAACGTTATAAGTACAGTGAAGCCCGGATATAACGCTCTTGAAGGGGAAGGCCCGCCAGAGCGTTATAGGCGGGAAAGCGTTATACGTGGGAAATGAGTTTCGGGGATAACTAAAGGGGAAATTATAACAATAGCGACTTTTAATAATAACCCTCGAACGAAACAATAAAAAATAATTGGAAAAAATGCGTTATGGGATTTTGGGACAAAAAATACATAGGGGACGGTACACAAACCACATGGTCTTTTTCAGGTCATTCTTGACCCCCTCTTCCCCCATCGTGGTTTTACAAGGGTTTTTCGAGAGACCCCCTCCCCCTTTAATAGACCACGTGGTTTGTGTACCGTCCCTAGTGTTTTACTGTAAAAGATTAATTTTACACCTTTATCGTATTACTAACATAAGTAACAAAAATATATCAAAGGATATTTTCTTTTTAATGTAGGTAAGTTACTCATTAACGTCTCTATCCTGAATTAACAAAACCTATCGTAAATTGACACAATTAACTTTTCTTTGGGCAAATCAGGAACACAATAGCTGCTCAGTGCTTGCACGGGGGAGAAACGCGAGCAGTATTATTGCGTGAATAAGACGCAAAGAAGCGAGGGCTACGCCCTCGCAAAAAGTCCTCGTTCTTTGCCAAAGTAACCGAATATTTCTCTGCATATTTTCATCTTATATCGACTCTTGTTTGGGGCCCTTAAATTTCACCATGAGTCATTAAAGCCCCGTTGTCGGGCCTGAAAAGTCGTTGCCTAGGTAATAGCTATACGGCGGTGTGCTGTTTAGGTTGCGGATAGAGTGCACGCTCAAGACTGTGGGTTCTCCTCTATGCAGTTTTGGCGAGTCGGGTTTTGTTGTCAGAGCCGCAGCAAATATGCGGTGATGAGACTCGGTTCCACCCTTGAAAGAACGAGGTTTTGTTCTTATTGCGTAGGTTTGTACACATTGAGAACAAGGCGTGGTGGCTGAGTGGTCAGCGTGTCCGCCTATCAATTTCGCGACGCGGGTTCGATTCTCAATCTTTGAATTTTTCTTTCTTCCTTTCTCCGAGGCCACGTCACTTAAGTACACCTCTGAACGACCTCGCCAAACGTCTTCTCGGTGGCCGAGTGGTTAGCGTTGCTACAGTGCCAGTGATGGAGTCGAGACTCGGATGAGGTTCGCGGTTCAAATCCGATCCGCGATTAAATGCCACGGGCAGCCTCATAAAACCTGTGAGGGATCCTTGGAATCTGGCCGGATGGGTAACACCTCGCCAGCCGCGGAGCCATTGAGAAGACCTACCCAGCCTCTCTCTGACGAAGTACGCGTCGGGAGGTAGCGCCTAGATACACCCCATCCCATCTGATCTGGGAAGTTAAGCAGGCCTTGGTAGCATGTGAGTAGTATCTCATGTGATACATGAGTAGATGCCGTTTTTATTTCATGTTTCCACATGTTTTTTCCTTTTCTAATTATACGATGGGAAAGAGCTAGGCCACTTCAAATTCTTCAATTCAATAGACTCGGTTAGGTTCGTGGTTCAAATCCGTAATCAATATACGTGCGCAGCCTCGCTAAATCGCGCAGATCCGTGGAATCTGACCGGCTTAGTAACACCTGAGCTTCTAGGTAGTCGCTGAACTGACCAACCCAACCTTACTCTGACGAAGTACGCGTCTGGAGGTAGCTCCTGGAAACACCCTTCAATTTCCTGATGCACCTTTCCCAATCATACCTTCAGGACCATTGAAAATCGTTTTTTATCCAACACATTTTCTAGATAGAAGCAGATTTTGGTGAATCAGCCATCACAGTGCGCCAGAATTTTTCCAAGTCCAACCGCGGCAAAAGAATACCATTTCTCGAAGGCCCATTGTTTTTTGTTTTTTTTGTTTTGTTTTTTCCCGCTGCACGCATCATTCGTACGTTAATTTTCAAAGATTTATAGAGTAATCTTTATCTTGAAGTTTCAGTGGAATGTATCACATCAGTATCTCTCGTAAGCGTACAAAGGACTTTGTCCGTTTTAACCCTATACGAAGCCCCATAAGAGTACTTCTCTTTGTACGTTAAAATTTTCACGCCCCATAAGTGCTGTACGGCGTGTTG
>Ga0058701_10005899_pt1 | contig 10265 bp, 7 predicted proteins | sample AgamicOrMae_FD_97039 | JGI IMG/M metagenome (GOLD analysis project Ga0058701, IMG submission 97039) | Agave microbial communities from Guanajuato, Mexico - Or.Ma.e | ecosystem: Host-associated > Plants > Phyllosphere > Phylloplane/Leaf | place: Guanajuato, Mexico | collected 2012-06-04 | reverse complement strand
GGTCTCAGCGAGAGCTTTCCATTGATGGGGCTAAACATAGGTCTATCTTAAAAAATAAGGGAGAAGTACGTATTTTGGTTATTTTTCAATATAGACCTATGTTCAGCCACATCATTGAAAAGGTCTCGGCGAGAGCTTTCCATTGATGTGGCTGACCGTAGGTCTGTGTCGATAAAATACCAGAATACGCATAACCCCGTTTAGTATCATTCCCAAAACGGGAATAGCATTCCCCAAAACGGGGGCTTTGTTTTTACCGTTAAGATTAAATTATCGGCACTTCATACAGGCCTGTAATAGTATCCCATTTTTCAATATAATATTCAAGGAATGTCTAATTTAATGTGACTCATGCATGGCACCATCGTAGTTGACGACCTTACTTTTTCAAAGGCATACGAACGTTTTCTTCAAGGTACTTCGAAAATAAAATTTTAGTTCTTAAGGAGGCTTGTTTGTGATCACGGTGCGAGAGAATTTCTGGGTCGGACAGATTTTATGCCCTTTTCGGGAGATAGCTGTAGATAAGAGCACGCAAGGAAGTTGAGATCTCTTCGAATGCAGTTGTCTAAATTTCTTCACAATAACGTGTCACTTCTAAAGGAATTGTGACGGCAGACATATTTCATCCACAGACGCCACCCAGGGAGAGGAACAAGTTGTTCTGCCATTTTGGGGTGAAATACTTCGTATTGAAAGTAAAGCAGCTGGGAGGGGTATCTCCCCGTCTCCAGCCCCCTCCCCCCACCGCTACAGGAAACGTCCTCAGTTATTTTTAGCAGCCTCTGATTTCGCCGACGACATATTTTACGCTCTTTCCCTCATTTTCCAGATGTTTATCGCTGAACTGGTTTAGCCTGTTGACTTACTCGTTAACAATTATGGATTGGTTACCCATTTTGATGGTATATCGTCTGCTTTGTGGAAAGCAAAGAAAACGACCCGAAAAATTATTATTGTTGGGAATCCAACAATGTTCGACAGGGTTGATAGCGCGTGTAGACTACACAGCGCAGTACTCGCGTCGCCGATGTTTTACGAAGTTGCCCAACAGGCGGATTTCAGTGAAGATGTTTCTCAAATGCGCGCGCCAACCGAACCGGGGTTCCAGGGACTCAAGTGGGGCTCCGACTCAAGTGCTTTTGCCAATTATGCACCTAATTGTATCGTATTAAATGATTACCATTATAATAAACAAGTTTTCTTCTTGTTGACCCCGCCTGTCCTTTCAAGGAGCACAAGCCCCTTAGAATGGGCCATTCATTTCAGTGGGGGGGGAAGAAAATTGAAAAATCTTATCTTGAATTTCGCATGTCCCGTGTGAAAATGTTTGATCAAGCAATATTAGAACTCCGATAATCTGATCAATTCCTGGTCAGTTTTCCGGACATTTGATTGGTATCTGATCAGTGCCTCATCAAACTCTGATCAAACTCAGATCAGATTCAAATCAGGACGATCAGGCCTTTTCGCACGGAGTGTATTCATCGTTTGTTTTGTTTGTTTTTTTTAAAAAAAAACGTCGCGCAAAATTAATTAATACATAAATAAATCATAACAATAGTTAAGCATTTACACTCTTTCACTTTAAAAATCCATCTAAATTTAGAAAAATGCTCTGAATCAATGTTCGGCAGTCAGGTGGTCATTGCTCAAATTTGACATCATCAAGTCAAAAAAAATGGTGTGTAAAATTATTTTAAATGGGTTTCAGTGGCTCCTCTTACGAATTCGTTCGAAATTTCGACACAAAAATTAAAAGTTTATCATATGACTTACATTGTTCTTAATAAAGAAAGGTCAAGCGGCCCAATGTTTACGTGAATACAAATACACGTCCAAATACGTAATTGAATTATGATATGGGAGCACACGGAAGCTCTCAGCCTATCAACGTCCTCGGCGGCAATGGCCGTGATCACGTGGCCAGATTTACAGCCAATGGCGCAACACGGAGTTTTTGTTATTTCCTTTTTTTTAAAAAAGCTGCCCGGTTTGTTGGAAGGCTGTGTTTCATCTGACCGGCAGCGTGACTGTGTGTCTTGACGTTTGTTTTTCGCGTTGCCGCTTTGTTGGAAGTGAGCGTTTTGTGATCGACGGAATTTTTGAGCTAATCACAAATATCGCGAGTGATCCTGTGTTTATTTAATCGTAAATAATGAGTAAGTTATACGTGGGTAATTTGCCTCAAGATGTAAACGAAGGCACGTTACGACAACTGTTTGACGATCACAGTATATCTTGTACGACAATATTAGTCAAACGTGGGGGATATGCATTTGTGGACTGTCCGGACCAGTCGTCGGCGGATAAAGCCATCGACAAGTTAAATGGTGAGTGAAATCATGTTTATTTGCAATGTTTTAACCGGTGATCAGTTTATCCTAGAGCGGCAAAGTGGGTTGCCAAGGCAGAGTTTGGTTATCTCTGCGCGATTCTCATTTGTTCTCTACACAAACATGGCCGCCATGGCCTACTCCGGCCTGCATGAAATGCACATTAAAATAGAATTTGCCTGTCTTGGGCTTCATGTCGACCATTAAATCTGGCCACAATGCATTCTTTTCATGTTCCTTTAACTAAATTCACAACTTTGTCCACAGTTGCATGTGTATTTCAATCAACAGCCTCTTGTGAAATGTCATGTATTGTGCCTCGAAAATGCCGGTTTTCATTCGCAATCACTATGTTTTAAAATCTAATCAAAAAGAAGTTTAGCTGCGGGCTCAAAGAAAATTTCCCAACTTTGGGAGGAATCTTGGATCGAGTTCCTATCGATATCTGTGCTGGTCTGCCGCGAGTGTAATTCAGACATCGTCAGCTGATCTCATTCTTATGATTACGATTTTCGTTGTTTAAGCGGCTTTAATATTGATATCAGTACCTAATGTTTGATTCTTGTAGACTCATTACGTGGTTGCAATAGCTGTCAGAACAGATGAATGGAAATTTGTACAGGAAAGCGTAATTTAAAGTGGCCAAGTTTTGAGGTTATTTGCGACTTTTTTTTCAAAACATTGAACCTTTGGTCTCGATCCTTGTATTTCTAGAGTAACAAACGAAAATTTGCTATCTTTCTCTTAGTTTCAGTAGTATATTTAGTGCGGTTTCATCACAAATAAGTTATTTGATTCACATTGTTTATGAAGCCTGTCATGCACCATTTATGATTCACTTTAATGACCTATTTATGATGTTTACACATTTGTTTATCACAACCAAACATTGCCTAGCTACTCCCCCACAAAAATTGGTGAAAGGAGTGCTTTTTTTGTTTTTTTTTGGAAGCTGGGATTCTAGAAGCACATGTGGTTGAGAGGTTATGTGCAACCCTTGTCAAATACTATTTTTTATTGCATAGGGAAACCATTGAAAGGTAATGAATGTTAAAGGAAATGTTAATGCTAGGGTGTAGTGAGATCCAGAATGGCTTTGAGTATCTCCTATCAATGATCTTTTTCAGTTTATCCTAATTGAGATTGTTTATGTTGCTCGAGTGTGCAGGTTTCATGTTATGTGTCTTCGTAATACATTCAGCAAACTACCACAAAAATATTGCATTTCTCTCACCAATTTGATTGCTATTATGTTTTTGGGTGCTTTTCTGAGTACTGTTCTTTCATTATCAGTTGAGCAAGTATGTAAAACATTCCTCTTGTGGTTGAAGGTAACCTGTGTGCTTTTACAACTCCCGATGACTTCTTCAAAACCTTTCATGCAAATACTGTAGTATCCCTAGAGCCCTAAAGGAGAAAAATCTTGCAACTTTGAGTAAATTTTAATTTTAAGAACAAGCTTTTAGTTTATATCCTCCATTATCAAACACCATAAAATGTGTATCAGTGGATGTAGCTCTCAAATCAGCTGGGAGTTTTGGTGATGTTTCTTGCTCGCAGTACCTTTTCCAGTATATCTGTCTTCATGTGGATACATTAAAACACCTTAGCTCTCAAATAATGAGTTCACGTGGCATGTATGGTAGTGAAGCATTCAACTCTTTCAGCGTCAGCTCCTCCAACTTGTAATCATTCATCATCTTGAAAGTCATGTTTTAAGAATGCCCACTTATTAAATACTGTAGATTATTAATGAATATGATGTGAAATTGATTCTAATGAATGCTGTGTTTTATTGTCTTGTATGCACCCCAGAATTTTTTTTTTCTCCTCTATCTGATTGAAATTTCATCACAAAGGATTGCTGGTTTTGTAGACTGTGTCAGGTCATTTTCTATCCGGGATGATGTATATCGAAAGGTTTTTGGTGTTCTCCATATTTTATGCGCACTTTATGCGATGCGCATAATGTGTCGCGTCGAGCATGATGCGTGTTGGATATTTCAAGTTTAATGACGTGGAAAAAGCGTTTCAATACTTTCGCTGTTACCGACATTTTAACAGCGCTTCGCTGATTTCTATATCTGAATTAAATTTGATACGTAGGCGCTGTTCGCTCGGGTAACAAATCCAGACCGGTTTAAACAAAACAGGAAATAGCATATAGTTCAAGTTTACATAAGTCCAGCCAAAAAAAATAAAATAAATTTAAAAAAAGTAACTGTGAAAGTTTTAGTCTTGAGTCTTGGATTGACCTGGGTTGTGACTTTTCAATTTTAGCAATTCTCGAAGATATTCAATTTTTTTATTTTTCATTTTTTTTGTGTGAGTAGGTTTGGGTACGCACGTTCGCTGTTCCTTTTTCGGAAATAGAAAATACGTGTGAATGAAATGTGGGTGAATAAACCTAGAAAACTGGGGGGAATAAGGAAAAAAAATATTGAAAAAAAGAAAGGAAAAATTGCGTAATTTTGGTTTGCACATCAATAAGTTTGAAACATTAAGAAAATCGAAATACTCGGAACAATCGAACATAGAAGGAGACCAGGAAAATGGAAGTAAAGATCATTACGTCAGAAAAGTGGTCGGGGTTCGTTACTAAAACGTCAGTTTAGGCACAGGGCAATTAATAAAAATTGTTTAGCACAATTCCAAAAAAAGAGGAAAAACAATGTTGTGATTATGCTCTGACTTAAAAAAAATATGCCCGTTTTGGGTTTCGAGGTTTTAAACCTTCGATCATCTGTTAATAACAATTGGGCTCCGGTTAGGCAATATGCGATTCCATTCTTTAGCTATTGATAATCTATCTTGGGAACGTTCTATAAAGGTGTTTTGCCTTTCACTATCTTAATCTCAAAAACGGCCATGGGGTTTGAGTATTTTTATGAGTACCGTGCACTAATTTTTTAAGGCCGCAATTTCAACCGTTTGGTTCAACCTTTCGTCGTAACTTAACCTATCATAACAAAGACCCGAGCTTTTTACCAAGATTAGTTATAGTTACTTGTGCCTCGCTGCGCTGTCGCTCCGCTCGGCTGTCGCTAAGCCTGATGCCGCTTACTTCTCGGCGGCCCGATCGGCCGCCGAGAAGTAAGCGGCATCAGGCTTGGCGACCTTTTAATGAGGTAACCCTAGGTTAGGTTAGGTTACGTTCCCTGTGCCTCGCTCCGCTATCGCTCCGCTCGGCTGTCGCCAAGCCTTATGCCGCTTATCTCTCGGCGGCCGATTTAGGGCCGCCGAGAGGTAAGCGGCATCAGGCTTGGTGACCTTTTAATGAGGTAACCCTAGGTTAAGTTAGGTGAGGTTATGTGGCTTGTGCCTCGCTCCGCTCGGCGTAACCTCGTAGGGGTTGAACCAAAAGGTTCAAAATGCAACCTTAAAATTAAGAGTGAGGAAAATCAATTAAAGCTACTTTTGAGAAGAGTCAGCTCTGAAATCGACTCACTTTCTCCAACTTGAAAAACTTTTGTAAGTCGTTTTTATCCCTCCAACTGCAAGTAGCGCACTTGTGCACCGTTATTATCCTCCCCCTAAGCCGCTTCCCCTTTCACTAAATCCCACGTACATCATTAAAAAAAACTTTTTTCTCAGAAAACCATTTTCAATGTGTCCCGTAAATCATGCCAGACCCATGAAAGAATAAATCCGTGAGATTAATCCATTTATTCAAAATGGGTTCTTTTCTGCTTCTCGCCCTTGCTCGGGGGGTTACAGTCGTCGCCTTTTATCAGCGATTTTAAACATTGGAACTGTATCGATTCAGCTTTAGTTTTGAACAGTTGGCAATTTTGAACCTTTTTTGAAAGGTCGGTTAATTGACCAAGCGTTTTGGTGACCTTAGCTCTTTAAATTATATTGAACATCATTCAGAAATTGAGCGTTTTGTTCCCATCAGATCGTGTCAAACTGCATTATTTAAAAGTCGATCACCTTTTTTTTTTAAAAAAAAAGAAAGAAACTTAAAAATTTAGCGTATTACGTTTTTAATCCATGATCGCCATCTCAATCCATGGGACATTTCGAATTCCATGAAGATCTGTAATCTTTTTCGTTTGTGGCGAAACTGGCCCCAGTGCCTAGAGTGTCAGAAGGGTAGAGATCTTACGTGGGCTGCCTAACTTTGCAAATGGAAGCGAGGGATATCTAAAAACGAGCATCATAGAAACTAGCATCTAATCAGAAAATTGTGTGATCAAAACAGTTCTAAATCAAAATTGCGTGGAACTTCGCTCAAGATCTTCCCATCTTGGAAGGTTTTCGAGGAAATCGATTGAAACTGATTGAGCACCATTTAAATCGCACATGGGCGAGTTAATATTGACCTTGAGGTGATTTGAATGTTTTTTTCTTCTTTTTATTTTTGTGTGTATTTTTGAGGGATATAGGCTAAATGGGGTGGGTTTCTAAAATAATCATTGAAATTCATCTAAATCTTGAGCCAAGTTACTTGGTTATACCGGTAGCGCGACCCTTGGAGCGGGAAATTTAAAATGAAAGTATGAATGTCGTAATGAATTACATAAAATTCCAGAAGACGGTCAACGTTTTTGTTTGGTTTTGAATTTCACGTAATTTTTTTTCTAGCCGAAAATGGGAACACGGCGATTTTGAGATGAATTCATCTCGAAATCGTCGCTATTTTCACTCACCACGTTTAAAGGCAGTGAGTGAAAATAGGTGTAGGATTGCAAGGGATTCGATCCGAATCGGATTAAGCGTCGTGGTGCGTGTTCAACGACATGAAACGCGGATTGACAGACGGACAGACGGACGCGCTCACCTAACCCAATCACGCGAATTATTTCTCTTAAATTAGACGGGCTTTGATCTATCTGGTTGGTGGACGATTATTCACACTCGAATTTCGGTCCACTAACTCTCGATCACCTATTCGCACGCAGGGTCATTTTGCACTCTGAATCGCTTACTGGTTTTTGGTTTCCTCAGAACACTGATTGCTTCGCTGGGCAATGGAAAATATGCCATTTGGAATGAGAAAACTGTTGCTCAGTTAAATTCCTTTCTTTCTTTACCCGCATGGTCCTTTTTTGTGGCTCTTGAGGGTGTTCCGCGTCTCCTCGGCTGTTTAAGATTTTTTTCATGCTGTTCAAACAAGAAACTACACTATAATCTTTTAAGATAGCAATTTTAACCTCTTCATTCAATCTTTCGTCGTTAAATCGAGTGGAACGACTGCTAAGCGAGGCAAGAGGCATCCCACCTAACTTAACCTATCATAACCAAGGCCCTTGCTTTTTACCAAGATTAGTTATAGTCACTTTTGCCTCGCTTCGCTATCGCTCCGCTCGGCTGTCGCCAAACCTGATGCCGCTTCTCGGTGGCCCTAAATCGGCCGCCGAGAAGTAAGCGGCATCAGGCTTGGCGACCGTTTAATTAGGTAACCTTAGGTTAAGTTAGGTTGAACCAAAGTTAGGTTGAGGCTTGTGCCTCGCTCCGCTCGGCTTAACGTGGTAAGGGTTGAACCAAAAGGTTTAAAATGCAACCTTAACATTTTAGAGTGTACAGTCGCCTGGTTCAAACGTTCTTTTCCGCATCGCATATGCAGCATGTTTTTTGAGGTCTCACGAAGCATTCCGAAAGATGTGGAACAAACTTGCATCGGAAGGAGAAATATCGCTGCATAAAGAGTCGCTTTGTCACTAAAACTTGTAGTCGACGAGGAGTTCGACGGGTTGCATACTTAACTGTCGTTGTCCTCTCGCTCAAGCGTCAGAGATCATTTTCTATTTTTTAACCACATTTTCTGACATTTCCTTGACTGTTCCCACCCCGTACGACCTTCCTGTACGATCGTCCTGTAAGACGCCCCCTCCCACGCCCCCCGCTCAGAGAAAAAAAAAAGAAAAATAAAACAGCACTCCTACTTTGGCCCGTATCTCATTGCCCCCCTTTTTGCCTTTTTGATGTAAATCGCTGAACTATATTTGAAGAAGTGTTTGGAAAAATTATGCACTCCCTTATAAAACTCAAGGTAGTGGCTATTCGCCCGTCGGCGCAAATACACGGAGACTTTCACGCACGTAATGCATTTTAAATGGGAGGTGACTTGAACGCACGAAACCCAACCTATTATATTTTATATGAGGTAGGTGGGCGAATAGCCACTTCGAAAATAAAATTGTCAGTTCTATTCGCACGCCTATGTTAATACAAGGGAGACTCGAACGCACGAGAACCAATAGTACATTTTAAATGGGAAGGAGGACGTGTTCGACACGGAAAGTGTTCAGCAGGGAGACTGTTCGACAATGTCCAACTGATCATTAAGTCGGGTGATTAGGTCACCGACGACATTGTCGAACACTTTCCCTGTCGAACACTTTTCGTTTCGAACACTTTCCGTTTCGAACACTTTCCTACATCTCGACAGGGATATTCTTATGCGAACAAAGCACATGATGGGGATTCATGCAGATTATTCCAAGGGTGATTCGTATAACGAATTTCAACGTAATTTTCATTTTTTTCTACGGAGTAATTTTGAACGATTTTTCCAAAGTTCATTTTATTACAGGATTATTTTTTTTTCGCTTTTGTTATTTCTTTAACAACCAATCGAAAGAAATAAAAATAGTAGGGTTAAAGTAAAACAGAAACGCGCTAGAAAAAAAACAAAAAAAAACACGCTAACGCAGGGTTAAAATAAAGAAGCCCTATATTGCCACTTTGACTTTTCAATGCTAAGCAAAAATCTTGCAAAGACGAAAAAAAGGGGGGGATTTTTATTTTTTATATAATGAAAATATTCGAAATAAACTTACTATACACTCCATGTTTTAAGCCTAAGTTTTTAACCGTTGTAATAATTTCACTCGTGGACATGCATAGAATATGGAAAATTTTTGGGAAAGAAGTAAACATTTTGCAAATCGTGGACTGTGGGGCGAAAATTGGGAGTAAAATGTCTTTATGTAAATCTCCATTTTGAAAGTGCAGTTCGGCGAGTGCAATGGCGATGCAAGCTGCATAATGCACTGGAGTGCACCCCTTGAAATGCATGCATTGTGCATCCTAGCCCACAAAATGGCGGGAAGCGAACCGAACCGGCTTCCATTGGGCCTCCGCCCCGCGCCGCGCCCTGCGCCTGCATTACCGGTTCTGCCCGCGCGCGATCTAGCCTTTAAAACTCATTTCTCGTTACGCGATAGTGGAAAATCGCAAAGTTAAGTGAATAAGAGGGACGAGAAAGGGGTCGGGGTAGCACTGCTGTAAAATCAGTAAATATATCCAACGTATCCCGGTTCTTCTCGCAAGACCCCTCACTCGTTCATGAAAAGAAAAAGAGAAAAAGGATGTGGCTATTCGCCCACCAGCCCCATATGAAATGTTAGGTTGGGTTCCGTGCGTTTAAGTCACCTCCCATTTAAAATGCATTACGTGCGTTCAAGTCTCCATGTATTTTCGCCGACGAGCGAAATAGCCACGACGAAAAAAAAGCGGGTCATATGAGGTTCTATGGAAAAAAAAACAAAAACAAAACAGCAACAACAACATAACAAAAGTCATCAGCTGATGTCGAGGGATAAACTACTTGCTTAATCCGGTGTTAAAATCCTACCTGTAATCTCTGAAATCAGGTCTGAAATCCCTAAAATCCCCGTACTTTTGAAGATTCAGATAATCCTTGAAACCCGATCTGAAATATCTTAACCCCGGCGTAAAATTACTGAAATCCTTGAAATCCCCGCTGTAATATCCCTGAATTTGGCCTAAAAATCGCGAAAGCTGAACTGAAATCCCTAAAATCTGGCCATGAAACCCGACTTGAAATCGCTGAAATATCCATGAAACCCGATCTTCCATGGCCGCATAAAAAAGATGAATAAAAACCCCACCCGACCTTAAAATCTGGCCTAAAACCCTCAGAACACTTCCTATCCTTAAAATCCTTTAAATCTCTGGAAG
>Ga0058701_10005898_pt1 | contig 10267 bp, 8 predicted proteins | sample AgamicOrMae_FD_97039 | JGI IMG/M metagenome (GOLD analysis project Ga0058701, IMG submission 97039) | Agave microbial communities from Guanajuato, Mexico - Or.Ma.e | ecosystem: Host-associated > Plants > Phyllosphere > Phylloplane/Leaf | place: Guanajuato, Mexico | collected 2012-06-04 | reverse complement strand
TTACAGGCGAACTGTGCTCAACATGGCGGAGGTGCCAGTGGTGGGGGTTTGATTTGCGCCTCTCTTCTGAGTTATAAGGCTCTAAGTTAAACCTAGTTAGGGGCTTTGTGTCTTGCTCAGCTATCGTGCCTCTTGGCTTGGCGACGGAAGGTTAAACACAAGAAGTATACACAACCTGTAAAATTCACAAACGATTTACCTTAATGAGTAAACGTCAAACGAATATTTCTTCGTTTCACCAGACAACGAACATCTCGCTCGATCGGGAACAAACTGTCTGGAAAATCTGGTTATCTCGAATGGCGACAAACTGGATGCGGAGACATGGGAGAAAACGTGCCAGTGCGTAATGGGAATGTTCAACGCGACGCTGCCGTCGGCGCTGCTGACATGGAAACCGCGCGAAGATTCGAACCGCGAGAGCGACATGGATATAATCATGCCGCTGTCATCCGCTGACGGCGAACCCAGAACCCAAGGAATCCTCAAGAGATCTCCCAGCACATACAGCGATAACAGTATCGCCAGCACGAGTAGCGCACCCAACGAAGATGCCAAAGCCAACAAGGTGAATATCGACTTTATTTTAGCGAGACTAGATTTTAGCGAACCCATTAGGGGACGGTCACTGGCTGCACCGGTTTGCTCTGGTTTTGGTCGTTTTTTAAAGCCCTTCCCCTTTGTAAAACACCTTGTTGTTGTTACTTTTCAGGACACACTTCCCTCCGTAACGCTACGTTCTTTATTACGTATTAAAACTTGCTTTGTACCACCTACTGTAATTTCTTTGAAAACTAGCCTTTTTTTCGTCTTTTTAGTTGAACCGCGGAAATGGGTGTATCACATTTTAGTTGCGCAAAGAGAAGATTTCAAGAAGTAACAAAAAGATAGGGGTAATGCGGTAAATAAGGCAATATTTTCGCGATAACTCGCCTTCCTCGAACAACGATTTTCAACGTTGTACTAGTGTAACGTCACTTTTGGCTCAATTCCAGAAGGGTTACTAACATTCGCCTACCCTAAGCCAAGGCAACACCCCTTTCCCGCTTAACGTGCTACTTTTTCGACCCCTAAAAATGCCAAAAAATGAACATATTTTTTTTTTTTAAATCGCGTAAAGTTTCGTAAAACAGCATATTTAAAGTGATCCTGTCGTTAGGCCAAGTTGAGGTCTCCTACTTCATTGAAATGCGCTATACACTTATTCCGCAAATATTCAAAGTGGTTCAAAACACTCTGCTGAATGTAAGTGAATTTAAAAGCGTTGTTTTCTAAAATAGGCCAGCTCGATCTGCGCAAAATTACGTCACCTGATCTGAATTAGCAGACGCATTCTTGTTCTTAATTAATAAGCACTTTTTTTGGAGATGCGAGGGAAACAGAAACAATGTCTTGTCGACAAGTTTTGTTACCGATATTACGAAGTGTTTTAAACACCTCGAAATATCGGTAACAAAACTGTATATTTTAAATGCACTTCCTATTTCAATTTTTTAAAGCGTCTTCGGAGCACTGCAGGGTTAAGTTAAGCAAATGGTTTGAGAGCAAGGTTGATTATGCGTCGGAGCGTGAAAAGTCAGTTGTGAATTTTGTCTTATTTTTCCAGAGTTCGACGCTAAATGAATTCGCCGCTCTGAAAATCAAGTGCGTGGTTCAAGTGGAGCTTATCGAGACCATCGACAGCATCGTCTTCTACCCAGCTACATCGCGGAAGGAGGACCTGGAAAATCTGGCTCTTGCGCAGGTTAAAGGAGACCCTACTTTATCCAAAAAGCCATTAGTATATTCCGAGTGTGTTTTTTGTTTTCGTGCTTTATCAGTAGCATGCAAACGTTTCCAACTTTCTCGGTGACTTGGGCTTAAGTAATAGTTGACTTTCTATAATAAAGGTCGCATTTTTTTCTACCTCTTGTGTTCCACCTTTGTTCGCCAACCGGGGCGGAGTGAGGCTCAGGCAATTACGTAACCTTGGTCGCCAAGCCTGACGCCGCTTACCTCGCTATTGCTGGGTGGAACAAACGCAAAGCGAGGTAGCAGACATGCGAGCTCATTCAACCTAACCTCTTCGGTTGTATGTCGTTAATACTTATGTAAGGGAAGGTTTAACAAGGGCGGAACAAAAGAAGTAGAAATGCGAACAGTGTAGTCATTACCAAAACTCCGCGTCTTTTCCATCCGGACTTTTCTACTTTTTTAAAAAAAAGATTTGATTTGAGATTTTTGTTGTCGTAATTTTAACCCTACGCATGAAATAGTCGTAGTCCCTTCTCCGTGAGTCTTCCGGAATCCAAACATTTTGCTCGTTTCTATCGAAGAAAACACTGTCGGTTTCGACCTGCCTCTGATTTTTAGGTTATGAATCCCCCTCTAAAACGGGTTTCCTTCCAGGCGGACAATACACAGCCGGACGCCGCCGCCGCTGAGCACAACCAATGCGAAGAGCTTGGAATGTACAGCAGGTTAAGCTCCGAACATCTCCTCCTGCTGATTGATTGCCTTCTACAGTCCCATCGTTTCGCCCGGACCTTCCATGCCAATCACGAACAGCGGAACATCTTATGGAAAGCTGGTAAGTTCATTATTATTTTTTAAAACTGTGCAAAGCGGAGTCTACGGAGTTGCTCCGAGCCAGATCGATGGCTTCATCCAAGCTCCGTATATGACATGGCTTTATTTTGTCTTTTTGCAGGTCTAGAAGGAACAGCAAAACCGAACTTGCTGATCCAGGAGACAAAATCGTTGGCGTGTGCTTTGAGGATCTTGTTCAGGATGTACGGTGACGAGGCTCGGCGGGCAGCGTGGCCCGCCGTCGAGCAGCGCCTCCTGACCGTCTGCAGCGAGGCCCTCGACTACTTCCTGGCTCTGCGTTCTGACTCCCATCGAGATGCGTGGACCTGTCTTCTTCTCCTTGTTCTTAATAGAATATACAAGATGGCAGACGATAGGGTAAGTTCGATCTTTTATGCCCCTCTATTTTCCCCAAATATTGATGATATGTCGCGAGTTTTATTCTTCAAATGATTATTCCAGGAATCCATCCGTAAAGTAGGGACCCGGCCGATTCGGAAACTTTCCTTTGAAATACATACTCCGTACTGTTTGAAATATTTTTTTACGATCCGGTTCACTCGATTCGTGGTTAGGGGTCGTACACAAATCACGTTGCGCTCTTAAGGAGCAAGGAGGAGTTTACGTTTGCATTGCGCCCCATTTATGAGGTATGGGTAAAAGCATTCCGTAGGGGGGAGGCGAGGTCAAAAAGACTTATTTAGCGTCACGTAATTTGTGAATGACCCCTCAGGCATACTGTTCTTTGATATTACAATACCTCGGAGGACTCTAAATTTGTTTGTTGTGTGCAGTTTGCTCGACATGCGGGAGATCTGTATCCCCTGCTGTGTGAAATGATCTGCTTGGATTTGAAACAAGAACTTCGCTTCGTGCTCCGGCGGTTCTTCTTGCGAATCGGCCCCGTCTTCGGCGTGACGCCCGCCACCCCGCCGACCGCCTCATGACATGCTTCAGCGGACATCCCGGCTCCGGGGACAAGCAGCGCCAAAGCACCAAGCTATGTCCGTGGCTGAACTGCAACATGTCTGTCGACCAGTAAAAAGCAGGAGTGTTGAAGGTACGAATTCCAAGTAATCTGTTGGGTGTTGGTGACGAGTTTCGGTTTCGTGTTGTGATGCTAAGGGTCCATTCAACCTCACAGTGGCAGATAAAATTCTTGGCCAAGTTTTGTGTCGGGAATGCTCCTATACTTGGGTTTCAATCGCCGACTTGCGTTCGGAGAAAAACTTTTATGCTGTTGTGAATCATAATATGGAACCACTTTCCAATGCTCTTCCAAAGTTAAATTTAAAGGAACAGCTTACTAGCACTCTCCTCGAGTTTCATGTTGGCGCTACTTACGTATTTCTGTGATGTTGCCAACTTAAACTTCGAGTATACCATCCGCTTTTTCGTGTTTAATGTTGGTAATGTATTTCAATACTGACAACCTAAACATTAGATGACATATTTTCGAGAGTCTTCTTGGTAACGCTGAAGCATGTGTATGGAGCAAGTAATTATGCTATCTTACCAAGACGAACAGCTTTCCCAGACAGACGAACAGCTTTCCCAGACTTTTATTCGCTACTGTAGGTCTACAATCGTTGAAATCCACAAAGTTAAAATTGTTACCTATTAGGGTTTCACGAGCCTCGTGTGCGTGCTTCCATTGTTAAGAAAGATTCTTAGGTGCCGTGGCAGAATCTCTCAAATCAGAATCTGTTTCTCAAGGCAGAATCTGTGTCATCCACAAAGGTGAATGGTGTTTTTCTCTTTTGGAAGCATTTCCTAAAATTTTTAAGAATTTTTCTCCGTATTAAGCAGCTTCTGAGTTTTGAAATGAAATCTCCCTCTCCGCCAGACAGGTATGCTGAAAAAGTTCACATCGTAAGTTTTGACTCATACGTGACTTAATTTCACGTTAATTTTGACGGTTTCCGAGCGGTGTGATTGGTGTTGAACCTCTAATATCGCTTGCGAACACCCTTGTTTTCTGTTGAATATGTACTGTATATTTATATTTGATAAAAACCGTTGTTAATCCGTTATGCGAATATTTGATCTTGAATTAATGTGCAATATGATTCCAGTCATTTTTGAGGGGAGGCATTATCGAAGGTAATATTCATTCCGCACCGTGTTCCAAACAACGATGTGAGTCTCAAACCTACACAGGAGACGTTCACGTTATTAAAATCTCCGTACGCAAACTAAATTTCAACTTCAGATTATATTACATGTTGTTCGTGTCCTTCTGCAAGATAGCTTCAGATGACCTTGCCTTGGTTAGTTTGCTTGCGATTTACCAAACCACATTGTCAGTCTATTAAAAAAATTATATATATACCGGTATTTTATTGTTACCTAACTAGTTTGATTTAGCTCGATAATACAGCTTGCCGTGCATTTTTGGTGGAATACTCATAAAAAAAAAACAAAGAAAAAACAAACAAAAAAAACACAACAGTTACGGAGCTGTATTAATAATTTAGACGGTTTGAGTTTTTATCATAAAAGTTTTAAAAACATTGATAATTATTTTATACACTAGTAATCCATAAGACGCTGTTTTTACCCGAATTTTCAAATGGCAAATATTCTTTTGCAGACATGAAAGTAATCAATTGTTGAAGAAATAAGCTAGTTATTCTTAACGATTCATTTGAAAACCTTGACTTTGTCTCTTCAACGGTTGAACTACCTCACGTTTCCCGATAAGCTATTTCATATGAAAACGAAGTTGAAATTTAGGACGGCGTTCATGTACTGTCTTTTCTTGTGCTACAGACTATTTGGGAAAGAGAAAGCTGTGAGTAGTTGTTAAAATCAAACTAGGAATTCTAAATTAATAAGAAGATCAGTCAGCGTCGCTGTTTTAGTTGCGTTCCTATCGCGAATTGATATCGTCTTATGGTTGTGCTGAGTCGCTGTAGTGTGTATAGACTTATCGTAGATATTCTTTCAGTTCGAGACTTAACAGTCGGTCGATCAACATCAACCACGCTCCCACGCATCGGATTATTTCTTTTAAGCGTTGTTTCTTTCCCGCTTTACAATCGAGATCAAGAGTCCTGCACCCACGTAAATGGGCTACCTAACTTATTCCGATCTCAGCTGTACATTTCTTCAACGGTTGTGTCTGCTTCGAAGCAGAATCCGTAGGAGAGAATTTTTTCACTAATAGTTGCTTTTGTATTTTCTTCCGCGAGTCACTCTCAATTTCAGTTTACCCTTCTAACAAAATTTACGATTTGACTACACCTCTGTCGAAAAGGTACGTTTGAACAGTTTAGTATTGCCAGATTCCGCGACTTTTTTAGATTCAAACGCGCCTAACTCAACTTTTAGAGATAAAGCATTTAATGTTTTGTACCGTTCTTAATGCAAAGGTGTAGATTTCCACCAGATTATCTTCTTTAATTAAAAATTTGACTTTTTTTTCAATTTGATGGAGTTGCGAAATGGATCACTGTGTCATCGCATTGATTATCACATCAAAAAACTTGGAGGATTTTGTTTGTTGTTTAACACAGTTTATTGACGTGGGAACCGGGCAATGGTGCAAACTAAATTATTCTTTCTAAAGTCTACTTAAGTTGATATCAGGAGTTATAGTTGTGTTATACAAGTAACACCCTAAATTATCTTGATCAGTTTTGTTTTGTGATACTGGCGTAAGTTTTCTACCTCAGTGATTGTTTTCTTTTAGGGTTCCGGATTCGTGGGGTGTATGAGTTCTTGACTTTCAGTCTACGCCGAAACTCGCTCTAAAGTAAAGAAAATTGTGATTATTTCGCTCAGAGCCGTTAGATCAAGCGATCGGTCTAGTCAGAAGTGTGTGTGTTGTGATGACTACACACTTGAGACAGTTATACGCAAAGTGGTTTTCGGTCTATTTTCGTTATATTAATGTGCTTGTACATCACTGAGTAACTTTAAAAAAGTGTTTTGTAATATTTTGCTGTGTGAGTATTCAGAAAGTGCTTTAAAGTGGCCGAGGACCCTCGGTGTAATATTTTTACAGGTCGTCTTGCATACAGCAAATTTTTAAGGTTGCATTTTCTACCTAGTGTTCTAGCTCCCGTCGCCAAAGCCTCGCGGAGCAATAGCGAAACGAGGTAGAGGGCATCTGTCCTAACACAGTTCAACCTAAACTAACCTACGCGGTTGGATGTATTTATCCTCATTATTGAATGAAAGGTTAGTGGGTGGAAGAGGTAGAAAAAACGACTTCTAAAACTTAAGAGTGCTGGTGTGTAAAATTTTCGTGAACTGTGTCATTCCTCCTTAGGTGAATTAAGTTACTGTTAGCTTTGTGGCATAAATTTTATTAACTTATTCTTGCAATGCTGCTAGCTCCCATGCGCTCGTTTGATCCGCAGTTAGTCGTCATCATATTTTGTAACTCGGGTTTTCTTTATTTAGCTTCGATGGTACTACGTTTGTTGGTTTTCGAAGGTGTAACATTATTTAAGGCAAACGTGCTATGCTCGCCAACCTGTTCCTGTCCCTCAATCATTCTATGCTGTGTTTGCGCGAATTATTTTAATTATGATTTGATTTTGTCCCGAGTACTTTACGAACGAGCTGGGGTATATCGCGATTGTTGATTAAACCGAAACTGCGATAGATGGCGTTAGCAGCGTCCAAGATGGCGCCCTAACCTTCCATTCGCAGGCGGAGTTATGATCGGCGGGTAGTGTTTGAAAGAAAATAGGAGTAAATGTAGGAACACATCTGTGATCCGTGGCCATGCAGACTTGATTGTTCTGGATAGAATCTTATTTTTAAGGATCTGTCTGTATATAAAATCACGAATCGCCTTAACTTAATGGTATTGCTACAGGACGTCCTGTAATATTTTGTCCCTCAAGTCAGTAAAAGGAAGATCTTGTTGAAGATAGTACTCCGCTGTTTTAAGACGAATACTTTTTTCACAAACTTTGTAAATGATTGGACATTTTATTGTATAAAGCAGTATTAGCGATGTTAAATAGGCTTTATTGAATCGTTTGGTTTAGTGTTAAAACAAGAGTTTCTCTTTTATATAACATAATATAAATATATATAATATTCATTCAAATTGTAAGTTTAAGAAATATACATGTGCATATATTATATATATTACAAGTCACGTCCAGAATACATCTTTATCAGCCTGTTGGTTTAAAAGTATCGTGTCATTCATCATTCATTTCTTAAACCCTTAGCCCATTTCGAAACAATTTTTCGGAACCGTACGTCCTTTGTAAACCGATACATTAAATCGAAGGCTGGATGAATTTCAGCAACGAAGACTTTCACGAGGTACAATCACTTACTCTGTGGAAGTGGACATTAGAATTATCTTTCTTTATTTTCAGAGCTTTGAACAATGAACATAATTTCTCGACTTTCTTTCGAAATTAATTTTAATTTTACTCATTTCATTCCAGTTGGCTCTTCTCGATGCGATGAAAATATTTTTTCAACGACCGAAGTTTCTCTTTAATTCATGTATTTTTAGTAAAAGTAAATCCTCAACGTACTAGCGTAAAAATATTTCTCAGTTCAAAAAACAAATTGTTTTTAGACCCAAATTTTAAGACGCATTTTATGAATTTTTTTCTTGAGAACACATTGGTCGAAACAAAGTCGACGTCGCATTTTTTAACTTGAAATTTTATTTTTGCAAGACTTTAAATTTCGAAAGTAACATTGTACAAAGATTATTGCGCGCATGTGGTACAAGTCAAAATCTTACGAACTATTTAAAATATATTTCGAGTAAGGGGCCGTCCGTTGATTACTTTACGCTCTTGAATGGGGAAGGAGGTCGGCGAAAGCGAAACCGTGTATTTGGTACCGGTATGTAAAAGGCGCAAAGGGGGAAGGGGCCCAAAAGCGGCTTACTCTGTATAGGGTAATTAGTGGACGGCCCATTTACACGTGTATTGACAGGCCGATATTTGATATTGATTTTCCTATTGAAACATTTCGAACCCATAGCACCGTCACGGCGACGCGCGCCTACTTATCCCTACGAAAACGTCCGACGTTGGTCAAATGGGATCTTAAAAGGGTGACGGCAGAAAAAAAGAGAAAAAAAGTGATGGCGGGAAAGTGCGGGCGGCGCTGGTGCGTCGTGTTTGGCTTGACTGGTTTTGTGGGGTTGTTGCAATTGTGGCCGTTGACCTTGGTGGTGAATAAGCTCCTTTCAGAACCAGTTTTGGCGGTCGTGGCCCTGCGAGGCGAGGAGGGAGGGGAGGGGCTGCAGCCGGGCAGCCGTCTCCCGATCGCACCAAGTGGCGTTGTGTCGTAGTATCGCGCTGCTCGCTGGTTCGCAAGTGCAGCGAGGCTAATGGGTTCCCCCCTGTTGTGGTCAGCTTGGCTCGCCTGGGATTCGCACGCGTCGGACTTGGCGCGGCGCTGGCGACTGCTGGCGACTGGCGACGCGGACTGGGCTCCGTCTGGGACTGTCGGCTGGCTCGGGCCAGGCTCGGGCCCCGCTGGTCTGCTCCGGCAGCCCGCCGATTGGCCCTAACCTTGGAGCAGAGCACATACTTTCTCTAGGCGTCGCTTGACCGAGGCAAATATCCGCGCACATGTAGTTTATTGTATGGCTGGATAGGTCGGAGTTGAAGGGAATGGAGGGAGGTGCCGGAAGTTCTTGCAATTGCAACCGATCCCATCTGCAAACACCCTCACTTGAGAACTTCCGACTAAGTCTGTTCGTTGTCGGACAACAACCAAGCTTCACCTACCCCCACTTAGGAACTTCCCGATCTGCTCCGAGACGAATAGCATGCAAACTATCTTTTCTCAACTTCCGACGAATCTGCCTTTGCGCAGGAGAACTTCCGCGTAAAAGAAATTGGCATAAGGGAACTTTCGCGTGGGAAATTAATGCGAAGGAGTTTCTCGTAGAGAATCTTTTTTGAAACATAAGCAATCGGAAGACGTGGGTGTATGTCCGGTTGCCTACCGATAGATGAAGACCAGAATGGGCAATTTCTCCGCGCTTTGTTGAACGTTCATGTTTACGGTTTATAGTCGTACAAGTATAAGGTTGTAATTGGGGGCCGTAGGTGTCATGGCCGGTCGCCCGTTAAATCTAGGTGAGTTTTTTTCGAATTTCTTTGGTGTCAAGAGGTTTATGGCAATAAAAAAGGTGTTCGGGGGTTCAGCAAGTTGTTCCGAATCCGATCAAAAGTCGCGCACTTCGATATATTATGAAAAGTTGGAGGAGTATCTCTATAGATATGACTAGGCCTGCGCGAATATTCGGTTATTCGAAACCGAACGTCGGTTTTTTTCTGCTTCGACCGGTCGGTTTTGAAAAAAAATCGATTTCGGTTCGGTTATTTTTCTTCGAAACCGAAGTTCGGTTTCCTTCGAAACTGAAGTTCGGTTTTTCCTTCTAAACTGAAGTTCGGTTTATCAAATATTCAAAACCGACAGTTGCTTTATTCCCCAAGACGTTCCATTTTCCAAAAAACAAGCTGCCAAGGGCGCAGCCACGGGGGTGCCCAAGGGGTGCTCAGCCCCCCCTCATGGGAAAAGGGCACCCCCTGCGAATTGCACAGATTCGAGGAGATCGGAGACCCTATGTATATATAGGAGGGAGGGGGGGGGGCTTCGAGCCATAAGTGACCTGGGCATCGGCCCCGTGCAAGGGCCGATGTCAGACGTTGAAGGCCTTGTGTCAGCCTTTGCAGGCAAATCCGACAGACGT
>Ga0058701_10005897_pt1 | contig 10270 bp, 9 predicted proteins | sample AgamicOrMae_FD_97039 | JGI IMG/M metagenome (GOLD analysis project Ga0058701, IMG submission 97039) | Agave microbial communities from Guanajuato, Mexico - Or.Ma.e | ecosystem: Host-associated > Plants > Phyllosphere > Phylloplane/Leaf | place: Guanajuato, Mexico | collected 2012-06-04 | reverse complement strand
CATTTATGGCCCGTAAAATAGGCACCGAAAATCATTGTGGAAGGTGTACATCAATTCCTATAGGTTTGGTGCAAATCTGGGTTTTACACCTGAAAGGGTTCCCTTGTCAGTGAAACACCGCGGGTGCGGAACTGGCAACAAGTTGCGGCGCGTGGCCCCCGAACTCACCCCCTAAGTCGGCGTCACTACCATAACACCACACCACACACACCACACCGTCGAACACACGTCATGATCACTTTTCGATTCCCACTCGCGAATCGTTCGGACGGACAGACGTCCCGTCCGTTCCCGGGCACGCCGATTACTGTCTTGCCGGCGGCGGCGGCGGCGGCGTCGCGGCGGCGAGTGCAGCGCTTCCACGACGCGGCGTGACGTCTGGCCGGGCCGTGACGAGCCCGGCCTCCGCTGCCGAGGCGTACCGAGCCGCGCGGCGTCAACGAATGACCGGACTGGTCTAGCCCCATCCACTCTAGGCCGTTCTCACAGACTCTCATTAACCCATAACAGCCCGAAGTATTTGGAGTGAAATTTAGCTCAAGAGATATTAGAGGTATTTTTTTTACTAATATACGCAATTTTAACCTTTGGAAAACGCCAAAATTATTAATTTTCAGATTTCTAGAGGGGTGATATTTTTTTGAGTTGTGACAATAATGAATCGGAAAGATCCTCTAAAATAAATTTTTCTGTTTCCGAACGGCATCGCTGGGCGGTACTGGGTTAAAAGAAGCCCTTATTACGGTAATTTCATACCGGTCGCCAAACAAATCTATCGTGTTCTAACTAAGAACGCAAATCAGAATGGAGCAACAACGGAGCGAGGCACAAGGCATCACACTCAAACTAACTTTACGCTATTTACCTCACTAAAAGCTACCTATCTAAACTGATAATCTTACTGGTAACCTAACTTAACCTCACCTAGTCACCAACCTCTATGTCGCTTGATTCAAGGCTGTACCCCCGCCCACGAGGAAGAGACACCCTGCAAGATCGAGCGGAGCAAAGCGAGGCGCAGGGCACCTAAACCACTTAGTTGTAGGCCACGAAATCTGTTAAAGGTCATTTCTGTTCGCACGCCTATGCTGATACAAGGAAGACTTGAACGCACGGAAACCAAACTAATGCATCTTAAATGGGAGGTGACTTGAACGCACGGAAACCAAACTAATAAATTTTAAATGGGTCAGCGTGTGAATAGTCACTTCGTAATGTAAATTAAGGTTAGAGAAATAAGATATGATAAATGTTATATTTTGATTAGGACAGGCATATCAAACGATGGGGCTCGGCGAGAGCTTCTCATTGATCAGTCTACTTAAAAAAAATGCAGATAGCTGTGCACCTTTCTACCCATGTTATTAGAGGTCGGTGCGAGGCGGTGGCGAGCGCTTCCCACTTCCCGGTGTTAAGGCCACCGGTACCGAAAGCTAGCGAAGCTGATCAAAAAAGGTGTGGCAGCAGGCGAAGTACGATCAATCAACCCAGGAAACGAGACCGGTGAAAACTGATGTAGGACAAAACGTCACAAACGAATGCGTCGCCAGTGTCCACTGCAGCTAGTCCACTGGAGGTTACCGTCGTCGCCGCCTTCTCGATTAGGCGCTCTCTTCGCCAGCTTAGCCGATTCGTTACGAGGGACAGCTCTCAATGATTTTTTTTCTTTTTAAAACTCTATTTTTATTAAGCTGATTTAATGACTGAAAATTTCGAACTCTGGATTCTCTGGAAGGTTTAGTTCTGACTTCAAGATTGAGGCTGGATTTTTAACCCATAACAGCCCAACGTATTTGGAGTGAAATTTAGCTTAGAAGAAATTGAAAGGATTTTTCCCCATTGAAATACGCAATAATGAGCTTCTGAAAATGAAAAAAAAAATCAGGTTTCCAGGGGGGGGGGATATTTTTTGTGAATTGTGACAGTACTAAATTGAAAAGATCCTCTAAAATATTTTTTTCTCTGTTTCCGAATGGCATCGCTGGGCGGTATTGTTTTTTTTTTTAAATATGAACTTAAAAAGCAAATCGAATCGTCCCGAGTTAGGTGACAGCAATACGGAAGGGCTTTTATAGGGTCCAGCTAAATATGAACTTAAAAAGCAAATCGAATCGTCTCGAGTTGGGTGACAGCAATGCGGAAGGGCTTTAATAGGGTCCAGCTCGTACATTCATGTATGATTTTTCTTGAGAAGTGCTCTTAAAAAAATCATTGTTGCAAAAGTCCTCTTCCTTTTCCGGCGGACTTTTTCTTCCTTTTTATTTTTCAATTTGCAAGCACAAATTTCTTGTCCTAACACCATCTCATTCTGTTGTGCCTCTGTTTCGATGCTATCTATCTTATATTTTTCCTTCAATCTACTTCAAGCTCAAGTCCTCATTAGGGGCTCTCCACTCCAGCTTGAGTTGAGCGCCTGCAAGAGCGAAGGTAGGCAACGTCCACACACTCCTGTGTTGAAGTGTTGCCTATCTTGATTTTGTCAGGCGCTCGTCCGGTAAGTCCCCACAGGCACGACGCGGCTACGACAGGGGGTTGTTTCTCACTCGCTGCAGCGGTCAGACTCTTCTTCCTATTTTCTAAACTGCGATTTCCTTGGCTATATTTGTGTAGCGGCCATGTTAACGATTTCTCTCAGTAGGCATATCCCGATCTGCCGTAACGATTTCTCGGCATATCAAACCCCACGGAGTGCGGCATCCTTGAGCTTAACCCCAACATGTCTTCTTCATTTGTCTTTTGTGAAAAAATGCGACCTTCACTGAAAATATGGAGTTGAAAAGCACCAAATCGCAAAGCCAAGCGGGGCGAGCCGCGTGTAACCTAACCTAACTTAACCTAGGTTTAGGTGACTTAACAGTCGCCAAGCCTGATGCTGCTTACTTCTCGGCGGCAGTAACTACCATCGCGAGGCAAGCGGTAACCGGCTTGGCAACAGCGGGGCGGTAGCGAAGCCATAAAGCACCAGAAAAAAAGGTTCCGCGCTGATCGTCCGTAAACTGGTGACGTGCTCCCATTTTGGCCAAAGTGAGTTTTGGTTTGCCATTTGCATAAAATTCAACCGATTTGTTTTGGAGGGTAAAACATGTGTCAGTGAGTTTACCGGTTATTTCCCTTTTCCCACAAACAAGTCCACCAAGCAAGAAAAAATCGTTTTTGTGAAAAACAGAGCACAGTTTTAGGAACATCGGTCAAAAAAAAGTTTTTTTCTCTTTTTTTTTTTGATTGCACGTTTTCCGCTAACCTGGGTTAACACCCATGTCTAAGCTTGGTTAACCTAACCTGCGCTATGGTATGCTTATGTCGTTAGTCTTCAAACTGCAAAGACAGATTCATCCATAGCGGAGCTCAAGAGGTAGAAAACTCAACCTTTGAAATGAACACAATCTCAAGCCAAAATTAAAAACAAAATATCATTTACGGACACGTAAAAAGCTATTCATCTCGAAATAGCTTCCTAAAGGTCGCGTGTTAAAGCGTTTGACATTTTTAGAGATTCAAGTTCGCGAAAACTGTACCGAAATCGCTTTATAAAGCGATCGATAACATTGCATTCGCTTCATATATATCTTCAAGGTCAACTTCCAGCAGCTGACTTCCCCTCCCGTACGCAAAGAGAGGGGAAGGGAGGGGGTTGTGCAAAGTTTCCGGTAACGGCGGCGCTGGTTGGACGATGCTGGAGGGGAATTGGCGCGCGAATCTAGTCACGTGGTCCTCCACGGAGGGGGGGGGAAGCGCTCGGCCCGCGCGGCGCGGCGGCAATTTCGGACGCATCAGCTGACTGACCGGACTGACTGACATCATCGCGGAAATCACATGGTACGTGCCGTTGAGTTGATCAGGGCGTGGTTCGGTTCCGGCCCCCAACGTTTACAGCGGCGGATACGGAGGTCAAACGATTCCAGTGCGGCGAGCTACAATCACACGACGTTTCAGACCGAACGCTTTAAAATAAAGTATTACTAACACACCAGGCATTTCTTTTCACTTCCTTAATCAAGGTCATCCCAATAGGCAGGTTTTGACACAAATCTACGTAAATGCGTATTCAGTGACAAATGTTTCTGCTTCATTTATGCATTTGAAGATAAAACGTGACCTCAACTTTGCCGAAATCACGAGGTTATCAGTTTCTAGATTCTAGATACAACTCTGTGACATGCTAAACCAAAGAGCTTGGTCGATTCCTTTGAATTACGATTTTCCGATCATCCTCTGGACACAAATCGGCTAAAATCATGTAAAAAAACATTAAGAAAATGACCAGACTTTCTTTCCAAGCCAAACTGAGACCATATTTTTCTTTTAAGTAGACAAAAGTTGGGGAAACTTTCGTTATTTATTAGATAGTTGAAATCGGAAAAGACTGTCGGTAGGGTTATTCGACTTCGCCGAATGCGCCTTTTTTTAGAATGAAGAAAAATCAGGTAGTCATTTCCATGTCCCTCTAGTAAGGTAGGACAGCAAAACGGCTACAATAAGTTGAATATTGGCTATTTTCCGAAATCGGCTATTCACTAAACATATTTTCACGATAGGATTGGGCGAGAATTCTCGTGCCACAGAATGACTATAGTTATAGTATAATCTATAGTATAGTGTCGTGGTAGAGTATAGTACATTAGTATAGTATCGTAGTATAGTACATTAGTATAGTGTAGAATAGTGGTATAGTATGTAGTATATCTGTTAGTGTAGTGCTTATAATCTAATGTTGAAAATGCGTTCATCTTACACAAAACATAAGGGCTCACCCAAACAGGTCTCGCATGCATCGAGTTGAGCATTCTTCAAAAGAAATGAAGAAAGTGAACAGGAGGGTTCTAAGCAAAGTCAACAGTGCAAGTTGATTTGATGAAAAGCTAAGGTGGGGAGCGCCACGCCCTTCGCTGTCCACCGCCAACGAGATGCACACAAGGTGTGAAACGCAAACACAACGTTTGGCGCCTTCGGAACAAACTACCAGTTAAGACTTTCTAATGGCCGCTGTCAACTCATTCGAACGAAGGATCGGTTTCAAAAGTCAGGGAGTCAAAAGACTATTGGATAACAGCTTTTGACGAAAAGGAAAAGTGTTTCATTAAAGCAGGTCACCACAGAAAGCATCATATTACATTTCACGGAATCCCTCAACCGTAATACCACACGCATGTTGTACAGTTGGCCACAAAAGTCATGACCCCTGTTTCCATGTATTTCTCATGTATGCAAGGGTCATGACTTTTGTGGTCCACAGTACAAACTCCGCTGGAAAGAATTTCTAAGGGCTCGTCGCCTTCAGACCAGTTTCCGATATCCTCGCTTAATTTGATCCCGACTTCCGAGAATTGACGTCCATTGAAGGACAGTGCAGAACACTAATCAGTATTGGCGTTATTGGGTTCTTTAAGCTGATAAAAATTGGCTTTGTTGGGTCCTTAGAAAGAGGGGACGAGCCTACTCTCAGTGCATTGAGTAAGAGGGTAAACTGGAGATCTTTTTTTGGTTACTTTTTAAGTTTCCAAACAGATCTCATAAAATGGTCCAACGAGCGAGCTTTGGCTGTCGAAAAGTCAATTTAGTAAAATACCTGAAATAAACGAAATCCTGATTTATCTTATCTCTACAATATTCCCCTTGTCAGTGCAGGATGCTAGATAAATGACACCGCAATCTTTCTTTACCTTAAAATATTGCAACAGCGTGTAGATCCGTAGATAGAAAAACCAACAAAACAGTTTAGTAAATTTTAAAATTTCCTACCACTTGAAAGCAAGTCAGTAAGGAGTTTTTCTTCTTTAATATTTTATGATATTTTTTAAGACTTTTAATTTTTTGCTTTCAGTTTTCTCCGAAGTTTTTTTCCGACGCTTTTCAAGGTTTTCCCCTGATTCTCATTCCTCTTTGAACTAACTTTAGAGCTCAAAGGACGCGACACGGATTTTTCGCAATTTATGCAATTTTGAAGATCATATTTAAAAACTAAAAATAAACTACGGTCAAGAAAATTGAAAAAAAAAGTATTACAATACGATTTTTAAAATTACAGAAGTTGTCAATCATGTGTGGTAGATGTATACAGTATATTTGTAATGTAGATTTTATAGCCAACCCTTCGACTTCATAAAGTTTTTGAAAAAAGTCATTAAAAAAGCTGGCAAACTTTTTGGCAAAGAAGAAAATAATTTAAAAAGTGGGCAACCTTTTTGGCCTAGTTTGGAAAAGTCGCATGTTTTTTGCCTCCATTCAATTTTTTTTCCATTTTTTCTTTCTCAAGACTCTGCCGATCCTAGTTATTTTATTTTCAAAGATTTCAAGGATTTCAGGTTTGCAGGCCACCCTGCTAGACCATTAACCAAAAGGTCTGTGTTCGCCCTCAAGGGTCGTTGAGGCCATCAGTACATTCCGCGGTGGCGGGTGATGCCCTCCTCGCTTTGGTCGCTCTTGCTCTTCTCGTTGTCGACATTCATCTTTTCTTCCGAGAGCAGCGGTCGCATATTTTTAGAGGTTAACCGATGTTGCCCCTTTCGTACTCAGCAATACACGTGTGGGAGTCAAGAATAAAAAGCATTCTACGAGAGGGGAATCTTTTCTATTTTCACAGCGTTCTTTTCCTGTTTGGGCCGTCCATCGTGGATCTCATTTGTGTTGTTCACGTCTCCGATTCTAGGCGATTTTTTATAGAGCATTCTTTCTGCAGATAACAGCTTGCTAAGCTGGCTAAAGACACTAATATTACCAGACATAACTTACAGTGTATTGGGAATTATCCTTGAAAGCATTCCCCAGCTCAAAAGTTTTAAAACGCTTAGCCACTTATAAAGTAAAAAACTTTTGCGCTCAGAGAACATTTAAAATATTAACTAAAATAAGATAGACTAGACGATTTGGCTTAAAATTTTGAGAAACGTTGCTTTGGAAATGATTAGATACGCTATGTAAAGTTGAGGTGATACTTTTCATTCAAAGATTACATAATGGAAAGACTTTCGTCGATCAATAAAATTTTGAAGATCGTAATGAAGGAGCACACCATTGGTGTAAGAAAAGTTGCTACGCTTAAAAAAATAATTTAAAAAAATAGGCAATAAAAAAAACAAAATAATACAATAAAACGGGTGGGTTCGTCGCAAATGAGTGATTTTTCTTCGATGTCGAGGACATACGCGCAGAGATTTTCGACCCGGTTAGATAAACCTCTAAAAAAAAAACAAACATCAAAATGCTTGGTTGTTTTTACAACCCTTCTGCGCTTGTATAATTCAAAGGTATCGCTCACTATTAATTTAGTGATAAATGCGGCGTGCGCATAAAAGTTCGTTATGTCGTTATGTTACGTATGTGTCAAAGGTCCTTGACCGATAAGGGCGAGCAGCCCATCCGTATAAATTTAGGGCGTCCGGCGACTTTTGATTTTGCCAGCCAAGGGTTTTCCCAAGGCTTTTGAGGGTTCATTTCCTCCCACCTTGAACTTTCAGCTACCAGAACAACTAAACGTAAACGACAAAATCCACATTAAAGAGACACGTTTGAAACCACTTTATAAGGCCGCTTACAATAGATAGAAAAAGTCCAACTACCAAAAACTTTAAAAATAACTTAGAAAATACTATATCGACCGGTTTTACCGCGGTGTATTCATGGCGAAAGAAGCTTGCTCTCAGTTTACTCAGAATTTTAGAAATAATATCAAAGCTCTGCTGACTCAAGATTGACCATCCTGGATATCTGAATCGGTGGCTTACGCGGAGAAAGTGATTAGGGGCCAAGGTTTAATTGACTTTCCATTTCAGGACAATGGTCGCGGGCGCCTTCCTTTCTCAGAGCACCGCTAATTTTATTGCCCCAAAATTATGATGTAAGGAGCGCGTCCTACTCTCGTCCTTTGAAGCTACTCGAGAATAATGTTTGGCAGCGCGCGTCGAGGTACCTACTCCGCCGCCTTTCGGTTTGGCACCGAAGGAACGCGGCCCCCCTTTCGTGACCAAGCCTCGTCGAGTGGCCAAAAAGCAGATAAGGTACACTCGATACGTAAAAATAGAATCCTCCACAGACAAACGTAGCGGATAGGACATAATTTGGCCTAAAAAGACTCCTCACGAACGATATTTCTTGCGGGCTGACAGACTCCTCTTCCACTTTTAGAAGATACCCGTCCCCTACTTCCAAGCCCATTTAACCGGAAATGCCCGCCGCAATTATTGGTCCAAAAATTCCCGCGGCGTCGTAACGAACATCCCCCACCCTTCTTTCTTCCCCTCTTTTTGATCAGCCTTGCCGCTAAAACAACAGCGGCATCATGCTTAGCGATCGTAATATGGTAGATTAATTCAAAGGCGAAACGGACAGGTTTCATATTAACAGCGAGTTAACACTAAAGAAGCGCTCCGTTGCCTCATTCCAGATCTTCTCAGCGAGAGTAATATCGCTAGAGGACAAGAGGCTGTAGTGGGCTTTTGATGGAAGCTGGGTTTCAGGGGAGAGCAGTCGAAACTGCAGAGCTCTTTTTCCACACGTTGGTGAAAGAACATGGTCACCATGTGCAAAACTATCCGGGAACGGCAGTAAGATGGAGGGAATGGTCGCCGAATATTTCATTGAAAAAAAAAAGAAGTATCTCCCGAAACACTTGCAGTTAAAGAAAAAGATGTACTCACGAAAATAGTTGAGCGTTTCTCTGATCTGGTCTGGTGAAAGAACAGTTTCTTCTGGTTTCAATGCAGGACTAGGAATAAACCAGTCTTGATTTTCGTAACCTGAAAAAGAAACAGCACAAAAAGACATGTACTAACATTCTGTTAAACATTCATCATCAAAAAACAGCTGTCACGAATAATGTCATACTCGTTTGAGAAAAGTATGAAAACATTACAAAAACTAGTTGGTAATTTACATCAATAAGTTTAAATACTCGATTAATGTATGTTTTGAACACGGATACAAGGCCTTCATTAATCCATTAACACCTAGCGATGTCGTTAGGAACAGATACATTAACATCTGAAAAAATTTTCTTTTTGTCATTTCGTGATAATTTGAAAAAATTTTCTCCTAACAGAGCTTATTTTGCTATAATTGTTTTGAATTACCAGGTATAGGCCTATACTTGTCTACAGTCACCGTATCATTGTGTACTGCCCCTTTTAGCTAATAAACTGAGCCATAAGAATGACAATATCTTTTAAAAGAATATAATCCTTTCAGTGTCACTGAATTCAATATTGGTCAGTTCTATTCGCACACCTGTGTAAAGGAAGACTTGAACGCACGGAAACCAACCTAATGCATTTTAAATGAGCGGTGACTTGAACGCAAGGACACCAACCTGCTATATTTAAATGGGGCAGCGTGTGAATAGTCACTTCGTTCAATATTTAAGTATATTCAAAAATAGAATTAGCACGTGTCAATGGAAAAGAAAACCTTCACACATGCTTTAAACTTTATTTTACTCAAAATTGTTCGGGCACTCGTGGGTTGAAAACAAACGTCGTATGGAGCGTAAAAATGAGGCTTTTCATCTTGTTTTGGAAAGAAGAATCTAAATCTAGCAGATTAGTTCACTTGAGTCCGGGCACGAACTGTCCGATAGCTCATTACGATACGTTGTGGGTTTGCTAACAAACCAACGAGCTGGCCTAATAAAGTCGACATAACACAATGTTACGTAGAAAACGAATCGTGAAAGTTGAGGGGTCAAATCAGGCTGGAATGCATTAGGCAAAAATAAGGGCAACGGGCCGAGCCGGGCCGAGCCAGGCCAAGCCTCGGCCAAGCCTTGTGTCTCACGGCAAGCCCGGCTGCCGATCGATATACTAGACACGAGGTTAGCAACGGCACGTGAATCCCGCGGTGTTTAGTTATCAATAATTAAATAAATTGACGGTCCGACAGGATAAGGTCTATTATTCCGAAAGAATATATTCTTTCGCCTTGGCTAACGAAAGTGACATCATGTTCCACCTATAACATGGACAGTTTCCAACCCATTTTAAAGGCCGCCAAAACGAACACAGCATTTTTGGCAAATAGGAGGGCCACGTGAAAGCGGACCAAAAATAAACACAGGTTATTCAAACTGGTGTATTCGCTGATATGAATGAAGAGGCATTCGCTAGTAAAAGTCTTTCTTCAATGAAAACGCTTACTTTAATTTTTGACGCAAAAGTCAATTTTATCAACTTTCTAAATTTAAGTATATTCCAGCGCAATAAGCTAAAATTACATAAGGACTTGATATTTTCAGGATTAGTTAAAATGTGTATGTCTATCGAATGGCGAAGTTTAAGGAAGT
>Ga0058701_10005896_pt1 | contig 10271 bp, 7 predicted proteins | sample AgamicOrMae_FD_97039 | JGI IMG/M metagenome (GOLD analysis project Ga0058701, IMG submission 97039) | Agave microbial communities from Guanajuato, Mexico - Or.Ma.e | ecosystem: Host-associated > Plants > Phyllosphere > Phylloplane/Leaf | place: Guanajuato, Mexico | collected 2012-06-04 | reverse complement strand
GTTGCATACGTAACGAAGGCTGGGCTCGGTCGCGAGCCCGAGTTCGCATTGTTGTGTCGGTCATTCTTTCGGTGGTCGATTCTTGTTCTACAGCGCCATGCCTATCTGCTTTGCCTGTACTGTCTATTCTTTCGGTGGTCCCGCGGCGGCGTTGGTATTGTTGTGCTGACCGACTCGCGTCGCCAAGTGTTACCCGGCCAGCCCGTCCCGAGCCTCTTTAAAGTTAGACAAGGTGTTTGAAGATCCAAAAATTTGAACGGCTGTCTTTGAGATTTGTTTTATTTTATTTTTTGATACGCACACCGTAAGGATGATTGAGTTAAAAAATCAAGCAAATCGACCAAGAAACAAGAAAGCTGTAAGTTTAGATATATAATGCAAGTAAGTCACATAAAAACCTAATTGAAGGCTATCAGGGAAGTGGGTCAAAAGTGCCCCAACAGGTCATAAAAGTCTAAAAAAATAATAATGAAGAAATCGATGCAGAATGTTATTCAACGTGCTCATTGACCTTTCTGTCTTTCCTTGCTGCAAGCGGGTTTAAGATAATGACCCCATAGGTTTAAAAAAATTCTTTTTTATCACAGAAATCGGTACAGAATGTCATGAAACTTCCTCATATACCCTTATTCGAGAATTTTTGTAAATACCGTTTGACCCTTGTCAATTTTTGGAAAATTTTAAGCCCATGCTTGGGCCCACCCTAGTCTCGACGAATGCGAATCCACATACCATTTCAAATTTCAGCCAATCCTAAACCGAAACCAATTTTGAATGAAATTAAACCAATCAAATCCTAAACCTATCAAATCGCCTCGTGCCTTAAGTTGCGTAGCAACATTATCTGATTTTTTTTTGTCTCGGAACACCCCTGAAATATCTTCATTATATATTTAAAAAGAACATTTTGTGCAGTTCAGGAATGAGTAGATTTTAAATTTAAAGCGGATATTCTTCGAGTAATGTTTTGATGTCCTCAAATTTTGGCTTAAAAAATCGACTCTTAAATATTTTTAGGAGGACATATTGGTCATGAAAGACTTAAGGTGCAATGTATGTAACAGAATGTTTTGGCAATGAAAGACTTTTGGCGCGGTATTTGGAGCAGAATATTTTGGTCATGGTGCAATATCATGAGCAGAATATCTTAGTCTTGAAATAATTTTGGGACAGAAAAGCTGTCAGATGAATTGAAAGCATACATGTTCGGGAAAGTTCGTGTTTGGGATTGCTCCCCAAGGAACTAACTCACCAGGGTCCGTTTGCGGCGAGAGGAAGAGAGGTGACGGGTTCCTCAACGATGTTCTTAGGGAAGGAGACACTCCAACAGGATCTTGAGTTGAGTCACTTTTCAAAACTTCCTCGAGATGAATCTTGGTCGCATTTGCAATGGACAGAGTCTCTTTAGCGAGGCTCTCCGCAGAGGTCACGTGTCTCCACATATCGTTGTAAGAGTTGCTTGCCTGGAAAAAGGAGTGTTGGTTAGCTCTTCCGAAGTGCAGCTCGTGCTCTGGTCCTTCTTTAATCAAGAACTCCTTAAATAGCCGATCTCGTGATAGGTTGACGTATCCTAGGTTGACGTATCCTTGGTTGACCTATCATAGGTTGACTTATCATAGGTTGACCTATCCTATGTTGACCTATCTTAGGTAGAATTATTCTAGGCTGAGCTATCCTAGGTTGACCTATCTTAGGTTGACCTATCATATGTTGACCTATCCTAGGTTGACCTATCCTAGGTTGACCTTTCCTAGGTTGACCTATCCAAGGTTTACCTATCCAAGGTTTACCTATCCAAGGTTTACCTATCCAAGGTTTACCTATCCAAGGTTTACCTATCCAAGGTTTACCTAACGTGTGTTAGAATTACCTACACGGTTTTCTCACGTTAATCTCAATGTAATGAAATGAGTTTGAACGAGGGTGAAAAACTGATTTGGAAAATTCCAGCCCTTTAATCTCTTGTCGGGGGTGGAGCTTCAACTAAAGACATCTTTCGAAACTGTGTCCCTCCAATTCGTGTATTAAGCCGGGTATTTTGTTAACTGACCTTGTTCAAAACTATGTCCGCCTTTTTATCGACGAACTCTCGAATCGTTGTCACGGCCCCTTCGATCTCGTTCATGATGTCGCTGCTGTTCAAGCTGCAAGATCCTTCGCTGATGAGTGTTTGCATCGATCCCGGCCCAATCGATTCTATGTTGACTGCCACTGCCTGCAAAATGAACGCATCCGATATCAAGGTCGATTATATTTGTAGAAAAAAATCCTTTGAAAACTAAGGTAAAACGTACAACCAATACGATAAAAGCCGGTGATAACGGAGAAGATGCTCCGTCAAGTAGGCAACCCTCCCACCATTGCCCCCACCATAATATCCAAACCGGCTCTCGCCGTTGTGATGTTTCGGCCCTCGGTGATACTTGGACGGTGCATTTAGCCGCGACGGCTGGCCATCATGAATCCCCCTCCCAAGCTATAGCTCCGCCTTCGGAGGGGAAGAGAGGTGTATGTGGCCGACGGTGCTTTCAACCGTGGTGACTGGCTACACGAACCTTCCCCTCCGAGAAGTAGCTCCGCCTACGGAGGGGAGGGTGTTGCTTGCATCACGGTTGAATAGACCGTCGGCTGATCGCGACTTTGCGTTGAGTGTAACTTACCTGTAGCCTTTGTGCGATGGCGTACAGAGTTCCATTAGCCCTAATCTGTTGGTGTTCGATTCTTAAAACTGCCCTGGAAATGCTGTCCACTCGGTCCCCAAGATTCATCTGCTTCTCCGACATCTTTGTGGTAATGACCTGCCTCGGGTTGAAATGAGCACCGTTAGCAAGTATCACTGACGCAGCTATCCTCGAATCTTGCTTTAAATTTTTGATAACGTACCTGGACTTTTTGTTGGCTAGTTTCTAAGTACCGGACTTTCTCGAACAGCAAGTCGACTTTATGCGTGAGCAGAGTATATTTCTGATTCAGCGACTGTAAAAATAAGAAAAATGATAACAGCAAAAGTGCGCTCATGGCTTAGTAAAGCAAAATGCGGGGAGGGGGCTGAGCGGCACCAGCAATATCTTGCTCGCAATCGCTCACCAGAACAAATGATCATTACATTTTTTATGACGGTGACTACGCAGTCAAGTATATTCCTTCTGAAATCAAAAACTAAAAAATGTCAATTATCTTCCATACTGTATACCACAAATACCTTTTTTTTGACGACTCAAGAAAAAAAATGGGGCCGAAGACGACCTAATACTTTCATGTTTGTTTTCATATCTCCAACCGTTTTTGAGATACAGCGGTTCGAAATATCTCAAAACATACACCTCACCTAATTTAGGGGAACTATTGCCCCGACCGTTCTGTCCAAGGGAGACTCGATTCCCAGTTAACATTTTAAACGTATTTTGACCCAAGTCAAGACGTCCTTGGAGCCCCTAGCTTCTGACAAACTTCTTTCAAAGACAGTTTTTTGAAATATCTCAAAAACCGTTAGGGACATCGGAAACGTGTACAGAACCAAATCTGTTTGGTCTTTTAATTTAGAATAATTTACTTCCCGAGCACATTTTAATATCTGTAACAGTTCTTGAGATACAGGGTTCAGAAAATCTCAAAAAACAACCCCACCCTAATTTTGGGGACATATTGCCCCGACTTTGCTGTCCAACACTTGCTCTCGATTCCCAGTTAAGACAATTATTTTAAACGTATTTTGACCGAAGCGTTCTTGCGACCCATAGCCCCTGACAAACTTTTTTCAAAAACAGTTTTTTCGAAATATCTCAAAAACCGTTAGAGATATCAAAAACACGAACGGAATCGAATTTGTAGATCTTGTAATTTACAATAACTTATTTACTGGGCGCATTTTGATATCTCCAACCGTTTTTGAGATACAGGGGCTCGAAAAATCTCAAAAAACACCCCCCACCCCTAATTTTGGGGAAATATTGCCCCGACTGTTCTGTCCAGCACTTACTCTCGATTCCCAGTTAAGGCAAATATTTTAAACGTATTTCGACCCAAGTCATTCAAGACGTTTTCGCGACCCCAAGCCCCTGACAAAGTTTTTCCAAAAACAGTGTTTTCAAAATATCTCAAAAACCGTTAGATATATCGATGGAATCAAATTTCTAGGTCTTTTAATTTACAATAATTGACTTGCTTGGCACATTTTGATATCTCCAACAGTTTTTGAGATACAGGGGTCTAAAAAATAAAAAAGACACTTCTCGCCTCTAATTTTGGGGAAATATTGCCCCGACTGTTCTGCTTAGCACTTACTCTCGATTCCTAGTTAAGACAAATATTTCAAACGTATTTTGATCCAAGTCAAGGCGTTTTTGCGACCTCTAGCCCCTGACAAACTTTTTCCAAAAACAGTTCTTTCGAAATTTCTCAAAAACCGTTAGAGATATCGAAAAATTCATGTATAGAATCAAATGTGTAGGTCTTTAAATTTTACATCAACAAGGTTTTCTCTGTTTTTTTATATTTTTAATAGTTTTTGAAATATAAGGGTTCAAAGAATTGCGAAAATCACCCCCCTCCCAAAATTATGGGTAGGTAAATGTTGGTCCGATTGTACTGTCTACGGTAGGTTTTCGATTCAACGCCAATTGCAACATACACCGAAATTTTCATTCAAATCGGTCAACTTGTCTGTAAGATATCCATTGAAAAACTTTTTTTGCACAGACACACACACACACGTCAAGCTAGAAACCAGTTTTCTTGACGTTCCAGTGTTAGTAGAGTCAGGAAATGAACTAAGCTCAACTTCGAATTTTTGGCAGTATTCTAATACTTCCATTCGTTCTATGAACTTGGGAGTAAAATAGGAGTAAAATAGCTAAGTTACAACTTGTGTCAATCTTGTCGGAACCATTGCTAGTGTACCTGTGGGGAAAATCTGAGAAATACTAGAAGGAAGTACTATTGTGGACTACGGTTGTTTCCTATGCCAGAAACCTATATGATTAAAAATATATATTAAAAAAAAAACGAGATGAAAACCTGGAAAAAATGTTAACAATGATGGAAACCAGAAAAAAATGTAAAATTGATGGAAACCTGTATAAAGTGTCATTCATATTCCCCCCCAAGAAAAAAGAAAGTCAAAAAGAAACCTGAAAACCTAGAGCAAATGTTAAATTGGAGGAAACCCGAAAAAAGTGTGTGATGAAAACCTCTGTGAGTGTTTGGAGTCGTTGGTCGTAGGTGGACTCAAGCCTCGTCAACCTCGCTTCGAGCGTTTCCCATGTCAAGCCGGCTCCATAACGCGCCGCGTAAATGGTGTCAAGTCCCCGCAGCCGCTGTTCGATGGCATTCAGTACGCTTTGTATATTCTGCAACAGAAATAGACCAACTGCTGATTTTTTTTATTTTTTTTTATTTATTTTTTTCGCGTAAATAAACTATTTCTCACCCAGCGATGCCCTTTGGAAACGACCAATTTTGTATGAAGGAGTTATTTGTTTGCGCTATGTTGCTTTCCTTTTTTAGCCTAGCTATATTATTCGCTGTTGTTCCTTTATCATTTAACGTCGCTTTTTGAACGACTTGTCCCGAACGCTCTGCCTTGGCAGAAAACTGATGTTGGGGCGCATATTTCATAAAATGAATTGATGATTCAGACCTGCATATCATTAGAGTTCCCTGATGAACAAGATGTCTGTTTTAGATAGTCTTTACTTGTTTTACTAAACAAGCTATTCTCACATGAAAATACATCACGAAGTTCTCGCCGTTCGTTTTAAATGGCTGTTGATATTTCTCTCCTGAAAAGTTGAGGATGTTTGATCAAACGGTCTTTACAGGGATACAAAATGTATTTTTATGGGAAAAAATAAAATCAAAGACAGTGCCTTGATTACCTAACTGGACGTACCGGTACAATTTAGCATGCTGTTTCAATTTCCATTTAAAAAATGTACCCTCACCGGCCATATACCGACACTAGATGATTCCGAAGGTGCCATTTAAATGCATGTATTTCGATTTAAAAACGTCACTTTTGAATCTCTGTGGTGTCGGAATGAGATCGGTGAGGGTATGATATTTTAGTGGGGATCGATAGAGGTCGGTATTTTGTACCAATTCATCATCTTTCCAGCCTGTCGTCTTTGACTCGACCGTTTGATCAAACATCCTTAAGAACCGCTCATAAATCACTCAGCAGTTTTCAGGCCTGTATTTGACTTCCTTTCGTAACATATTTCCCGGCGCGTACTCCCTAACATACTCTCAGAAACTTTTTGAAACTATGAATCTAAATATTTAGGAGCCAAGCAGTCAGATCGGAACACTATTAACCCACAACAGCCCAAAATATTTGCAGCGAAATTTAGCTTAAGAGAAATTAGAAGGATTTTTCCACTAAAGTACGCAATTTTAAGACTTGGAAAATGCTTAAATTATTAAATTTTAGGTTTCCAGAGGGGTGATGTTTTTTTTTTAATTGTAACAGTAACGAACTGAAAAGATCCTCTAAAATATTTTTTTCTGTTTCCGAACGGCATCGCTGGGCGGTAGTGGGTTAAATGCTATTTATCGGAATTGGTCCGATATTGGAATTGTGAATAGTGGGTTTGATTGTGCCTAAGCATGTGTCGCTATAACGCGTTAGTGGGTAACACAAGCGCCCCTTGAAGCTATTACCTAATATAAAGTGCCCCAGACCGACATGCTAGTAAGGAGAGACTATCCTTAAATGGGAAATGCAGTGAATGAGACAAGCGTTTTTTCAAACCCATCCTACTCTGCCTTATTAGATTCTTCTCTTGAAACTGATAGTGCTATCTTTAATTATAGGGCTTTATGAATTCAGACCCATACGGTCAGTGTCTCAAATGTCTAACCTAATTTCTTGTTTATGAGCTAAAAGATCATTTTCATTACAAATTTGAAACTAATTTTTACCCTTTTAGTTTATATTTTGCACGCAGGGAAGAAATTTTACTACTGTCCTCGACTTGTCTTTAAAAAAAATCTTATCTTTAAAAAGCTCTATTTCCAATTTAAGTTGTATATTTGTATCAACGAAAATCATTTACCTGTAAGTGTAAGCTCGTCCTCAACGAGACTCACGCCTAAAATATATTTACAATTTTCCAGCTTGAAATTATCGTGATTCGGTTCTCGTTATATCTCTAGCAGGAGTTTAAGAATGAACCACAGCAGGAAAAAATATTATGCATTGAAATGCTTTACAAAATGCACTTTTAGCTTATAATTCGTGTTGCAGCACCTCGCAAAAATTTATATGTAGCGTTATTTCCGGGCTAACCCGGTTCAAAAGATGTAGAAAACGAATTATTTTCAGCCGAACCACCGTCTACATACGCATGGAAAGTTTCTCACTGTCCTATTTGAGACAGCGAGGTCGTGTGATATGACCTGTTTCGTTCAAGTCAATATTTTTGTGAGAAAGTTTTTGCTTTGTTTTCGTAGTAGCCAAACTAAGAAGTGTTTACGTCTATCGTAAAACACGTAGTTGTAACAATTTCTTCATCTGAATATCTCATTACTCCATGTAAATAGAATTCACAAACTGAAAGTCCTTTTCGAAGAAAGTTCCGCCCCTATTTTCTTCTTTTAACACTAAACCGTTTGAGAGACAGTCTGCACTGGTATATTTTTCTTATCAGTGCGTTTTACTTTCGGCTGGTAGCGTTTTTGAAGTCATTTCTAGATTTTGTGTTCTCAAAACCGATCCGTGTCAACCCCCCAGCTGTATTTTCCCTAGCGAGACCGCCAAACAAACATGGCACATGCCCATCCGCTTGTCACTTACCTGCTGGTTGACGGACACCTGGAAGTCGCCTATGGACTGCGTGAGCGGCGGCGAGGACGGCGGCGGGGCCGTGGGCGACGCCGGCGTCCTCAACGGACACACGTCCACAAAGTTCGTGGCCACCAGGACGGCGCCTAGGACGAGCCACGACTCCGAGCCACGACACATTTTCTCTCTCTTCGTCTCACTTCGATCGTCTCACTCAATTTGGGCGTCCAATTAAAGCGCTCTTTATCATTCTCGGGAATTAACCCGTCCTTCAGCGGTGTCTACCGATGCACTTGCACTCTAATCACACACGGAAGGTCTGCGTCTTAGCTTACGTTACCCACACTGAATCCGGAATGGTCCGAGAAAAATAATCGTCAAATTAGAAGAATCCACTATTCTCTTGAAGTTCCTCACAAAACAAAGGGATTCCTCTAACATTTCAGCTAGGTAATATTGTTTTAGAAAAAAAGGCACCTTACTCATGAAAAAGTACCTGTTTTTGATGCAATTTTATAACCCCATAATATCGATATCCAAGTTGGACCATCAGTAATGAAGTATCACTAAAAAGAAAAAAAGTAAAATTAAAAAAAATTAAAAATAATACACATCTCATAGAGCCATTATTTGTTAGTTTATCAAAAAGCCTTATCGCAAAAAGCTTTATTTGTTTTGGAAACAAACCGAATCTTTTGCCATAGCTAACGTAATCTAATCGGGTTTTCTGCTATTTTCTGTTGCGGTTTTTAGGGGCAGTTACTCTTAGTAATATCTAATGCAATTAGGATAAAAGTTAACAAGGGTGAAGCTGTTATTCTTAAATACATACCAGTGCTCTGCTGATAGGTCGTTTTTAATGAAAGGCTGAGCTACTTTCATTGGTATCAAGGTGTTCTTAGATATCTTTAAATACTTAAATTATCGTTAATTTTTTATTAATCGAAATCTTAGTTCTGTCCCTTTTTGTGTGAACTAGAGATTATGGCCTTGCGTCGCGACTCATATTCGCAAGATTATGCAATGTGACAACGGATTAGGGACTAGTTAGTGAAAGTATAGTGTTATCGGTGAAATACCAGTAACGCTAATCTGAATCAGTTAAATAGGGTGAGGTAAACCTATCAACAGCCGTGATCGAAAATTCTCGCAAAACGTTTTCATTGTACAGCCATTTTTATTGGTCCATCTTGAAAATTAACCAAAATACGGAACCTGTTTTAGATTCATACCCTAACCGAGTGTAGGACGACCCGAAACGGCTATTTTTTTAACTGGGAGCACTGGTAAGTTACTCAGCAAATTTCAAAGGCGGAATCACCTCTTGTGTTTTACCTTGATAAATTATTTTATTAAATTGTGTGGATAAAACCGCCTAGGTTAAGTCAGCCTAGGCTAAAATGACCTTGTATTAGGTCATGCACGGGGTGCCTCACTTCGCTAGGGCTCCGCTTGGCCGCCACCAAGATGGCGCTTATCCAGCGTCAGTTGGTGCCGCTAAGTAAGCCGCATCAGGCTCGGTGACCTGTTGGCTTAAGCTAGGTGAGGTGCCTTGGGGCTCGCTCTGCGTGAAACAAGGTGAAGCACAAAAGGTGGGGAGTTCCACCTTAGAATATTTGCAGTGTAGGCTGAACGGCAAACTAATCACCACATGTCTTCTGGGCCATCACTGATCACTGGGCGATTCCCGACGGTCACTAACGAAGATCCACGCCTGACTGTGACTGAAGTGTGTCGACGCGATGCTTGTCGGATGCAGAGACGAAACATATGCCCCTTCCCTCTGCCCCCCTGCCCCCTTGGCTTGACCCGTCAGCTGGCGACACCAGGGCAGATGGCTGGAGACCCCTCCCCTGTTCCCTCCCCCTTCACCTCCCCAGTTGCTCATCTTGCCTCACATCCTCGTTCGCCCATGTCATGTGGTGCACTATATTCGCCCTACTCTCTTCCTCGCTGGGTGGTGAACTAAATGCTTCATTAAGCCCGCGGCCCAAAATTTTTCACCTCGTGAACTTGTTCAGCGATGTGGAATCCGTCCTAAAACGAGCTGATTTTCAGGTCCTTTTGAGTTAAATCTGAAGCTCCTTTCATGGTCCCTTTTGAGCGATTTCGCAGCAAGCTTGAGCAAAGCCTCGCTTAAATCTCCTTTGCCTAGCCGAGCAGGGTGACAGCGGGGCGACGCATAGGGCACATAACCTTACCTAACCGAAGCTAACGGACCGATCCTGATTCTGCTTACTTGTCAGCTGCCTAAAATCCGATATCGCCAACGGGGCGAAATTCGCTACGAGGCGGTGGTACGAGGTTCCTGTAGGCCTAGTGCTTCTTCACGAGCTCGGAGGATTACAGCATGTCCGATATTTTATCCGAACTCGGTTGTCGGATGAGAAATCGGACATGTAATCCTCCGAGCTGGTACGCAAGCGCTGCGGGAACCTCGTATCACCGTCTCTTGGCGAATCTAGTCCCGTGTGCAATCGGCTTAAGC
>Ga0058701_10005895_pt1 | contig 10273 bp, 5 predicted proteins | sample AgamicOrMae_FD_97039 | JGI IMG/M metagenome (GOLD analysis project Ga0058701, IMG submission 97039) | Agave microbial communities from Guanajuato, Mexico - Or.Ma.e | ecosystem: Host-associated > Plants > Phyllosphere > Phylloplane/Leaf | place: Guanajuato, Mexico | collected 2012-06-04 | reverse complement strand
TTGCGAGGCAATATTATACCATCCCTCTTGACTTGTGGTTCTATATCACAAAAGAATCGATAATATTTTTTCTGCATGTATATCCCAGATTTAGGAGAAAGACTAACTAAGTGTATGATGCAACAACACAAGAATTGTGTTCTAGTTTTCCATCTTATCCCCTTTTGTTTCATTATCCTCATCCTTCAGCCTTGTTTTATGCTTTGCTCTGAATTAGAGAAACCAGAATTTCCCAAATTTTGTTGGCTATTGTCAAAGCTTTCTTGGCTTATAGTAAAATCAGGTTGCTTTTTCTTTATGTGATCAATGTTGCCATATTTCTTTGTGTATATAACAGAAGTTACACCATCTTGGGATATTTCCTTGTTAGTTTCTGACCATTAACCCTTTGGAATTTAAAGGATGTTGTTTTCTGAGTGAGCATAGATGGACTTTGTCCTTCAAATTTTACGTCAATAGCCCTGCTTATCTATGCTGAACTCTTGTACAGTTGGCCACAAAAGTCATGACCCCTGCTTCCATATATTTGTTACGGAAACAAGGGTCGTGACTTTTGTGACCCACTGTACAGATCTCATCAGTCTTCAAGTGAATGACTAATTATTATTCAATACTTAGGTAATGATATTCTCAGCAAACCCTGTATATTAAAAATATTCAAACAATCATGGGTGCGCATAGCATCAGAGAAATGAAATAACTTCAGAATTATCTGACAAAAGTAGCATCTCCGAATGAAAGGCTAAATATTGTACTCTTCCTCCTTGTTAGATTGAATTCAAAGTGAGGTTACGATGTGTAAAACATGCACAAACTGTAAAATCTACTTCAATGCAAATAAGTTCATTAGAGTGTTATTTCTTCATATTGAGATCATTTTTATTTTGGGATATCTCTAAAATTCTCCTGCAACACCGTTCATTCAATTTTTTGTGTGTTTAATTAAAAACTAGGAATGACTGCGCCTCTCTTAATTATAAGATGCCTCATCAGTTGATATTTCCCAAAGTCCTGTGGCTGAAAAGGATCAAAGAAGAATAACTGCTTTGGATGAAGCGTTTGAGGCAATAAAGCCTCTTTGGTATCCTTTTATTCTTGGGTGGAAAACGTATTAACCCCTGAGTTGGAAATTTATTTTTGTTATTTCAGATAATATTGATGTGAGGCACGATGGCCGCCGCGTAGGCGTTAAACCAGAACTGCAGCCTTATCGACCCGGAGGTGGTCTTCTACCAAAATCTCCGCGAAATGAAATGAAGGAGCCACCAGGGTCGACATCAGAATCCATGCGGAAAGAACACATGGAGAACTATCACCGAGCACCGCCGCTCTCCGCTTACGGTGGAAGCAGCAACGGCGGTGGCGGGCGGAGGCCTTCCGGGCGGGGGCCTTCCGGGCGGGGCCGGCCGGCCAGAGGGGACGGCCGGAGCGATCGCGCCTCCGTGCCAAGGGACCCCCCCAGGGACCCCCCCAGGGACCCCCCCAGGGACCCCGCCGTCGCCAAAGTCGCCGACGGACTCAAACAGATGCAAGTGAGCCAAACGCGAGCCAACCACGTAAACGAAGCCGACTCCTCGAAGCAAACGTACAGCAGTAACGATACTTCCAAGCGGAATAAGAAGCCTGACCAGCCTATCTACGTTTCCAAAGCAATCGCTCAATCCATGGTGAACAAACGTAAACCCAAGTCGAGGAACAGGAAGAAAGGGGGCTCGAGCGATGCGCCCAAAAGTCAGGAGGAAGACTGGAACGCCGAATGTGGATCACAGCACAGAGGCAGCAACCAAGATCTTCGTCGGCCCAGCCCTACCACCACGCCGACCACGCCCCACTCGTACGATTCGAGCAAGTTCGGACAAGGCGCTGACGGAGATATGAGGTACCAGGAGGATTCCAACGTTTCCGGGAACTGGAGCAACGGGCCGTCGAGGGGCGTGCGCCTAGGATCCGAGCCCCGCTCTCTGCCGCCGCAGAACTCGTCGTGGGATTACCAGAGGACGCGGGACACTCGTAGTGTGGAGCCGACGGGATGGAGCTCGGAGAAGGTTCAGGCGAAGCCGCCGTCGGGCAGAAGGGGCAGTGGCAAGGATATGCCGTACTCTAATTCGGGCAAGCCCTCGGGAAGATCCTTTAATAACCCCGAAATTCCTCCGAGATTTAAGCGGAAGATGGAGAACGGCAAAGACAGGCCGCCTAACGTGGACAGGGTCGCTCCTGTGGACAGGCCGCTCCAGGCACCCGTGCCTCTGGACAGGCCGCCCCAGTCCCAGGAAAGAGCGCCGTTGATGGAGAGGCACGTACCCGCAGAGAGGACGGCGCCTGTGGCGGCGGACGAAGTCTGGGACGGCACCACCAAGATGTTCTCGAGGGGAGGCTACAACAATGAGATGTACAGCATGCAGCAACATTATTACCAGCAGCAGCAACAGTATCAGTCGCTCACCTCCGTTTCACTGCCTCCAACGCCATTCTACGGTAACATGTCAGACTTTCATAACGAAGCGTGCATCCCATCGATGACCCCTCAGGAGCAATTCAACACGCTGCCGCCGGCCAGGACGAGAGGACGCGGCCGGATGCGTCCGGAGGATTACGAGATGCTGGCCAACGCGATGCCCGCTCCGGGGCGAGCCTCTCCCGCCCGTCCTGAAACGCCGTCTCAGGGTCCGCACTCGATCACCTCCAGTGCGGAGAACCTGGCGCCGCAGGGAATCCGCGGCCACGAACACTGGCAAGCAGGGCCGCCGTCGCCCGGGCCGCCGCCCCAGTCGGCGACCTCTCACTCAGTTTCTCCTCTGAAAAGGTAATTCCATCAGATTGTTTTAGTGATGCGTCCCTTGTAAAACAATTCTGTCTTCTAGGAGAAATCAGAAAATTCCTGTTCTTAACCCACTACCGCCCAGCGATGCTGTTCGGCAGCAGAAAAAAAATATTTTAGAGGATCTTTTCAGTTCAGTATTGTCACAATTGAAACAATATCACTCCTCTGGAAACCTGAAATTAAATTATTAAGGCATTTTCCAAAGCTTGAAATTGCGTATTTTAATGGGAAAAAATCATTTCAATTTCTCTTTAGCTGAATTTCACTCCAAATACTTTGGGCTGTTATTGGTTAATCAGAAAATCGATGGCGGAAAGTACAGCTCCTCGTCTGTTTTGCAGGCATCCGAGTGTAGGCAGCTGTAACGAAGAAGCAAGCACAGCTCAGAGCCCTGCGACTACCCTCAACGTTCCAGAGATCACCGTAAGTTGATTCACCGTCCTCGACCAGTTCGATCCCATTTCGCGAATTTCGCTGAAGTAACCTGGGATACCATCTTATCTGTTTGCGCAGGACTGGAGTGAGGAGGTAGAGCTGTCGGAGAAGTTGGAGATGGGCAACTCGGACGGACCGTCTCGCAGTCCTGTGCCTCCCACCGTTTCCGATGCGCCTTCTTCGAAGAGATCAGCATCTCGGAAACCAAAGAAAAAGTAAGTCTCGAATGTCCTGCGGGAGCGTAGATACTCGTTGAGACTGGCAGTGTCTGTCAGCTATGTCTTTACTTTAAACGCCACTATTTCTGCTATTGAAAAGCGCTGTTTGCCTAAATTTCAGGAGAAAAGATAAACGTGCAGTGGATGATAGGCAAGTAATTAGTACCACCCTGTGTGTCCGCCATGGCTTTTTACTCCTGTGTTGCTCACTGTTTGAAAATCTAATTTTCGAATCAAAATTGAAGTCCTCTTCAAATCGGGTGACTTTTAGTTTTGTGAAATTTGTGTTGGTGATACTGATGCATTTAATTAAATACGGAAGACCTCGCGCAAGGTCAGCTCATTTCAGAATTATTGCCAACACAAATTTTACGAACAAAAAACGTCTAGATTTGAATTCGACACAGCCTTTGATCTCGACTGTTTAGTTCCGTTTAGAAGGCGGCGTTAATAAACTGCTTCGCTTGCGTTTATTTTTTTTTTTTTATTTTGTTTTTGTTTCGCTGACGCTGCTTTTCGTACTGTCCGCAGTTTATTTGTCCATTCTGATGAGATCATGCTCGAAGTTTCTATTATATTCTTTTCCATAATATTTTTTCCCCAAATCACCTGCCACGTTTCTGTATCCTCATTGTGAAATTTTTTGGTTTTCGTTCTACCACATGCTTAGTTCGTGTTTGCATGATATAGTTGTGCAAAATGCTTAGTATAGCAATTATTTCGAGTTCGCCTCTTTGGTAGACCTTTCTACATTGCTCGGTGGGCATTCATTTCTTGCAAACTGGACTCAAAGTTACTTCGATTTAAGGTTATTCCTAAAAGTATTGAAAGGAGAGCCATATTTTGCGGGAAAAAATGAAAACGTTAACCTATTAAAAATGAAGTTTTCTGGAAGTCAGTATTGGATTTCGACTCATAGTCGGTCGTAATTTTTGGAACCGTATTAACGGTATCTTGCTAAATTGGTGCTACGCTTTACGTGAGCTAGCAAGCTTGGAATCACAAAATCGGAACCTCTCATGTATGTGACAAGTCTAGCGGAAACATGTGTCTCCATACTCGCTCTAAACTTCGTTTTTTCTCCTTTTAGCTCTGGGGGAGAGCCTTCCAGCATAGGACATGGTAGAGATCACCATTCAAACTGGTAATTTTCATTTTTATCTCCAGACTTGGTTACAAACGTATCAATATCTGCCCGGGGGAGTTGTGATTTTTAAAAAGTCTGATTATTTTAGTATAAAAAAATGACAAGTTAACTGTGTTCGCACAGGGGTGTGGAAGTCGATCCGGCGGGTCGCTGGTCACGGGGCGACCAAGGCGAGAGATGGGCTGACAAAGAGAAGGAGCACGAGTTGGACAGGGAGCGCGAGTGGCGGCGGGAGCACAGCCGAGACCGGCGGGACCTGAGCCACGAGCGGGACCGAGACCGGGGGCGGTCCCGTCGGAACAGCCATGACCTGATGCCGCCGCCCCCCGCGCCCGCGGCGCGCCCCCTCCGCGAGCCGACGCCCGAGCGGGACCGCGACCGAGGAGGGGGCCGGCACCGGGGCAACGCGGCCCGCGAGCACAGCGGGGAGCGCTACCGCCAGCAGCGCCCCAGGAGGAACAGCATCCGGGAGCACAGCGGCGAGCGCGAGTGGCCGCGCCACCGGAGGAACAGCGGGCGGGACCACAGCCGCGACCGGAGGGACCACAGCCGGGAGGGCGGCAGTCGCCGCGAGCGGATGGGCTCCGAGTGGCGGCGCGGCCGCAGCGCGGCGCTGGACGAGGACTGGCGGAGACCGGCGGCGCCCGGCGCGCCGCCCGGCGCGGGGCCCATCACGGGGCCCATGCCGCTCGTCCACTCGGAGGCGACCAACGACGACTGGAGGCGCGGCCTCGAACCACCCAAGCCCGTCGCCAACGGCCCCAAGCAACAGGTAAACAACCTTATACACCAAGTCTGCGTGTTCTTTCAAAGTGTTTTTAAAGCATGCTGTTTAAACATTTTTTTTTTCGATTGTATTTTTTGTAAAATGTGCTGTTTTTTTTTCACAGCAAACTCCGGGTCTTCTCGTACTGCCTCCGGCCAACCAGCAGAGCGGCTATTCCCCGTTCAGCGGCCGTGACCGCGATAAGGAGCGCGACCGGGATCGTGTGAGCCACCCCCACCCGCACCCCCACTCCCACTCTTACCCCCACCCTCCCCCACAGCACTCTCCGCACGGCGCGCACCCCCAGCACCCGGCCGGCGAGCCGCCTCAGCGCCACCTCTACGATCCGAACAACCACACTTTCATGAGAGTTAAAAGTCCGGGAGCGAGAGCGGTGACCACGAACGGGAGTGGGTGAGTATTCGCATCCCTGTCTCTCCTGCGTCGTGTGGATTAGCCCTCGACTCGAACGGAGCTAAGTGTCGCTGTGGTGTCCTCAGGGAGGAGCGGTGGCCGGCGAAGCACGTGCCGGCACCGCCGGGCAGCCTGCCGGCGGTGCCTCCAGGGCCCCCAACTCCGACCGCGTCCTTGATCGCAGACCAGTTCGGACCCACCAGGCCCAAGTGGTACAACCCCTACACAGAAGCGTAAGTTCTCCCTTCATTCCATGTAGCGCCTGCGACAAGGACACCAGCTACACTAACTACGAGACCGGCTAGGCTTCAATTCACCTTTTTGGGCTCTTACAAACTACTTCCTAAAATGCGCAAAGCTAACGTTATAGAATGGGTTAAAATTGGGCTGCCTGTCTGTCAGTTGAATCAGCTGACTCACTGTCCACATCTGTGATTACCAGGTTCCGCTCATCATCCAAACCTCATGTGATCATGGATATAGAGAAAGCTGACTACGATCTCCAGTGGTATCTACGGGAAGGCCTTCTTCTGGAGAAGTGGGACTGCGTGGAAAAGATTCGGTAAGATCTGTCTCTATGCATTCTGTCGTTTCAAGTTTCTTCCCGAATTTTGCCGTCACCCTGTTGAAAGAGTTGTTTGGTCGCGTGGATCTTTAGGCAGTGCTTTGTCTGTTTTGCAGTGATTTTCTGGAGCATGCCCTGCGGAAATTAGTTTTGGAAGATATTCAATTCTGCCACAAGGAAAACGCGGATCTTCACCTATGGAAAATAGCGTTCCACCAAATAATTGCTGTTCTGCGAAGTAACATCGGAGAGGGGAAGCAGCAATCGGAACATTGTCGCCAACTATTAATTGACGTGATTGATCAGGTGAGAAAAATAAAAGTTTTTATTCGACGAAATTCGTCTAGTTTTCCTGCTTGAAAGGATATTTTTAACTAGTTCCGTTTTCGTTTTAGGCAACGTAAAAATCGCACTCTTTAAAAATCGCCGATTTTGTTTACATTTTTCTCTTTGAGTCCATTTATGCTGTAGGGCCATATCATGCTATGTCCGTCGGGATGATATGGGTTATGTATCAGCCATGAAGGTTGATAAAGTGATATTTTGTTTCTGAACCGTGTTTTTTTTGTGGTTCCAGGGCACGAAATATTTTGAAAAATTAGTGGAGGACTTAGATGAACAGAGCAAAGTTGGTATCGAGGACTACGCATGGGGCAATGGCGGCCCAGTGAAGGACACGAAGACGGGCACTGTTTTAGTTGTTGCGCAGAAGGTGTTCCTCTTCTTAGGTCATTTAGCACGGTACAGAGAACAAGCCTGTGACACCTCCAATTACTTCAAAGCCCGCCAGTAAGTAGACAATCTCGCTTTGCTCATTCCGAACTCGACCATTCGTTCTCTAATCGCATCAAAACTTATCTAATCCTCACAAGATTTAGTCCTTGTAACAAATTCATGACTTATTTCAGGTGGTACATGAAGGCAAACAATCTTAATCCTAAGAGTGGGCGCCCTTTCAATCAGCTTGCTGTATTGGCTATGTACGCTGTAAGTATATTTTATTAAATTTTGAGGCTGTCTCTTATCTGTTTTTAACCGAGAAATTTGACTTTCTTTCCAGAGGAGAAAGTTGGATGGCGTTTATTATTATATGCGAGCTCTAATGGCATCTCATTCCGTCGTTCACACCGCCCGGGAAAGTTTAATATCTATTTTCGACGAAAACAGAAAAAAGGTATGTATACTCACGAAGAAAACGTTTGTGTGGCAGTTTTATACCCGGTGATACGGACTTCCTCTTTGAGGTAATACCCCTGTTGAAGGAAACCTCTTTATTTGGCTTAAAATGGTGACTGCTTTCTCGGTGATCGTACAAAATATTCTAGTTACCATTTCATCCTACATTGCACAATATAAATATCCTAATCCCCATTATTCTCAAATTACTATTACGTCTCCACAGCGTATTTTTCAGAACTAGTACTTTCAGAGATAAAAGAAGGAAAAAGTATTTTCGTCCTGACACGAAGACTTGCCCTGTTAAAGTATTATTTTCAATGTTGTTTTCTTAAACGATTTATTTAAGAAAAAATGTGCTCTAAGAATTTACGTGTTGTCATTTATTTATATTTTGATGCGGGAACAAGTACTCACATTGTAGAATTTTCCCACAATGGCAGAGTGTCCCCGAGTTGTGCGTGCAGAATGTGTTTGACATTAACCCGTTTCTGTTTGGCCTTCATTGTGATCAGCTGCAGGTGAGATACCCCAGTTTTCTACGGACTTCAACAATTCTGAAACTATTTCCTACAGTTTTTGATGTGTAGACAGCTCCTGTTCGAGCAGACTAGAATACATCTGTGGTGAAGTTACTGGAACAGTGTACAGACGAGACCAAAAGTCTGCTGCCTCTTATGAGCGGATTACTCGCTTTTGAGGATGTGAGGCATTTGGATCTGGAGTCCAAGTTTTCATGCTGTATTTCTGATCCAGACGTTAACACCTCATCTGCAGATGAAATAATGTTTTGCATATCGTTTCTTACAATATTTTCTCGTATGTCTTTTGTTTGTCTTCCATGTCGTTTGTTCCTCCGATTTCGGGATTTGTTTAGGTATCCTTTATTTGTGTTGAGTGTACCATTTGTAGGATCTGCTCGTTTTTGTGAATATATGTTTACCTTGAATGTCTTACCTCTTCTTATCATTCCAAAGTAGTTTAGACAACGTGTTAAAGAAGTTTGCGTCGGTAACAACTAGATGCCGTTAACTTTTCAGGCCCGTAAGGGGTTAACTGTGATAGTCACTGCATTGTCAATTTGGAAGTTAATATTCTCAAAGTGTTGTTCGTTTTCAAAACGAGGAGAGCCGCTTTGGTGCGGAAAACACTCAGTTTCAAATGTACAGCCACCACCGTCAACGATCATGACCAATACAGGCAAATAAAGTATACATAAATGACTAAAATGATATTCAGTTTCCAACGCAAATTTCTTTTAACAATTAAGTTTGGCCATCTCGCTACAGAAAGACGTTTCGTTTCATCAGGAGATACTGCCCTAAACGGTGGCAGCTTCAACGTCTAATCTTTCGTTACTCTTGTATTAAAGATCTGCGTAGTCTTGTATGTTTCTTCCGTCGTGATCTCTGTTGCTGTTCTTCTTTCTCTGTATGCATGAGAAATAGTTTTTTTTCTTTCTTGTATAAATGTCTATTTTTTTATTAATAAGCTTTGGTAGGGATAACACGCCTCAATATCCGTTGAATTCATTGTTTGTCTCAAAATCAATGCTACATTACTTATCAATACTTGGAATCGACTTCCAACCATTGATTCCTCAACGAAAAGGTATACTTGACATGAATCTGATTCCTGATTTGAAATCTATCTTATAGTTTATAGATAATTTTTGATTAACCCACTACCGCCCAGCGATGCCGTTTGGAAACAGAAAAAAATATTTTAGAGGATCTTCTCAGTTCAGTATTGTTATAATTTAAAAAATATAACCTCTCTGGAAACCTGAAATTGAATAATTTAGGTATTACTCAAAGCTTAAAATTTCTTATATTGATGAAAACAATCCTTCCAATTTCTCTTAAGCTAAATTTCACTCCAAATACTTTGGGCTGTTATGGGATAAGGTTTAATCTGGCGTTAATAGTTTTGTATAACTCCCAACACGAACAGTATCGTGTGCGGCAGACAGAAAATGAAGATATGATTGCATGCTTGCCTTATTTTCGTTTCCCAGGATAGGTTTACGGCATCTTTTTACTTAAAGATAGCAAAGGAACATACGCGTGGTGTATGTGGATCTACTCTGTGTTTTTGTCGCTTTTGCCGTCCCTCCCTGTCGTGTTGAGTTTTGTCTGTGATGTGACGGTCTCGTGGATGCGCAGCACGAGCTGGCTGTGAGGAAACGGCGGGAAGACCGGGCAGCCCGCACGAGAGAGACAGCAAACGTACCGAGCGCGCGGACGGGACTGCGACGGGAGGTGTGGGTCCGACCCGGGGACGGGCAGCGCGACCAGAGGACTACGGCGCCGTCGCCTGATCGGGATCCTGGACATAGCGAGGACGAAGAACTCGCCAACTTATCTAGCGTCGAGGTACGTTTCCATCCTCCGTGTGGACTCATCCGAGGACGTGGTGCTGCAACTTCTGCGTCGAAATAAAGATCCTATTAAAGAAAATTCGGGCCCAAAAATTTTAAAAAACTTGGGGGTCCCCTTGCATTTTAAAAAATTTTGAGCAAAAATTTTTTTGTTGAATTTTTTAGGTTTGAGGGTTGGAATTGTTTCGGGGGAACGAAAAATGATGTTTACCGTCGTCGGTTGCTTGTTTCGTCGATTTATCGCGTCAAAAAGAGGAATACAAAATGTACGCCTTTCCCTCCCACCTCCCGGCCGTTAATTGCCCCCTCTTCCGGTCCGTTTAAATTCGACAAATTGAGCAACGCACATTG
>Ga0058701_10005894_pt1 | contig 10273 bp, 10 predicted proteins | sample AgamicOrMae_FD_97039 | JGI IMG/M metagenome (GOLD analysis project Ga0058701, IMG submission 97039) | Agave microbial communities from Guanajuato, Mexico - Or.Ma.e | ecosystem: Host-associated > Plants > Phyllosphere > Phylloplane/Leaf | place: Guanajuato, Mexico | collected 2012-06-04 | reverse complement strand
GGGCATATCTCAGTAGTCTCTTCTCGACTGTATACAAATATCTTCACAAAATACATACTTTCTTGGACTCCACAAACACTTTACAAAAAGACTAAACTCTTTAGAAAGCTTTTGCATTTTAAACAGTGGAATTGAAACTTTACCCACCCTCAAAATATTTAATTTAATTCTTAAGTACTAATTTGCAATCGTAAGTTATTACCCCCTAATTTCGCTATTTTCTTTGGATTAAAATCTCGCGAAAAATGTCTGAACAAATCGGTGAACCGGTAACCAAGCCGAACCATACATGCAAATTAAACCATACAAACTAACTTTCTGCATGGAAAAACAAGACCTCAGCGTGGTCTAAAAGAGTAAGTCGTTTTAAAAGTCCTTTTGAATATTGTAAGAAGGAAAGATACCGTAGCGTGTCAGACGCCAGACCGTATCCAGATCGCATATCGCTCGAGAGACTTATTATGGTCTTTCCCCCACTCCTCGCCATTATTTCTAAACACGACGCAAAGATAACTTATTTAGAGTAAGGTTTTTTTTTTACCTCCCTGCAATATTTAATACTGATTGGGTAATTATTCCAAAAGGGTTGATTATTACGTTCCTAAATTCGGAGTTAATAACTTGTTTCTTTTCCTCCAGATGTGGAGTATCCGATCAATATCAGAACTAATCATTTCGCTTTATAGAAAACACAGATCCAAATGTGATCTTTGAAGAAAGGTATATTCACTTTCGACCGCTGCGAGTGAATTAAAATTTCAACTAATAATAGATTGTTCTTTTCAAAAACTTTTGAACCATTAATGGGTGATTGTAAAAACTAGAAAATACAATTCTCACTACTTTTTAGACGTGATGGATACTTGTAATAAAATACTTCCATATGCAAAAATTAATTTCTTTTCAAAAAATGTTTAGAACATTATTAGGATCACTAAAATTTCAATTGGAAAAATCATTTATTTTGCGGACTTTGGAAGCATTTATGGTTCATTTCTCATTTAGGGAAGATCGTCTTCCTCTTCCTTTCGGAATTTACGCAAAGCAGCGCACTGCGGCCGTCGCATTAGCAGATCTGCGTCTTTTCATAGAAATTGTTTAATTTGTGAATGGGGAGCAGAGGCGCAGCGGTGACACCGCTTTTACTTGTGTCATTCAGATTAATTTCAATTTTGAGTAACTCCCCCACGAGCGGGATCATTTACTTAAATCTTCTTGCCGAAAGGGTGGGGAGAGGAGGAGAAGGCTTTGGGGAAGTGTGGTAGGGTGGGGGAGCAGCGTGAGAGAAGAGGGAAAGAGCGGGGGAAGAGAGGATGGGTAAGGGAAGAGAAGAGGGGGAGAGGGGAGAGGGGGAGTCGGAGACAACTCTGGTTTTCATTTTTGAAACTAATCAACGTTAGTAATCTGACGCATCTGCGTTGATTGGATAGCGATCCCTTCGATGGGAAAAAATAAATATTACCGTGTAAATCGGCCCATGTAGTTCATTCACTCCGTCGAGTTAAAACTCGTCCCAGTAAGACTTCGATATGATCCTAATCTTCGACTCCCACTCTCCTATGTTCGGCTCCCACATCCTCATGTTTCGTTTTCACCCACACTCCCATATTCGGCTACCACATCCTCATATTCGGCTACCACATCCTCATAGTCGATTCCCAACCACACTCCCATATTCGGCCCCCTCATACTCATAGTCGGTTCCCACCCACACTCCCATTTCGGCTACCACATCCTCATATTCGGTTCCCACAACGGTGCATTTCGTACCCCCGCGAATTCCCGCTGAGGCTACCAACCAACTTACGTTTCAGCTCTTCCTTTCGGGTATTCCAACATGTTTACGATACCTTCTAGACATTTATCTCAAGCTTTGCGTCTCTTGGCTAATTTTGGACTCTCCCGTGAGCTCTTTCTTGAGCTGCCGTCCTCATTTCCTGACTCTCCATCACTTCACTTCCTGCTTCCTCCGATTTCTCTTTAATGATGCCAAAAGCGGACAGAGAAAAGGCCCTCTTTTTCCCTTGCTTTCGAGTTTTCAAGCCTCCTTTGGCCGGCGCCGTCGCGACCGCCGCGCCGCGCCGAAGCGCCTCTCAGGATTGGACGTTGGACGTCCAGCAGCTGCGCCGTGCAGCGCTGCCTCAACAAAAGAAAGCCGCATCTCCACGCGCAGGAATTTTACTTCGATTTCACAAAATCCGAAGCCTTTTCACAACGAATTTCACACTCAATTTTCAAGAGCTGCGCCCAAAATGGCCCCCCGCGCCTTTGTACCTGAATAGAGGTTCTCTACACAAACCCACACACGTTGGACTTCCTTTCAAGCTTTCCTGCACTTGAGGTGAAAGCGCTCCTTATATCTCGGCGGCCCTCCTTCAAGAATCTATATTAATGATGTTTCGACGCAGACATTCATAGGCAAAAACACAATACCCTTACTAAGACTAAGAATATCCGTGTCAACTCCAATGGAAATCAATGCCAAAATTATGGGAAAACCTGCGATTTGTCGATTGATACACGCGTCGATGATTGACCACGGGACAGGAGCCTGCTGCCAAAAAGTAAACGACACCAGGCTTGGCAGCTGTGGGCTAAGTTTGAGTGCCATCTGTGTTGCTCCGGCTAGGCGAAAAATAATAATAAAAATAATTACAACGGCAGAATACCACCGTTAAAATTAAAAGGCAGCAGCACAATGCGCTGGCTGGCTAGGATGGGATCGCAGAGTAAGTGGATCGGAAAATAGGACTCGTTTTAAGTGAAGTAGGATCCAGTTTGCTGCGGTTATTAAGTTCTCAAACAGATTACGCGGTGCGGTAGGGTATTGTGTTTTCAAGTTGAACCCTGCTTCGCACCCACGCTGCCGCTCGCGTCGGAGGCCCTCTAACTAGCTCTGTTTAAAGTACTTTTGAGTACTTGCCTTCGAACACCGAAACTTTTTGCAAGTACTTGAGTAGTTTGAGCGACCAAAGTCCGTTTTCCCGAGCTCATCTTCCGGTTAAAGTGGCTAAACTGTTAGCAACCTGCTTAACTTTCACGAAATACTTACTTGAAACTTTATTTCACCTCATGAGGTGGTTAGCTCGCTTACAAACTTTGCCGGAATGAAATCATGTTAAAATATGAAAAAAAGATTTGATCATCAATCATTCTTCTCCAAGACGTTGACTTGATGCTTCCTACTATTTATATTGTGTGGACGATTCTAATCTGATGTAACCTACCGAATGCAAAATGATTAAGAAATAACCTCAAAATCGTAGAAATCAGGCTCGATGTTTGTCATAAATATTATCAATTTAAAAGGTGTCATCACTCTGAGCGTAGACAAAGACGCCATCACAACTTTTTGTCTGTGTCGCATTTCTTTGAGGCCCGTAGAGAAGGACTTTGTTTGAGCAACTATTTTGCTGATTCATTGTTGCCGAATTTTGCTATTTCATACATTTTAACCGCGATTTACTCGATAACCCTTAGAGATAACCTTGCATGCCTACCAAGGTTTCGATCGCTCTCGAGCGCAACAGTTCAAACATGGGATTAATCGGGTTGAAAAGTCAACCGCGTTTAAAAGTAACGGAGTTGCGAAATCTCCCAACATGTGAGCTGATTTTTTGAAACCATTTTTTTTTGGCTGTGACAACCATCTTTTTTTTAGCAAACTAAGCTTGGTTATTACTACAAAACATTGAATTTACGCAACTTAAAATTTTTTGAATGTAAAATCAATAAATTAGGGTCACTGCAAACAAGCATTTCTCTGGCGAGAGTATAAGTGTACGCAGTAGGAAGACTAGATGTGAAATAATCGTAGAAGAGTAGAGTCCTATCCGATGCATAATTCGGCGCAGTTTCCATGCGCTGCTTTTGGCTTCGATGCTCTCTGACAATAAGCATTCGGAGCGCGCACCATTTTCGAAAACTTGTGTAACTCCCCCTCCCCCCCCTCCCCGAAGGAATGCTCATTCATAACTCGTAAGAGAAGTTGGCATGTGACAAGACCTGCCTGTCTGCCTGGTGGTGCCCTCCAGCCTACCCAGCAAAGGCGTGTGACATTAGTGACTCCAGATACCATATGAAGGGTCATTGTTTTTCATGATGGGATGGCTGCGGCAAGCGAGCTCCAGAGTTGCCAGATTTCGCGACATGGTTAAAAAAGCCCACACAGATCCCATAAGAAATGAGCTTCTGTCAGGTTCATTCTTTTTATTCTAGTAAGGTGCACTTGGTCGATGCACTCGGGTACAATGGTGAACACTGTGTTCGCTCACGCGGAGATAAAGAGAGAGGTGGAGGGAAGGGTGGATCAATTGTCGAGCTTCAACTTTTGCAATACAACAAAAATGTAAACAAACAGCGGGCCGTGGCATCACTGTTCTGGCTCCTTTGTTTACATTTTTGTTGTAGCGGTGAAGTTGCAGCTTGACTGATGATTTTTGATTGCATTGTAGCTTCTCTCTCACTTCCGTGTGGCCCTGCAAACTTGCACACTGATGTCCTGCAGTACCGCACCTGATCGAGCCTGAAATGCGTAAAGCCTCACATCCTGTAAGCTTAATTGAGGTGCTAATAGAGTTGTGAGCGCTCAATGCGTTTGAATTAGTTATCGCGATAAACTGGAGTACCAACCATTAAAATTAAGTAAAAAAGTACTACTGAGAGCAATTCGGGAAAGGCTCGTAATGTGTTCCATTCTTAAAATCAAACAGCAATCCTCAGAGAAGTACTTGTAAATACGGCGTAATCGGGAGATCGGTTGACAATGGAGAGCAACGGGAGTGAAGCTTTTAGCCTCTCTTGAAGTTAATAGCGCAGAGACGATTTCACACAGTAAGCCTTTGTTACGGTAACTTACTGGTGGCGACGTTATGAGGGACAACACGTATTTTGGTATGTTAAGATTGACCTGTTAAGCCTTATTAATGGGAAGATCGTCATTGAGCGCGTGTTTAGTTAACCTCTAAAGTGACTTCATTTAAAAAAAGAAACTAATAGTTTTGAATTAATTTTTGTTTAATTATACACAAAAAATTATGAAATGTAATGCTTTGAAACACGGGTAGGAAACTTAGCGAGGTTCCGAATTTACCTATTTAAACTGTTTAATTTTTTTCTAGCCTTTTTATTTCGTTGTTTTTCCTAATCTCTCAATCTGTTGAAAAATAAAGGCTCTTTGAATGTATTGAACATTTTAAGTCAGCGTACACGAACGAAATGAGCTCGTACTTTACATTGCGTACCGTATATTTTGTGCTACGTGATACAGTAAGCGGAGTGTACGATTCGGAGAGTTTTAGAAACCCCTCAGAAGATTCCGAGGAGAGGTGAAGCCAGCTGAATGAAGGTAGGCAACCGCGCATCACGGCTGTGTAGGTGGTTGCCTATGCCGCGTTGGTCAGGCGCTCTCAGCGGCACCGCGAGCTGCGCCGGTCATCGATTAAGGTCTCATTTCGATTTCTGCTCGAGATAAGTTAGAATGGATTTAATTAAGCAATACTAAGCCTGGAAAGGGTTGTTTCTTTCTCGGGGCGGTGAAGATAAAAGAGGGAGAGAGAGAAATTCCTTTCGGGGGGCCCTTGTTAATGTCCGGACCAGAACGTGCATGCAGCCCATGTAATGAAGCAGAGTTGTGTTGCGGCTTGCGCCGACCAATTCAACGACCACCTCGGCAAAAAATTATTTCAGCTGAGTGTGGACCGGCCCCTAGCTTTGTCTTCGTCCAATTTGCTGTTTCGAGAGAGAGAGTCAATGAAAATCGTGTGAATTCGTTACCAAGCGCCAAAACTTGCTCACAGAGCCCGTCCATTTCAAGAAAAAATGGATTTATTGACAAAATAAATGAGAAAAAGGATTAAACCTCAAAGTGATTTTTCAGTCTTTATATGAGGGTTAGACAAGTTTGGTTTGGTGGCTGAGTTTCTTTGGGTTTGGTAAAGCTTTTGTCATCTCGAACTAAATTTATTAATGTTCGTTGTGCAAATGGTCTTTGCATTCGACTATGATCCGTGATATTCGTCTGATCTTCAGCCAAATATCACCCGATATCCGGTTCATAATTGGTATCCGGCTTAATTTATTGCCTTTTATTGGGCTGATTTCTGAGTTTTATGCTTAATGACTGATAAACGCGATGTACGAAGTTGGGCAAGTTGTTGTACCAACACTTATGAATAGAACTGTTATCCAGTGGACTCGCCTCTTTTTTTTCATATCGGTGATATCAAAAATATTTGAGCATTAGTGTGCAATTAATAACCATGGTTTTACGGATAAATATGATGTATTCATCATGAAAATCTAGGCAGGATATCCTCCATAAGGTAATTAATTACTTGTATGCATATCGGTGATTGTCGTAGTATCTTTGATGGGTATTTCATGAAATGGATGAATTCTCAAACCAAAGTTCTTTTTTGACAAGAATTGAGAATCCCATTCTTCTTTTCTTGGGATATGATTAATTTTGCGGAAAAGGCGAATCTATTTTTGAGGATTACTTGTTTGAGCGAGAGCAAAGCCACCGGCTCAGGGTCGATACGGAATGATAAGCTTATTGGCTCTCTGCTCGGGGTAGGAATCCTTTTGCGGCGGGGGGGGGGCACCTTACTGTAAGCCAAGCTGCAGAAGAAATGTGAAAGACGAACGTTAAGCATTTGTCCATTTTTATCTTTGCTCAATCTGCAGCAGTAAAAGCGAGGAGGAGCGTTTTCGGTTGGCTGCCCTGCTCAGCCCAGCCTCTGCTCGCCACTGGACCCGTCGCTCCCGCCCCGGCTCGGTCTGCTCCGCTCGGACTAGTCGCGACGATTCCGTTCACACCTTCAGCTCTACAGCTCTAAAGACCTGAAAGATGTGCGGCTTAGACATACAATTTTCCCAGTGGTTCCCAGGTATTTTTAATATTTTGAGGTTGTAAAGACTGAACTTTTTGATAAATATATTTAAATTCTTCTGCATTCTGGACTCTCAGCACTTGTGTACGACAACAACGCGTATTGGGTTTGAGACGGTGGAAAGCTTATGGGTTAATAGGCAGGTTCCTACTCCTAATGGGAGATTTTAATGCTCAACACCACCGCGATGTGTTTTGAATTGGAGGACTGTCGGGTAAATAGCGACACGCCTGAAGTCGTAAAATCTTCCTGCAGTTTTCAGGAATCTTTAAAGGACACTTTTTAGATTCGGTTAGAAGTTTTGTTTATAAGTGAGACGCGATAAGGTTGGATTTCACTAGACAGGTTTGGTTAATTTATGGTAGATTAGCCAAGGTTAGCTTAGGTTGCATTGGTTTGGGTTAGCATGGGATAAATAACCTAAGGTTGTCTTTACAGTGTTTAACAGATTATCACGGAGAAAATTATTTAGTTGCCCCGACAAATCGTTTAGTTCATATAGTTGACAGCAAAGTAGGATTGTTGTGGTGGCCACTTTGATTGTTATTACGACAATATGAGTGGTTGTTACGACAATTACAGCTGTCGCCATAACAAGTGATAGTGTCACCATAACAATCGGGTTTGTCAAGGCTATGTTAACAATAAGTCTTGTTAAGGCAACAAAATCATTTTCTCCGTGATAGGTTCCCTTAGGTCAGCCAAGGTGAGCTTTAGTTAGCCAAAGTTAGATGAGATTTGGCTCGATATAGAAAGAGAACGAGTTAAGCTAGGTCATATTTTACCAGGTTAGGTTGGGTTATGTTAGGACCCCATATTATCATTGATATCGAAGAGAATGTAGCTGGTCTGATCGTAAAACGCGATTTAATAACGGAATGAAAATTTGGCCGAAACGGTGAGCAAATTGCGCTGCGTCTGGCGAAGCCGAAAATTGCCTTGTTGTAAGTTTATCGCGTCGTTTTTGGTAGCCCTTGTCGCAACATTTGCGGCCGTATAAAAGCATCTCCCCAAGTGCAATAATGCAGTCGCTACCCTCAGTTACGGCGGCGGCGGCAGCGGCGGCCGCAGCAGTGGCACTCTATGTGCCGCCAACCGTCCCCTCTTTCAATTTCCGGAATTGGGACGAGTGCCTCGGCCGGACGCCTTCAATGTACATAGCCTACGCACTGATACTGCCAACCTTTCTTTTTCCCATCGGACCGCGGGGCGGATCCGCTTGCCGTCCGACAGCGACTGTCCGACAGAGCTTGTCTGACAGCCCGATTAGTCTGCTAAGGGCTTTAACGTCGAGCCCCTCGATTAGAACCGCCACGAATATCGCTCCTTTTCCCTCCACTAGTCGTTCTTATTTTAGCTGATTTGTTCCAAGGAAACGTTCAACATTTATTTTCATCGCAAGCAAAAAAAAAAAAATGTTCAGATTGGAATAAATTAGAGAACCAGTTAGAAATAGAATCCAGTTGCGAGTGGTGTTTTTTCGTAACCATCGAGTTTCAATTGCCGTTTCCCATAACCGTGTAGTTGCTGCGCGTCGCAAAACGGCCTGCTTTTCTGTCGCTAGGGAAAAAAATATTATTCGGCCAATTGGCGTTTTGATGGATGGACATTGTAGAAGGAAGTCTAATCTACAGTTTCCACCCATCAAAACGCAAATCGGTCAAACATATTTTTTTTGCCTGTTTGAAACTCGATGGTTACGAAAAACAACACGACTCCCAGCTAGTCGGTTAATGCTTGAGTCTAAAGAAATATTCTCTCTTAAGACATTGGAAATGTGCTGTACAGTAGAATTATTGCTACAGTGCTTTAGGGAGATCACTTCAGGATTCATCCGCTGGCCGGTAGTGGGGTATAATTATGCTTCGCCTAAAATTTAGGCCAAACCTAGTATCTTTTTTGATGAAGGGTGAGAAGCCAAAGTTTGGCGCAGGGGATGTTTGCACTAAACCAACTGCGCTCTGCCTCAGTGAGTTTCTATACAAAGCACTGTATTACTACAATATCATAACATCAGTTAGCTTGAGGCTGAGGACAACTTAAAGCGGCTGCACGGCAGCGGCGTGCCTCACATGTTGTGCTCAAGTTTTCCGGCGGGGGGGAGGAGGGGGGGGCATTCGGCGGCAAGGCATGCGGGAGTCAGAAGAAAGAAGGCTCTTTTGTACAAGATTGGGTATTGTACGTATTTTCGGTAGAGAGAAGGCAGCGCAGTTTTGTAGCGTTGGGGCGAAGCCGCCCCGCGCCACACGAAAGCTCTATTCTCCCGACCAGAAAATAATACAGTATTTGGCTGACATCGAAGCTACAGTGCGTATGTCGTACGTAGCGGTCGATATTTCTACTCTGTCAAACGACTTTTTCCTGGTCGGCGAAAGTTAGCTCACCTGGCGGGACGCCAGATCAAGCAGAGATGACGATTTGCTAACGGCTCCGGTTTTTTTACGAAAAAATATTTTTTTTACGAAAAAATGTTTTTTTTTTACGAAAAAATGTGTTTTTTATTTTACGAAAAAATGAGTGTTTTTTTTTTAACGGAAAAAGTGTTTTTTTACGAAAAAATGTGTTTTCTGCAATTTTTTTTTCAAGACGCAAACCAGTGTATTGCGTTTTTTTTAGCGTTTGACTCGATAATTTAAAGCAAATAGGAGTTGTTGTTTGTAACAATCGATCGCAAGACTGGTCAATAATCTGATAAAATTAGTTTTGTTCCCTTAATTTTTCATTGACGCTTAAGGTCTTCCGCTCTTGAAGTACCCGGTAGTTGGTAAGTACTCGTGATTGGGAGGAAGACTAAGATCTCATAACAGGCTGCCTGCCTCGTGATGCGAAGCCTAGTTGTTTTCGTGGAGGACTTTGCTTCACTTGAGCGGATCACCCCTCAACTCTCAAGACCCGCCCAGATGTGTGCACTGGCCAGAAATAGGCTAAGATGTACGCAGAGTAAATGTTTATTAAATATTTGCATTGAATAAACAAGACCGGAGGGAATAGTGAATGCGCAACGTGTACAGTCCGTCTCAAAAGCCTTCGACCTCTCTTAACAACTACAACCGATACAAAATATTATTTTGTTTATAGTAAACCTGCAACAGATTGGTGCTAACAAGTCATACTGGTACGGTACGATTTTTCCTCCCCTGTGATTAACCTTTTGTCACCAACTTTGATCGGAACGAGACCTAATCTTACCTAACCGTCGCCAAACCGAAAAAAAACTACGTTTGATTCAAGCTTAAGAGCCTAGTGGATATAATAAGTTCACCTACGCTTAAATTAAGTATAATACGCTTGAATAAAGCCCACTGTACGCTTGGTTCAAGCATTCAATGCGTGAATAATTAAACGTACATTAGACTTGATGCAAACATATGGTACTTAGT
>Ga0058701_10005893_pt1 | contig 10274 bp, 7 predicted proteins | sample AgamicOrMae_FD_97039 | JGI IMG/M metagenome (GOLD analysis project Ga0058701, IMG submission 97039) | Agave microbial communities from Guanajuato, Mexico - Or.Ma.e | ecosystem: Host-associated > Plants > Phyllosphere > Phylloplane/Leaf | place: Guanajuato, Mexico | collected 2012-06-04 | reverse complement strand
GAAAGTAAGTGGGAATGACCGTAGCCTATCAGCGACTACATTGAAGCGGACCGCGTCAAGATTCTATGCATTTATGCGCCTAAAACGCTAATTTGTCAACTTGCCCCGTTTGTCAACTAGCCCAGGTCTCCCCTACCGTGCTGCAGTTCTACCAAAAGATATTTTTGGCGTCCTCGTTTACTTAGTTACAGAGAATATTTTTAAAAATTCACTTTTGGAAAGGTTGACATGTACGCAATGCCAATATTCCGTGTTGAACAGTATAGCTTTTACGCTACTTTGCAATCGCACAACACTCAAATAATTGCCTATCGATCACCCCTTAATTGCGTTTATATCCTACTTCCAAGATCTTTCAGATGCATTTCCATAACTGGGCTTCACACGGTGCTACGTTAAAAATCTTTTCCTATGTGGCCTAATTGTACCAAAAACTTTTAGGATTGCAGCTGTTGGTCGTTTTGTAACACTCTCCAGCAGCCATAACGTCTTAAGACATAGGTTGGTCCAAAACACACATGTATGTCCAAAATTGCCACATCTCACGCACACACACACAAAAACTGATAACGATAATGTCGGAGAATTAAGTAGGATGAGATCTAGACCGTAAATTTTCTTCCATACGTACTTCTCAGCTAAATCAATGCATGCTTCCCATCAACACAGCCATGGTGTAACATGGACATGGTTGCAGCTCATCCATTCATATTACTCTTATCAGGATAGTAAAATCAAAGTTAATGTGAACTCGCGATGCCTAACTTAACAAAATCAAAGAACACTTTGACAAGTATTTGAGAATCCGTTTTTTTTTTGACGTGCCATACCTTTTAATTTCTTACCGCATAATGAGAAATGAAATTTGATCTGGATATTCTATTCGATATTCAGTTAAATACTAAAGTTAGATCTTTGGTTTTTGAGGAACGATGTCTTAAATTGAAGGTAAGTACAGCGTCTCTGCGTTTTACTGTACAACTACGAAACATCGAAAAAGGACTGCTGCTTCTATCGGTCCAGACTTCCCGTTGACTTGACAGCTCAGAGCCCACATGCCAATCCCCGTTCATGCGACAGTTCATCCGACAAACCAACGTAAGGTTTCCTGCAAAATAAATACCAACTGAAAGGCGGAACTCATTGTCAGACTTCGCGTACACGCGCAATATCAAAATTCATTGTCATGTACTGGGATTTCGTCACTACTATAACTTTTTACCGTTATCTAATGAGGGTATGTTTGCTCAGTTCACTTTAATTACAATGAATTTCCGAAAGCTAGTAAGGATGCCCATTCTCTTTTACCGTATGACCTGGGGTCATGCGAGAAGTCAATTTTATAGGAATGTAAACAAAATGTGAAAACTTGACGATGGCATGAAATCAATATAATGCTTACAGTATCTTAAATGCTGCAGTCAGCGTCAAAGTTAGCTCGTGCGCAGGTATACATTACTGGTAAATTTCATATCAAAGCAAGCAGCAAGGAAGTAACTTGACCAAATCACACAGGAAAAAGATTCTAGCACAAACGAGGACGTTATACCTGTTCTTCACAACTCGTAAAATTCATCAGGAAGAAGGCACAGTAGAAAAAAAGGACAGCAAAAAGCCACAGGAATAATTCATTCCCTAGGAGCGCCGCCCTTAATTCTGATTAAGGAAATTAAAAGTGCTCCCCGCTGCGTCTCAACGAAAACGGCATTAAGCACCGAACTTGAAACATCAATCAAGAGTCATAAAAGCTCTAAGCAATGCCCGTCATTGCATCTGATTAGTACACCGACGTATGAACATCATCACATAATCATTCAAAAATACGTCAACAATCACTCAGACACCAATTTTAAAGGCGGAACTGAAAAAAAAGGCTCTTCAGAGAAGCTATAGAGGTGATAAGCACTCATGCTTAAAGCCCTACTACAGCGCATCACTAAATATAATTCGCGTTGTACTTTAACCGCGGTTCACATTAGTGATCAATACTGTGTCCAGACTCGTTAATCCTCATCCCTTTTTATCCCCTCAAACTCTTGTACTGATACTTTTTTTTCTCACCACTTTTCTCCCTTCTTTTGAGTAAAGTGAGCTGTATCCCTGAGCTGTGCTTTTTCTTCGTAAACTTGCTGACTTGATTCAGAGCGGTCGAAGAGGTAAAGAAGTGAGAAATAATGGGACAGGGAAAGAAGTAAATAAGGAAACGTCGAAGGTGCGATGGCGTACCTTCTAAGAAACGCAGCAGAGAATGTTTAAGAAGATATTCTGGACGTGGTTCATTCACTGGTGACCGACTTTGTTCGATAACGCAATAATTTTTCGGCATGAAGATGGTCTTCAGCTGGGAGACGTAGACCAATCTTTCAATATGATTACGTAAAAATAGTCTAGCTTAAGGCCTTGGCGAACATTTCGCTTATCTTACGCAACAACGGCCAAGGATTGAAAACAAGAGTCTTTGTTCTATATGCCGAATGAGACCTGGAAAGTCGCTTCCATGGTATACAGCGGTTTTAACTCTAAAAAAAATCAAAGTCGATCCTCTATTACATAAATGGTCCAGTAAGAAGGAGGAACCTGCTAGCAAGTGCAGAATTAGGCCAAGAAACAAGGTAGCAATTCACACAAAAGGTGCCCTAAATATCAGGACGACCTTGAGGCAATACTACAACTATATTGACAGTGGTTCATCGGGCGTAATAACTGAATCAAGAAACTTTGTATCAATGGCAAACTTTAGCGAAGAAGAAACACAAAAAACACATACTTGGTTTCAGCAAGTGCAACTATCCCTCAGACTCCAGTACATCCTCAGCAATACCAACACCCTGTGAATTGATCATATCCCGCGTTACCTACCCGATCTTCTATCGTTCTCTTGTTTAATCAGCCTATTGCAATGTACCGTACCTTGTCTGGCATTTCCCTATACACCCTTCTTGCCACAATAAAAGACGCACAACGTGTGCTTCACTACAGATAACGGGGTACACGCTAGACGTAGACTATGAGCTTTTGAGTTGTTGAGTCCGACACTTCGAGTCATATAGTATCGATGGGGCAAAAAAAGCAAAGTCGGGGATAACCCCAACTAAATCTACGTTCACACCTGCAACAAAGAAAAAAAGAAAGAAAAAACGGCTTTCGATCGTTACCGTAGTAAGCCATATTCTAGATGAAAAAAGTCGACGCCATCATCAAGGAAGGCAACTCACAAATGACTCTCGACACGTGCCACATCGAAGACACACCCACCTCCCTCTTTCATCACGCATTCGTACGCTATTTACAGATTATCTGTTCTGTCTGAACTGCTATCGAGAACTACAACCAAATCGATACTGCTTGGTTGGGTTGCCTTGCTATTAGTTGCCTACCACCACCCTCCACAACAGTGGCTTGGTTGGACGTATGGAATTCGCCGCTGTTTTCGTGCCGCGCAACAAGTTGTCATGTTGTCTTTTGAGTGCTTGTTTAGCGAGCACGTGTTTATGGATTGCAGTCTCTCATACGATGAAACACGAATCAGTCTGTTCGTATGGTGACACAATCCTTTGAATAGCCGAGGGACAAACGGCCTGCGCTGAAAAGCAAAGGCTAATCTTAATGATGTTTCAGTTACACGTTTTCAGGCTTATGTAGTAGATTTAACCTACCACCGCCCAGCGATGCCGTCCGGAAACAGGAAAAAAATATTTTAAAGGATCTTTTCTGTTCAGTATTGCCACACTTTAAAAATATCAGCCCTCTGGAAACCTGAAATTCAATTATTTGCGCATTTTCCAGAGCTTGAAATTGCGAATGGGTCGATTGTATAATAGTGTCAACTAAGGCTGGTTTTAGGTATATTTCATTGCATCTCCAGAGGAGAGGTAGGCTACTAAGAGAATACTCTAAAGGAAGCACATGAACCGTTAACAGTAACAGTAAGAATGCTTCCTGTGAACAGAGTATGCGAAGTTGTACACGGTGAAATCATCCGAGGTGCGTGAAGTTGTCAAATTCACCCAGCGAAATGTTTGCGCTTCGTTCATTCACGACATTCTTTGCACTGCAGTACGTCAAAGGATCTGCGCCCCTCAGAACATAATCAGTGACAGGCGATTGGGACGAACAGCTAATCGCAGAGGGATGTAGGCTTTGAATAAAACTGATCCTCTTTGCAAGGAAAAAAATGTTCTAATTTGAACAATCGACCGAAGGAAAGTTTTCATTTCATTGACCGACCACATGCCATTGTTCATCATTGCAGTTTGTCGACTATCGAAAGTCATACTTCACTGGATGATTTATTTAAAACGGGGCTTTTGCTTCGCGTTTTATATGAAGGTATCCGAACACCTGATTATGCCATGAAAAGAAGGATAATCCTACAGGAATGGGAGCAGAAATCATGGACCGATGTTGAGTAACTCCAATAAAAGTTGTCAGGTCGTCCTCTTATGCGTGGAAAGCAATAACAGACCCAAATACCCTCAAGGCGTTAGCTTATTTGGGACCCGGTTGACTACAAAGCATCCCAGGCGCTTTAACATGAGTAGAAAACAGCCTCAAGCCACAGGATCCGAGTTGTAGAGCAAAAGCAACAACCCTTACAAATAAAGGGATTCTAGTCCTTAACTCGCAGAGGCTGCTTGCCATCATACAAGGAAAGCAGAATATCGACCGTCGCTGCGAGTTCTTGAGCGCAAGGAAATGTGAGGCTTATCGGAAGAAATGAGGCGAGAGCCTCAAATTTCCAGGAATAAAGTCTGGTTTTTACTGCAATGGCAGGATTGCTTGCAAACTTCACAAGAGACACATGAGTAAATAATGTGGGAACAACATAAGGTGACCCTTGGGGGAGCTGGACGGTACTGGCTTGGTGTCATAGTTCGTAACACTTGAGTAGTAACGTTTAAATTGGCCAAAAAAGTGCTATAAAATTTGCTTCTATGAAACTGGAAAATTACAGGAGTCCACCAGCATCCAAGGAGGCATATTATCACCATACAGGCTGTTCAACGAGAGGAGCTCGTTTTTAACCCATGATGGTTGTCGTGTCCCTCCAGCAGTGCTTGTTAAAAGTTTTCGATTCTAGATTAACTTGACCATACATGTCATGAGTATCAGGAATATTCAAAAAGGTTGATTTTTTTCTTTGTTTCCTTGTTTGAAATGCTCACATTTTTGTGGGCCTTCACACAAGGACAAAACGAAGTTTCCACATTAGTGTCGTAGTTTGGAAGAAGGCATACATCCTTCGTTGCCCCGAAAGTTTTTTTCCAGAACTCCGTTAAAATATGCAATCAATTCACACGATAAACAAATATCTTCTACTTTGTAAAATCGTCTCTCGGCCAGTGCTTTACATCAAATGTAACGTTTTCCGTGAAACATCGATTGCAATACAATCAAGCAATATACAAACTTTGTTATGGGAGAGAGGGATTGTAAGATCTGAGGATTGAAAAGAAGGATTGTTTTCATACCCTTGAGCACACAAACTTTGTTTGTCAAGCATTCTCCAAATGACATCTCCGAACTAAACTACGATGGTTTCAGGGGTGGTGCCGCGCATATCCAATCTCCTTTGTACAAACAAAAGATTATCTTTTTAAAATGCCGTTTGCAGAAACTTTTTATCAACGTTTACTTGGGTAATCTTGCATCAACATGAGGTCTAGTATCGTGGAGATTTCCGGAGTGCGAGAGGGAAACAAGGCTTTTTCTTTAGCTGCACCGCGCACCCAGATTATTTCTAGCGGCGGGCCGTTTATTCCCTTTCGCGATCGAAAGGTCGGTGGATGATTAGCCGCCGTGATATTAAAATCGACATTTCGGTGGTAAACGAGTGACTCGTGCAAACATTATTAAATTCAAAACGTGAGACGTCGAGGCAAGACGCTGTGTGTAAGCACCTTATTAATTTTAATACACTGTTAACTTGCGACGTTATTTTATGATTGGTTCTCGAAAAGCAACGAATGTTAGCCTAAGGTTGTTTTACATCGCTGCTTTCGAGTAACGTGAGTTTTATTTTGCAAGCAGATGTTTCGCGATCTCGATCAGTGTCAGAATAACCCACTTTCAGAGAAATGCAATTAACATTTCATTAGTTATTGCCATCCGTAGTAATTTCACTATTTAATAAGATGTACAAATTACATTGGATTAACACCGAAGAATATGTTATTTTTAAATTTAAAAATGATGTAAGCCATTTTTTTGAACAAAAGGCCGCGGCAGACGATAAATGAATGATGCACTATGCAGGGTAAGTGGACCACAAATAAATAAATAAATAAAAAAACGTATTTTTTTAATGTGTTATTGTTTAATACGAAGAAAGGCAATAATTTACTGACGAATAAATATTGCTCCATCAAAACTCCATTAGCCATGAGGTATGCGCTCAAGGTCGTTTCCTGAAATTTTAAGACTTCCTCTCATTTAAGCTTATGGCTGCTCCTGGATAGGTATTGTTCAAAAATAGTGTTCGAAGAACACCATACTCTTCAGGAAATCTGGCGTTCATCTGCTCACGGGCTGCTAGCTCGATGAAGTTATCATAGAATCTTGATAATAAGATTTAAGCTGGTCCACGCGCCTGACAAACAAAATCTAATTTCAACTCCCACTGAGTGGGTCCACTCCATTCAGTAAACATAAACCTTCCGTTGGCTCGACGGCGTGTTTTTACTGGTAAATACGACCTTTGATGAAATGGGACCGACCCTCAGAACTTGCTTCCTCGGCAATTTTGTATTTAACTGACAGTCCTATCAATAAACGCATGATAGGAAAGGGCTCCAAAAAGAGTTGAGTTTCACAAAGGGCTGTTACCCTTCCCGACTGTGCAGCTGCTTCGTTGCTAAGCACGCTTTATTTCGAGGTCATTTGGCGTTTTCGAGGGTCCAGACAAAGTTTTAGTCACCTTAACACACAATTTTTATAAAAAGAATGCGGTGAGACATGTGAGCAGTCGGAGTTAATTCACCTATTTCTAATAGCCCGGCGTGGCTGAACTTCGAGAAAAGATCTTGGCGGCAATGAAAGAGGCTTGTCTTCTTTCATGCACTAGAACCTAGACAAAGGTATTGCTTGCGAAAATAAAATATACGTCCGTTTGTGCGGTCTCCTACCTACTAAAATGACTTCTATGACCTTGCATGTATTCCAAAGACAAAGGAAAGATAGTTTTACACTTCATTAAGACTATTATTACCATTGTCACTTTTAACTCACGAGATAGAATCGCTTTGAGGCCTATCCGATAGATTTACGATAGAAAGTAAGTTCGAAAACAATAATAGATACATTCCCAAATCTCTACCTTTTTCTTCCTGTAATTCGCTTTTTGACATTCTGCGGCGATAGACTGCCTGTACTGAGGAGAAAATGCTTTTGCGTCGCATAACACGGAGATCGGCTTCACCGACAGAAGTGCTGCATCACGACATTCGTGAAAAATCGTCGCATTTCCAATCCACCGGTTTCCAGACGCAGTTCAGATGTAATCCAATTCAATTTAATCACACAACTTTCAGTTTTAAAAGTTGGATTTTCAACTTCTGTGGTTCTCCGTTTGCTAACTTCAGCTCATTATCGTGGTTCACGATAAAAGCAACCGTGTAAGTCTGATTGACCTATAATGGCTGAGCTCATGCCAGTTGTATAAGTGAAGTGTTTATGTTAGTGAAAAAAGGACAGCTAGAGATGAAACCTGAGAGTTTTGATATGCTTTTAAAAGCCTCTTACTACGTAAGGATATGACCAATCGAAATGATGACGAACTGTGCATCCAGTAAAGAACTGAATTTTTGTGTACTGGATTTTGTCTCGAACTCCTCATCGTTAGGGTCAGTATTAAGAATTGTTTACGCCAGACACGAATGGCTTGGGTGATATTTGATATCACCCAGCAAAAGACGCACTGTACTAAGCTGAGACTAAGCTCAGTTAAAATTCTGACATTTTTGCTTCATCTTGTTACGACTTTCTCCCGAAGCAGCATAAAATCAGCACCCTTTCAGAACTCAAAAAGTACTTCAAAACAACGGCAAACAAGTTTAAAACCGTCCTTTTCGAAACGCATGAAATTCGTTTCTGGGAAAACGCAATTGATTTTACCACGACTGCAAGTGCTAGGAGTCCGAACGTCCCTGAGAAGTCATGTGACCGACGCCAGGAAATAATGACATCGCCTCCAGAAAGCTGAGGTAGAAAAGATCCTATTAGTAGACATAATAGATGTTCATCGATTATCGTCTCACTAAATTCCCACACAAACTTGTAAATACAGTTTATGGCTTGGATTAATCGGTTGCGCAGAAGGAAAACGCCCAACCCCTTGTTAGCTTTCCATACACTGTGTTTAGACATATGCTATGTCTCCCACAGAAAGCAAAATAGATATTGTAGCTGAATGGATGCTAAAAGTAACGAGGTGAACTACACGCAGCCAGTGCGACAAGCCGAGAGTGGGTCAGGCAAAAACAAACCGTACATCGACTCAATTAATTACCCTACTTATGTCCAGCAGTACAAATGTCTAGTTTGATTAGCGCGCCTTTTGTTTACAATTATCTTGATTGGCAAGTAGGCTACTCGTGTTCCCTATGCCACATTCCGAAAACAAGGGAAATTTAGTTAATCGATGTGCGTAATACTTTTTTACATCATTGGTTTTGTTTGCACTAATTATCATTTTTTCTGCACAGAGAACGCGTGCTTTAGTACTTTCTCTCTTTTTTAAAAAAAATATGGAGAAATCTAAAAATGCTCTTTAACACATGAGACGAATCAATAATTTTGATAATTGCGACATTAGAGTTTCTCCCTGTTTCTCTTTTTTTCTAGAGTTACTCTTCAGTTTCTCCCATACTTGTAGTTTAAGTGCAAGCTCGTTGAACAGGCTCTTTTATATCTCAAAGCAAGAATTTCCTGTTCCCAGTGAAAAGTACAGCTGAGAATTGACTTAGTTTGAACGTTGAAATGTTTGAGATAACGTTAGAAAAATCCAAAACATTAATGCCCATAGGGAAGTACACGCTTAGCAAGCTATAGTGACCCAGGTGCAACTGGGAATTTCAGTGCCGTGGCACTGGTCATTCAGTGAAGTTTAACCGGTTTCCAGTTAATTTTCACTGGTTTCCAGTGGATTTTCACAAAATTTCCAGTGGGATTCCACAGAATTTTCAGGTGGCACCTGGGTCACTGGACAATGAGTGACCTTTCACTGGTTCTTGCTAAGAGTGTAAAGTGTGAATAGATATGATTTTGCTTTAAATATGTAAATGATAGTCGGAGGTATCTCTAATAATATCCATCATTCAAGATGTGATCTAGTTATCGGCGTCCTGCGTCAAGAAAAGGCATCCGTGCGTATCGAAAGCAAACGGCCCGAAGCGGCGTACTTTATAAGACAAGCACTACATCAACATGGTCATGAGTTTGTCAGGCAAGACTAATGCACTCATATGTATGCATAACAGGTTTAAGTATGCGAAATTTGGAATTCAGAAGGCTTACCTTTCCCTCACGTAAGGCATGCTTCTTTTCAGAAGAGAGAAATGGCTTCGAATCAAGTACCACGCGTGATACTTATGAATTTTATAAATCGAAACGCATATTTTTTCTAAGAAAAACACACACACCTCTGTATTGAGAAATACTCCATAGATTCGTTAAGATAGCAGTCTAACTTTGCAGATAGGACTAATAGTGAAGTGCCAAAAACAGGTACATACGAAATGAACGTTCTGACACTACGGGTAGTAACTTAAATCATATAATTTTAATGTATTCAGTAACATGATTTTTTTTCAATAAGCCTTGCATTTTCATAAAGCAGTTTGCTTGGTCTCAACGTGCTGAGAAATGTTTCCACATTTTTTTTTATACATCAATTGTCATTCACTGACATTACTGGAGTAGTAATTATGTATCAGCTTTATTTAAACAAATGTCTTTTTTTTCGAATGCTTGTCAGAAACATTTATTGACAAGCCGTCAATAATCCAAAATCGAATAAAAGTTTTTCATCTGAAAAATAAAAATAAAGGAAAACTTGGATTTGTTTTCTTTTTTGGACAATGAAATGTCGAGTCGAAAGAAAGTGCTCAAAAACCGTCAAAGAACTGCAGAAAACACTTCTCTCCAAAATGGGTTCAAAACTTAATAGCAACGTTAACTCAAGTGAACGTCCAGAAATAATCGGCTGAAATAGCGGACATTTCATCCACAAGATTGAAGAAGCTTATAAAATTTTGGAGGACAGCAGAGTATACTGT
>Ga0058701_10005892_pt1 | contig 10274 bp, 7 predicted proteins | sample AgamicOrMae_FD_97039 | JGI IMG/M metagenome (GOLD analysis project Ga0058701, IMG submission 97039) | Agave microbial communities from Guanajuato, Mexico - Or.Ma.e | ecosystem: Host-associated > Plants > Phyllosphere > Phylloplane/Leaf | place: Guanajuato, Mexico | collected 2012-06-04 | reverse complement strand
TTGTCCGACATGGAAGTTGTCCGACACGGAAGTTGTCCGACAAAACCCAACCTAACGACACACGAATTTGTCGGAGAACTTCCGTGTCGGACAACTTCCGTGTCGGACAAATTCCGCCTTTCGGTAAGATTTAAGCTTGGGCTCAGTATCTCAGGTAGCGTAATCTCAAAATAGACTTGATGTAATCTTTCTCCTAATTACTCGATAAATGTAATAAAAAGAAGGTTACAGGTAGCCAAAACGCATCTCTGTCTTTGATTTCAGACCTAAAATTAAACATTTCGCCGTAAAAATTTAAGAGAAAGCAGTTTAATTTGAGCAGGGCGCCGACTACGTTTATGACGCCTGAAACAAGTCGTCGGCAACCGCGCTGAAACAATCTGAAATTAAAACAGTCGTCAGGCTTCGCCTTGCAAGCGGCCAGCTTTTATTTACTTTTCCCGGAGCGCCGCGCTGTGCCGAGTCACGCCGCGCCGCGCGGTTTTCACGAAATGCTCCAAGAAAGGGAGATAACGGCAAAGGTGAATGTATAAAATGCGATGAATAGCTAAGATAGCCGCTGGGAAAAGAAAGCAAGCTAAAGAAAGCTATTGCTGAGAGGTGGGGGGAGCTGTGATCGCCCGTCTGCCGACAACAATCAATAAATAATGCGCGCGCGATCTCTTCCACACCTGCCTAATGACCTTATTCACCCGACAGACATATTAAATTTACAGAGAGATGGTGATCTGTGCCAACGTGAGGTTAACGAGAAGAATGGAATAGCAATAACGAAGTTATTGCTATTCCATTATTTAACCAGCTAGATCAGACAGGCCCTATGGGTGGCTGATGGGTTAAAATGATAACCATCAAGTCATATGAACTCGCAAAAAAAAAACTTGTCAAAATTACAATTTTCATACGAAAATTTTTATTTGGTTACAGTTACTAAAAAGCTGTAATGGTGAAAGGGAAATAGTAAAGGTAACAGAAAATTTCAACAGATACGGTTGTAGTGTAGGAACAAAGTGCGATTGCTAGTGTCCCAGATAACCGTGACAAAGTCATTTTTTAGCGTAAGTTCAAGTTGGGTGCAAATATTGGTACCCCTAAAATTGCGTGCGGATAAAAGAACATCATCTGCACCGTGGATGTTGGTTTAATGCAGTCGAGATGTCACGGAAGGGTGGGGGGTGCAGTGGGTCATGTGACATAAACCAGAGTTGTTCCGATTCGGTGTTAATTGGCGAGTCTGACTCAGTCCGCACCGCAACTGCTTTGGTCATGACTGATGATCCCATCGGATTTTCTGCAGTCGCTTCCACTAGCGCTAAGTGCACGCAGCCGGTTATGGACACACGGATCGGGGCAGACAACTAGGTTTGACACACCCGGTTTGCTCCGAGAAAAAAGGAGGAAAAATCTATGGCCACTTCTCCAGACTCGTCTGTGCAGCCCACGATTTTCCTCCCACGACATTGGTCTGTTGCGCAAGACCGCCGTGCGAATAGTTTCTGATATGTTAGCCATGCTCGTATTCACGAATAGTCACCAAATAAAGATCTGCCTCATAACACCTCATAATATCAATCGTCTGGACAGCTACAGAGCAAAAGCTATTCAGCGAATAGCCACTTTGGAAATGCACCTTGCGAAGAAATATATGTAATGAGTCAAAGTACATTATAGTCGAAGTATCGACGATACTCTTTGTGAATATCCAATAGAATATGTATACAAATAGCCAAACATTCTAAAGTGAAAAAATGTGATAACTTTCTGGACGTTAATCTGTATAGCCAACGTAAAGGTTGGCTACCGAGTAATAACCATGGTATGATAACGCACTGTCATCAATCGGCTTCGTGCGAATAGCAATAGTATTGAGAGCGTGTTCATTGCGACAATTTTTTAAATGTCCGACCATCGAATAAATAATACCCAAGTCAATGGCCAGGTCAAAAGTCAGACAAACAGCAAACTCGATCTAGGTAAAGATATTTGCGTCCGCCTAATAAATCAACTGCGAGGCACTAAACCATGCTTTTATTTGCAATCAAACACGTCTTTATGGCGGAACTATTAATGCGTGAAGAGCGAGATAAATTCAAAATAGCAACGCAACACGGCCATGCATTAATAAGATGGCGTAACGAAAGAAAGACTTACGGCGCAGTTGGAAAAAAAAGCACACTGTAAATTTGTTTGCGTAAACATATTTTGGAACACAGGCAACTAACCATTGTCTGAGGTTGAAATAATTTGATACTAACCCAGGTAAAGCTATGTAAACTACGGTTCGATTAAAGAACGTGCACTTGTGCACTCGCTGCTACATTTCCGCTCAGTGTTATCAAGCCTAGTACCGCTTACTTTACGTCAGCCGCATATCCTGTCGAGAAATAAGCTTATTCGGCTTGCTAATAGGTTAGCTTTGCTTGGTTTAGCGAAGGTGGAACACAAGAGGCAGAAAACGCAACCTTGAGAATTTCCATGGTGGATTTTCTTCTCAATGCTTATAGGCACTCGAAACGGTTAAAAAAAACAGCAAACAAAGAAATGGCTCTCAGGGAAGGGGCGCTTCAAATTGAATGTGTTTGTAGTCAGCTGAGTGCTACTTTTATCAAGCTAAAAACCCCTTTTATTTTATTGTTGGAGGAGGAGAAGCACACGAACACCATATCAAATATTTTCTCTTAATGGTTATCGATTGGAATTTTTCGCAGACTTCCGGTGACCCAACCATACTGTTGTTCAGCGAGAACTCACTCCAGACATTCCAGGCATTAGCGGTGAAGGGCTGAGGGATGGGGTGTGAAGGGCTGGAGGAGGGAGTTGTGAAGGGCCGAAAAGGCCAAAGGGCAAAGCAAGCGCTGCCTTTCCGTGACTACCTTTCAGTCCATTTATGCCTAAACAATGTTTACCAAAGAGGAAAATACGAAAAAAAGGGATTCTTTATTTACTTTGAAAGTTAGGGATTACACCAACTTCGATATCGCAGCTTCGTCACAGCATGTCTTAACTCTGAATTCGTTTTATTGATGATATAAAAATATTTTTCCGGTCTAAAATTTCTTCTTGCTGGTTGAATTAGCTCAAGTTTGCATCTGAATTATTGTACTTTAGCTTTGAGGAAGATTACACGAGCTGCCCTTGTCATCGTAGCAGAAACAAAGAGAGTGCGATTCGGAATTCAAAGAGTCATTACTACGATAATCCTTAATCTTAATTCAAAAAGTTCATAATTCATATCTATTTTTGGTTGCCACAAGCCAGTTTAGGGAATTTGGTTGGAATGAGTACATAACATGATTCGTTTATTTTAGAGATGAAACTCTACATTACTTCAATTAAGAGGACAGCGAGATCCATTGGTACGGCTGTTGACAATTCTATTTCTTAAATTGTTGAAAACGTACAACCACGAGATGTATCCGTTTTGCCTTTAAAACAAGTAGAGAACGCCAATAATGGAAGTTCAAGACAGCACATACGAAAATAGACAAATCAAAATACAAAGGGGCACCATACTTTTTCCAGACCTTACAACGAAACCACCAAAGTTCAAAACTAAATCTTATCATAATTCAAAATTTTGGAGGATGTTATCCTGTGCATGAGACACCCGAACCAGTTCTTAAAGTAACTGAAAAAAATGTCTCCAATACACGAAACAAACTAATTACTTGGCAGCCAAATTAAGGATCGCGCCCTTTTCCTGTTTTGAGGACCCTCTTATAATAACGAATTCAAAGAATATTGCTCCGTTGCGGCTGCAAAAGTGAGCATTGCTGTATTCAAATGTTGGCGCTTTTCAAGGCCAAAGCTTTCCGATATTGCCACAGTTTTGTAATTAAGAGATCTGACCAGAAATTTCGCTTGCATTTCGTCGAATACGAGGTTATTTAGTGTGTCAACAACGGAAACCTTGGATGCGTCATGCTGCTTTGGCAAGCGCCGTGCGTTTCGAGTCTGCAAAAAAATCTGCGATTTTTGCAGAGAGAAAATCCCCAAGGGGAATGTATGGCTGGAAAATTGTTCCGCTCGATTTGAAGGATCAATATCGCCATGTTTGAAACCTATGCCAATATTTAGATTTTTTTTAAAAGCAGTTTTTCCAATTTGCTCGAAAAAAAAAAACGTTTTCGCTATTTTCAGGACAATAAAAAACAATGTGAAAAGCTTTACCAGTTTCCAAAGTCACTTTTTATAATCATACAGAATTTTAAATTGTTAGAGACAACCCTATTTTTATTTATTTATTTATTATTTTTTATTTATTTTTTTATTTATTTTTTTTGCAAATATAGCTTTGAAAGTTGCGATTGCATTTCAAAGACCAGAAAACTTGGTGAAAATTCACGGCTTTTTGAAGGGTAAGAATAGAGAAAAGGGCAAGCGTGGCTTTCCAGTAAAGGATCACTACGCCGGTTAAAAAAGTGTTCTCTTCAAAGAGTCAAAAGAAATATCAGGAAAGTGGGGAGGGGTGAGGGGAGGATTCCTTCCGACTAAACGCAAATAGTCTAGCGGTTGCAACCGAGCCCAGCCGAGGCCAGTCCCCAACGAGCCCGAACCTATCGGAGCAGTAACTTTCGAGTTTTTCCTCATATTTGCAGACATCTTTGATAAACCCTCAAAATAAGTTTACTCAGACCGTATCCTCTCTTCTGCAGTCCAATCAAATCTAGGTTCCGCAGTCTCTCTTTGCCGACAGGGGTGCAATAAACAGACTCTATACGTGGTTTGAATCTACAGACCAATTAGTGCACACAATGTGCTTAAAACTTGAATTAAAGCATATTTTTGAGGCAAATTTTAGATGACGGGTTGAGTAAAAAGCACAAATTATATCAAATATCTACAGTGGGCAAAGAATGGTTCGTTGGAGTGAAATAGTTCGGTCCACATGAATATTATTGATATCCATACGAATATTATTGATATGAATATTATGATAGGTGTAATGAATATTCGCACGGTCATGTATCCAAGTGAATACTCACAGACATGAATCTCCTGCGGGACATGAATATCCATCATGCATTCATGGATATTACTGTGGTAATATCACAGATGTAAATATGTCTAAAAATATATCCCATGTGTAATACTTTGGAAATCTTACAGGAATAAATATATCTAAGAATATATCCCATATAGAGTGTGTAATGCATTCAAAGGTATATTATGAATAATCGGTAAGGCGCATCAGAACCAATGATCCCAAAATCTACGCAGATGTACAGAGATGCAATAAAGATATAAAAACACGAAATATATCCTAATCGTTATCGGTGCGATTTACAAAGTCTTCCCGATCACAGATAAGTTTGTAAATAAAAATATGTTACTAAATAATCAAAAAATGATCAGATTTTGGAAATCTAAATTTTACGCAATGTCCATAACGACGTTCAAGAACACGAAATGTTGTGAAACTGTCATTGCTGATCAGTTTGTTTTCGACTTCGATTTTAGTGTGCTTTTCAAGTAGTTTTTCTTTCACTCTTTTATTGTTACCATGAATTGATGAATAGAAAAGATATAGTCACCGCAAAAAAATAAATAAAATTGACTGAATAATACTTGGTACCAGGAAAAGGATTTTAATGCCCTGTCCTTGGACCATTACAATGACTTTATCACACACACAAAAAAAGAAAAATACTCAAGGTCATTGGTCATGAATCGGCTCTATACGAAGCTCATCCAGAAAGTAATGCTTCAAGACCCGGAAAAAATACTTAGCTTTCTTCTGGCTAAATCAGCGACATGACTTCAGCGGGTGATTATGATCAATTACGCATTGCACGTGTGCTCGTTAAAAATAATAAACGACTCGTTGACACTAAATTAATAAGTTTATTTTTATCTTTCAAGATATGTGCTTTACTTAACTTGAACGCCTTTACGGCTTAAAGGTAAAGATCATAATGCTCAGCGCAAACAGGATCCTGAGGGCACGAGAAATCAGCTGTTACGAGATAGCACTAGTCCGTCTCTATTGCTCTCTGTCTCTAAGCAATAAAAAGTTAAGCACAGACCGCAGCAAAGATCAGAGATAGTTAACACCTACAAAATCTCGGTATTCTCTAAGCAATGAAAACATAAAAAATAGTGATTCACTTAACTTATACTATGTCTCAGTATTCTCTAAACATAAAAATAAAAAATAAAAAAACATAGAAAAATAAATTTAAAAAAAAACAATAAAAGAATGAGTGATTCACTTAACGGCAAGACCATAAATGCACACGTTGCTCGAGAAATCTAGTTTTAAAAAATCCCACGGTCAAAAACACTTTCTTTCGTGAGCGAAAAAGGCACATACTTTGTCGTTTTGAGGTTATTCTTGCAGTGAAACCTACGGAATCATTAAACCCATAACAGCCCAAAGTACTTGGGGTGAGATTTTGCTTAAGAGAAATTGAAAGGATTTTTTCCATTAAAATACGCAATTTTAAGCTTTCAAAAATGCCTAAATAATTAAATTTCAGGTTTCCAGAGGGGTTACATTTTTTAAATTGTGACAATACGGAACTGAAAAAAATCCTTTAAAATATTTTTTTCTGTTGCCAATCGGCATCGCTGGGCGGTAGTGGATTAAAATTATAAGCCTAAATTATAACACCTTGTAGCTGTCTAAGGTTCAGAATGCTAATCAAAGAGGATACCATGCCGGGCGCTGTTTGATGTGACACACTACACAAACTAATCATTGTAAAAGGAGAATCTTGAATTCAGGTGCAACAAGAGTCAAATCACTGGTCTAGAAAAAAATCAGTCCAGTTATTTACTGAATTTCAGGCATTCGTTTTGAATGTCTGTAAACTTCTTATTCTCAGAAAGTTTTAACAAAGTCAGTGAATAGACTGAAAAATTTTCAAACCAGTGATTTTTGTTGCATCTTAATTTAAGATTATCTTCACAGTGAAACTGCCCCTTCACCGAAATGACTGGCTACAAACAGAATGCACATAACAGAGCACTCGTGTTGGATAACCCTGCTTTCGGGTACCTGACAATAAATAGGGCTGTGAAATAGGGCTGACGGCAAAAACACGTACCTGGTTGGATCGTGTTCCTCAAACTGTAATTCCATAATGATTTCATTCGCAACACTAAATTCACAGATGAGGACAACCAAACACACCGCGCTCCTTGACAGTGAACGATACAAACTCAACGCTTACTCTATGTTCACTGACGCTAGCTGCTTAGCAGGTCCTCAGCTAGTTTGCTTTTCTGCCGCTTCGATGAGATTCGTAAGGCGCTGCATTCAAACACATGAAATTCGGTGATGTGAATGGAATTCAATCATTTCTGAGACAAGAAATCCCTGAACAGCGCGGCAAAGATAAAGATTTTTTGTTAATTTGTTACTTAGTTTCACAAAAACAGCGATTAAGGTTTATAAAACTAGTGCTCACAGGACACACTGATGTGATACATGAATTTTGACATTACAATTTTTTCCCTGCGTTAAACAATGATTGCTTTTGCAAACTGTATCTATATGAGTTTCTCGGCAAACTTCCTTTTTCCTGTTTTCATAATAGCGACTTATAACATTCCCCTTTTTCTCCTTTCCCCCCGTTCACTTCCCCTATTCCCTTGACCCTCTTTTCTTTCCTACTTCCGTTCCCCTCTCGCTTTGCTCCACTTCCCGCTCTCTTATTGGGTCTTTGTTTATTCGAATATTATATCGTAACGACTCGCGAAGCACTCGCTGTAGTATAAACAGCAAGGCCGAGGAGTTCTTTGCATTCCAGTCACGTAGCAAGCAAATAAATTCTTACTGCGGTGTCAAACATGAAGGTTGATCCGGAACGAGAGAAGTGTCATTTGCGCCACCTCGTGGCGAGCCGCACAAACTAAACTTAAACCGCACATCTTCGGTGCGTTGCTTCTCCACGCTGATACATCTATGGTCCAAGATTTAATATTTGCAGTTGGCGATCCGCAAGAACTACGACAAAAATGCCAATAAGCACACCTAAACGCCTACCTTGCAGTATATGTTACCTTACCTAGTGAACCCATACTTCAACCACACACACGGCGTTGCCAAAAAGCTATTTAATATATTTTGGACTGTATACATACATATTGGCCAAGCATCACTCGCATTTAACCATGCAGTTATTCAAACGTTACCTAACCAGGTAACAGCTAAACACTTGGCTTTTTAGCCCAAAATTTAACCACACGACAACTAATCTCTGTCATTGACCCAAACATCGCCGAAGCTTGTTTCATCGAACTTTACCCGGTGCAAACTGTGAAAGTGTACAGCTTCATGTTACTGCTGATCATATTAGCAAAGGGCACAAGCCCTTTCGAGCCGTATTAATAATGTTCCAAAGGGCTTAATCCGTCGAACAGTTACGTCACTAAATAAAAAGAAGATTCTTCATTAAAAAAATACAACAAGCTATCCTTGCAAACTCCCTTTTCCCTCTTTGTTAGAGGAATTTCAAAGCACATGATAATTCAATAATACGAAGACAAGTTAAATGTTTATTATTCCACGACAAAAACTTGTCGACTCGCTTGTTCTTATTTATTAATCAGTCCAAGAGTACATGATTTCGTTATGAAATATTCAACAGAGCGACCAGTTAGCGCAACGACGCTTCCAAAATAGACGCTACTGTGTCGAGAGAGAATCACTGATTTTTAACGACAGGCTTTTTGTCCAAGCTGAAAAGGAGAAAAAACAAAGACAAGCTCGGAATATTTTATTTAAGAGTGTATAATGAGAATTATACTCACACCAAAAATAGATTCCGCTAACAATGTTGCATGGTTTATATGTTTATAATACTTTTATGAAATGACGATTTTAATTTTTCAGAATCATCGCTTTTAAACTATTGAAAATAGTATAATAAAAAGAATTTCATTATAACATTTCATAATATTGAGTTTTACGCTTAAATTTAATAGTATTATATAACTCGTTCAGTCAACGGCTCGAAAATAAAAAGAATATCCACGATTTATATTTATCAGAAAATTCCTTGTCGATGGCTAACGCCCTGTGATAAAAAAAGAAGAAAAAATGAGCTATTAAAAATCATCTAAATTAGGTTATGTTAGGTCACGGTTATGTGTACGTTTATGAACGAAAACAGCGTCAGATTTAACCGATTTTTGCCCACTGGGCTGTTATCGACCCATCAAAAATATCATCTTTTATGCAAAATTCTCCCAAAAATCACTTATTTTAAGTAAAAAGGTAACTCGAAATTTGCCAAAATAAAAATTTCATCATTTCAAAAACAGCATTCTGCAAAAATTTGACTAAAAACGTTTTGATTATTTCCTTAAATTACTTTTTCCAAACTTCCTCCGGGCACCAATCGGTTTAGGTAAGGATAGAAGCAGTCTTTTAAAAAGCCTCACGTGGGTTAAAAAACGAAAGTTTTAGGATGACTCAGTGTTGGTCCCTGAGACGAGTCAGAGTTTCTGAAGAAGCTTCAAGGCCAAGGTCTGCCAAGGAGCCAAACCTCGGCCAATGGAAGGCGATCGCGGACCTGGCCTTTAAGTGGGTCGTCCCTTTCCTCCCGCATCTCCTCTCTTGGTCTCGTTTCCGACTTGCTTATCAATTTGACACCGGCAATGAAACTGGTGCACTCGCTGCTCTTGATGTCATGCCACGGTGGCATCATCGGTCCGAAGAGGGGAGAAGAGTTGTTTCCCGACACGGAAGAAAGTAATGTGACCCTCAGCGAAGTGGAGTGCGGGGCTTCACCCGATTCGCGCCTTAACTCGAGGCAGGATACTTTCACTTGGGCTAGGTCACTGTCCATTTTATGGGAACCTAGTTTTTCAAACCTAGTGTCGGTAAATTTCACATCGCTTTCTTCGGCAGAGTGGTCCGCAATCACTTTACTCAGCTGTTGCCCATGATTTAAGTTTTGCTAATATCGTTCGGATTGAATGCCTTGGGCCGTATCGCCTTACTGATCAAAGGTCGAACACATGATAAAAACGCACTTGCAAAATTCACAACAGACACATACAAGTTGATGTTAACCGATTTGTGCCCAGAGGAAGTTTGAAAAAAAATATTTAAGGAAATAATCGAAACGTTTTGGGTCAAAATTTTGCAAAATGGTGTTTTTGAAATGATGAAATTTTTTATTTAGGCAAATTTCGAGTTACCTTTTTACTTAAAATTAGTGATTTTTGGGAGATTTTTGGGAGGTTAATATTTTTGATGGGTCGATAACAGCCCAGTGGGCAAAAATCGGTTAAGTTAGGATTATTTACATTTTACGTATGTG
>Ga0058701_10005891_pt1 | contig 10274 bp, 6 predicted proteins | sample AgamicOrMae_FD_97039 | JGI IMG/M metagenome (GOLD analysis project Ga0058701, IMG submission 97039) | Agave microbial communities from Guanajuato, Mexico - Or.Ma.e | ecosystem: Host-associated > Plants > Phyllosphere > Phylloplane/Leaf | place: Guanajuato, Mexico | collected 2012-06-04 | reverse complement strand
TTCTATCAACAAAACGTTTGGTTGCTGCAGCAAAATTTTTGGTTGCAGCAACAAAAAATTATTTGTTGTCCCTAATTTTGTTGCCGTAACAAAACCATTTTTTGCCGTGTTGAAAAAAGTCACCGGTACGTTAAATTTTTGACGAAGTGACTATTTGCACGCTGCCTCATTTAAAATGTTTTACGTTGGTGTATGTGAATTCAAGTCCCATCAACATAGGCGTGCGAATAGGTTAGACGAATTTTTAAGGCTTATTTATGGTAGTTATCAACGTTATCAGCAGATTTTTGGATGGAAATTCATTAATACCCATTTCCCTTCAGGGTGAAAAATAACTCCTGTTTCAGGTAGTCCAACACCTGTTTCGGGTATACGCAAAAAAAAACGACTCTTCAAAATTACAATTTTTGAACGACAATCTTTTTTATTACATAATTTAATTTTATTTATTTATAATTACATTCTGTAAATAATTTTATAATAATATAAATTTTAATATATGAATTTTATAATTACATTTAATTTGGTTACAGTTACTAAAAAAATTGTAATGGTGACAAGAAAATAGTAAAGGCGACAAAAAAAGATTGTTACTTCAACAGGCACGGTTGTAGTTTGTATAAGAGCAACGCACGATTGTCAGTTTCACGGATATGTGTTACTGTGACAAAGTCTTTTTTTTTTTCGTGTATGAAGGTGAAACAGGGGAAGAGCGTAATTTGGTTATTGTTGAAGATAAACCTTTTGGCAACCATATCAATGAAAAGATCTCGTCGAGAGTTCTTCATTAATATTGTTATTTGTATCTTTAAAAATAACCAAATAACATGTTTTACCTTCACGTCTAAAATAGGGGGTTAGTGGAACGAAAATTTTAGAGAAATCGCAGGCGGACAGTTAGTAAAGTTCCCTTGTGAGAGTTTCACTAAAAACGAGGTTCACAAATAAAGTTATTCGTGGAAAATGGAACAAAAAATTGTCTCGGAGCAACAAAATTATTGCACCGACAGAATGTTCGATTGATATTTCCAGTGTGAAGCTGTTGTCATCGACGTAACGATGAAGTGGAAGTTGATGCGAAGCCCAAAAGTGACAAGGAAGGCCACGATACCTCCAATTAGCTCCGACAAGTCTCAAATATCCCCGCTTGAATTACATTAAGTCATTAAACAGGGCCACCGGCTCTATTGCGAGAGTGACAAACTTCATAGTAGCATTACACGTGAAAGAGGTTAACCAAACATCACTCGCATTCTTAGTTTTCAGGTTCGGATTTCCTATCTTGTGATCTACCCTTTTTAAGATCTGAGAATCACTTAAAATTTTGTTAGTTGTCTCTGCGAATGCTTATCCTGAATGCTTATAAAATCAGTAGTAATTTTAAGAACTAAATATTTAAACCATAACCGCCCAAAGTATTTGAAGTAAAATTAAGCTTAAGAGAAATTGTAAGGATTTTTCCATTTAAATACGCAATTTTAAACTCTGGAAAATGTCAAAATTATTATATTTCAGGTTTCCAGAGGGGTAATATTTTTTAAATTGTGACAATACTCAACTGAAAAGACCTCTAAAATACTTTTTTTTCTGTTTGCGAACGGCATCGCTGGGCGGTTAGGGGTTAAATAAATTTTGGTAATTTTAGGAAATATATATTTCGTTTCAACTCGCTACTCTTTTGTAGGACAAAATAACTTTCAACTACGTAACTGTAGTTTGGTAACCGTGTTATGGAAGGAATGATGATAAATACACGTACTGTACAAAAGTCTGATGGCGTATTCCCGAGTTGCTGCAGCAATGATTTGCTTCATCGAAGGCGAGTTCCACCCTTTTCTGCATTAAGGGAAGAGACTGTCCGTGTCGGGAACTGAACTATGGTATTGGCGTCGAGACATACAATGCGTTGTGATGTGACATTCATATTGAAGAGATGCACGCACTTCAATATTTCACGCTAATTACGTCGAAGGCAGCGTATTTGCGCACATCCGCACTCAAAACCCTCTTTGCGCAAAACACCGTTTTTTTCGTGTTTTTTCTTTTTGTTTTTTGTTGTTTTTTTTTTTCAAAAAAAGGCGAGCCTTGTTGTAACGCGGCCTTTTCTACGTCAGGGTTCGACTACTCGTCTCTACACGCAGTAAAAACTAACACCTGATGAAGCTGTCAAGGCAGGTGCTAGTTCGGCCGCTTGCCACTACATAGCGCTGCTAAATGAAAAAAGTTTTTTTTTTCAAATTTGAAGAGTGTTTTAAATACGCACTACCCGGTACGAGAGAACGCTGCCGTGCACAGTGTGCCCTTTAAATTTTAGGTTTGAGATAATTACGGAACACCCAGTATAAGTGAATGTTGCCTAGCACGGAATGCCTTTCATATTTCAAGTACCGAAGGCGTTACGTGCGAAACACCCGGTATAAGTGAATGTTAAACCCGGGCACGGAATGCCTTCCATTTTTCAAATAGGCGTTAAATACGTAACACCCGGTATAAGTGAATGTTAAACCCGTGCACGGAATGCCTTCCATTTTTCAAATAGGCGTTAAATACGTAACGCCCGGTATAAGTGAATGTCAAACCCAGGCACGGAATGCCTTCCATTTTTCAAATAGGCGTTAAATACGTAACACCCGGTATAAGTGAATGTTGGTGAGGCGAATGCCAATGGTGCGCCTTAAATTCGCAGCATAATTAAAGAGGTTGTCATATGAAGTGACGAATCTCGCGAGAGCAGAACAGCGTTGGGATTCTCTGTGCAACGAAATGGCCTCGGGGAGAAAAGGGTTCGGACCTTCCAACTCACATGCAAACAATGGAAACATGCAAAGTTCAAAGCTCAAAAAAAGTTGTGGAAATTCATTTCACGCTCACGGCAGCAATCACTTTTAGCGAAACAACAACTTTGCAAGTCGGCCGCTTTGTAGCTCTTGGCGCCTTATTGTTAGCAACGCCGGATTGGAAAACAGTATTCCATTGTAATGTTGTATAAACCTTGCCATTCTACCATCCGTCGCCAACAAGCAGAGTGGAACAAGGAGAGACATTTCTTTTCTGTGTGAGACAGTTACTAGTTCCTTGACGTTCTTTTGATGGGCTGAATTCTTTTATGTACTATTTGAAGTAAAAAAATATGCGGTTGAGACAGTAGACCAACCATGAAAGAAAAGACTTTGTAGCGCGATTCGGATAGGGCGTTGAAGCTGTTAAATCTTATACCCTACTTTGGCGCCATCTAGCGGCTAAAACTGGGGGCTCTACAACATTGAGGCGGTCGGCAGCTTGGGACAGCAGGTAGTTCGTAATAAGAACAAAAGGGTGATACCAAACATCTCGTACTTTTGCTGCAGATTCACAAAACCTAGACAGGTTCCTTTTCCTAGTGGGCGCATGAACATGAATTTTTTAAAAATCAAGTTTGCTTTTTTTTTAAGCTAAACGCATTTGTGGGAATGTTTGTCTTTCATTCTGTTTGCAGCACCAGCTTTGGTTACAAACTGGGTAATAAGCGGAGCACATAGATTATACCCAAAAGGTATAAGGTACTAAACCTCAACGTATCCTAGCTTAAGTTGACCTAGTGGCCGATCTTATACTTCTTGGCAACCGCAGCAAGTCGCAGCATCAGGCGCTGCAACAACTGAGACGCACTGAACAAGTCGCAGGGCACTTAAATTAAGATGGATGAGGCTTACAGAGACGTAAGGTCAGGCATCGTCTTTTCGACGCAAGCGAAGGAAAATACTTTCGAATTTGTGCGAAGTATCCAGTGAAAGGCTTTGTGAGCGCGGAAGGAGTAAGCGCTCTGTGAATAATGCACACTAAAGGTTTATTGGTGTAAACTAGACGGGAGGGAGTGCGAGAGAGAGCGATGTGGGGCCGCACAACAGGTTGGACATAGAGGGCTGATGACATGTCCTGGCGACAGAAGTCGACCTCTGGATTCCATTTGTTAGCAAAGAAAGATTCACATCGGAAAATGTTTCTTATTTCTGAGGAGAACCTTCTTGGAATCTGTCGTAGAATTGAAGTAAGGGAAGACAGTTTGTGCAAAACGTTAAATTATCGCTTTTTCTGTTTTTTTTTGTTGTTTTTTTTGGCAGGATTATTTTTTGTTTTGATCTCTACCTTAATTTTATTTTGATTTAATTTCGGATACTTATTTTTGCACGGTATTATTTTCTTTAAATCGAGAAAATTTGTGTTTTAGATTTCAGAGAAGATCAAATTTTAGTGACAGGAAGGTCGAAAAATGGCCTAAAATATAGGACCCGTAGTATGGGCGGCCCCTAATTACTGTAAAAAGTGGCGTTTTGTACTTGTAAAGGTCCTTTGTTTCCAGTTTCTATCTTAGTTAAATGATATCAAACTGTCGTTCTGTTAAAACATAAATTTTTACGTTTTTAAATTATTGTTACGTAAATAAAATTATTTTTTATTTACGTAATGAACTGCTAGGTTAGAGGAAAATCAAATATGTGGAACTGCCTTATTTAATTTTAGTGATTGAGTCTCAGTGACTCATTGATTCAAATTTAAAGCACAGTTTCAAAGCTTGATAGGTGGTAAAGTGTGTGATATGTGGAACTGTTCGAAGCGACTTAGCGGCCGGAACCTAGAGTTCACGAGACGTGCCTATCGATCGCTGGAATTGACTCTAAATAATGCACCGTTTATCGCTGCGAAGTCTGTATTCTAGAATCTAGTCCAGAGGCGGATGTTAAGGGCAGCGAGGGCATTTTCTTTTAAGCCCACTTCATTTGCTCGTAAAAGGACATCCTGTGAGTTCATCGCCACTGTGTTAATAGGCAGCACTCAACTTGTTCAAACACTGTAAACTGGAAAAGTTAAAAGTTTCCACGTCTTGTGACTCGCCTTTCGGGAGCCAAGCAGAACCGTTAAGCCGCTTCTTTCTCTGCACAGCGGGGGGCATTCGATAGCGCCAAAAACCACAAGCGCCAACGCCGCAAGCGCCAGTCCGTAACCGCCAAACGAGAAAAGTCGCAAACACCGAAGTTCGTATAGGTTAGGTTAGGTCAAGTTAGGTTACGTTAGGTTAGTCTAAGTTAGGTTGGGTTAAGTTAGGTTAGGTAAGGTTAGTATTGCCGTTAAGACCTTTAGCGTTTGCGACTTTTCTCGTTTGGCGGTTACGGATTGGCGCTTGCGGCGTTGGCGCTTGTGGTTTTTGGCGCTTATGACAGCTACCCCTCAAAACCTGCCCCTCAAACGCTTATTGCTTTGATATTTTTTGGGTTAGTTCTATTTGCACGCCTGTGTTAGTACAAGGGAGACCTGAACGCACACGGAAACCAACCTATACACTAAAAAAATTAGTTGTGAAAATTCCTTTTAGGAGTGAAAATTTACTCCTAAAAAAGTGAAAAGTGAGCCACCAATTTGCCAATAGTGGATCACTTTTCACTATTCCAGAGTGCATTTTTACCCCAAAGCAATCTTCACCAATAAATTTCTAGCGTGGAATGCATTTTGAATGGAAGGTGACTTGAACACGGAAACCAATCTAATACATTTTAAATGGAGCAGCGTGTGAATAGTCACTCCTTAGTACTATCGACATACAGATCGGTTAATGAGGTGTGTTTGAGATACATGGGCCACCTTTGGTCCTTTAGCACACCTACTATTTAGGACTGCGCATTCTTGGAGTAGTACAAATTTTGTCCTACTTGAAGGCGCAATCGAGAACAACCCGTGCCAGTGGGTCGTTCCCCAATCTTTCAAGTGGAGAAGAAGAGGATTTTGTTTCCAGAGAGAGGCCTTTTTAGGCAAACGATGCAGGTCTGCATCAGTAAAGAAAACATAAGCAGATCGAAGGAAACGAAATGCTTTGTTTACTAAGTAAAGTCGCAGAACCTTTTGTGAAGGATTCCCTTGACGCCTTTGCTCACGTCCACCCTTCATTCCTCGTGTATCCAAAACTACTATATTTCTTTGTAGGATAAAAAACTTTCCTAAATATGCAAACACATATTCAACTCTTATAAACACGTGTCGTCTCAACATCATTTTAGTTATTACTTCTGCTATCTTTTTTTATTTTTTTTGACAATTTGTGCTGTGGAAATGTGTAAAAAGGTTTATTTTAGAAAAGTTATTTTTTTTTCTTTTTCACTTAAAATTCTACACAATGGCATTTTTAAACTAACGTTTTTGGCCTCGCGCTTGGTAAAATTAAGCTTAAATTTCTTCGAAACTCTGCTCTAAATTTGAATCAGTGAGTCACTGAGAATCAGTCAAAACTAACTCACCAAAATTCAGTTAGGGAGCTCTGACTGGTTCCCCGTAAAACACTCCTTTTCGGTGACTCACTACTTTGATTTTACAGAGAAACACAGAAGAGATTCATACAGTATTACGTGCCATTACTTAAAATACAGAGGAGATTTCGTTGTTTGTTGCTATATCATCCGTGAGCAGGAATCGCTTAAAAGTTGTTTTTGCAGCAATTAGGACAAGAAATCCATGAATAATTTAAATTAATTAGGACCTAAAAGTCACCTAATGATATTGAATTTTTAAGCAATTATATCCCCCCTAAGAAAATAGAGTTTTTTTTTTGTAAAAAAAAGCAGTTTGAAGCTGTTTAATTGAAAATAAACATAAATTCCTTTTTTTAGCTTATTTGTAGCTCTATATTTGAATTTACATCTCTAAATGTGATCTCTGAAAGTGTCTTAAGAGGGTGAAAAAAAAGCTTAATGGTCTGATATAAGTTAGAATATTATTTTTGGGATCGTCAGATTATGTGAATTTTTTAGAGGAATTTTGCTTAATTCTTTTGAAATACGTTAGCTATTTTAGGAAGCATGCCTCGGAATGCTCTGCTCCTAATATTTATTAGTGCTGTTATTAGTGTTGAACGAGGAGAGACGCGTCGACTCTACTGAAAGCAGCAGTTCTAAAGGAGCCGGGGGTAGATGCTTGTTTGTTTACTGATGGTCTCACAGAAAAGCATACAGTGCCCGTACATGTCAAGCGCGTGGTTTGAGCAGCACACCGCTAATATTCACCACCGACGTAAACTATTGGTTGAGCTTAATGAGAACACTACTCCAGGCTTCCCCTGCCCATGGGGAGCCCATATGGGGAGCCCATGGCAATATCAACATAGTTGCTTCGTTATTAGAACGTGGTCTCCTCGCGGAAGATCTCGGACAAACCCTCGCGGAAAAAAATGGTTTTGTTACGGCAACAAAATTAGGGACAACAAATAAATTTTTTGTTGCTGCAACCAAAAATTTTGCTGCAGCAACCAAATGTTTTGTTGATAGAACTAAATATTTTGTTGTTGTAACAAAATATTTTTGTTATCCCTATTTTAACAGATGATTTTGTTAGTATAACAAAACCTTTTATACCGTGAAATCAAACAGAGCCTAGGCAAACTTCATCATTATATCAAAATCCCGCCCAGTCTAATTATATCGAACTTATTCACTTATTGTATCGACCCTCCTCTGAATTTGGGACATATCCGACATAGTTTTCTCCTTATCGGATAAATTTACACCCATAGTAGAAAACTCTCTCTTATTAATATAAGTATAGGAGTCTGAGTTCCAAACAAATCAACCAAACTTATTTAAACACGCAATTCTCTCTGGCTACTATTTCAAAGTGAGGTGAACATTAAAGATTATTTTGATTTTTATCGGTCAACGTCCACTGGGTGAATCGAAATTTGTGACCATTCTAAGTATCAACACAAGTAGCATATTCACCTTCACGGTATAAAAGGTTTTGTTATACCAACAAAATCATTTGTTAAAATAGGGTTAACAAAAATATTTTGTTACAACAACAAAATGTTTAGTTCTATCAACAAAACGTTCGGTTGCTGCAGCAAAATTTTTGGTTGCAGCAACAAAAAACTTATTTGTTTTCCCTAATTTTGTTGCCCTTAACAAAGCTTTTTTTTCCGTGTTATAGGTTTTGCAGACCGTTCCAGTTAGCGTGCGGTCGCAATATTGCTAAATTTTGTAAAATTTAACGATGATTAACTCGAAAACCCCTAGAAATAACCTTACATGTCGGATTCGTTTAGGATTGCTTTAGAGTTGAGTAAATCAATTATGGGAGTCATAAAATTACCTTGATCGGTATAAATATTTAACCGCGTTTAAAAATGACGGAGTAAAGCAAACCGGCAACGCTGCGAGGTTGTCTAATAATAATGAAGATAAATCAATTAGCAATGACTTTGCATCTTTAGTCCAGAAACCCTGTCATTGGATGACTGAGCACTTTGAGCAAATCGCCAAAAAGCGGGCAAACCTGCGTTTGAGGAGTATTTAATTATGAGCCATCGTAGAAACTCAAATTATTTCATCAGAAACACGTTTAAGGAAAGATTCTCGTAAAGATCTTAAATCTGGTGAAAAATCTGATTCACTTCTCTTGGCAGCTTTCTGTCACCGAGATGTAAAAACGAAACACCCCTTTCAGGGAATGCTATATCTGTTTTGGATGTGAAACTACAACGGGGGTAGTACGTATTTTGGTAATTTTATAGACCTATATCTGTTCAGCCACATCAATGGAAAGCTCTCGCTGAGACCTTCCGAATTATATGGCTGAACATGGGTCTATCTTGAAAAATAATTGATAACCAAAAAACGTACTACCCCCGTTTTAGTCTCACACCCAAAACAGGTGTAGTATTCCCTAAAACGGGTGTTTTCTTTTGACTGTGATTGACTTGACGAAAGGTGGAACATAAAAGGTAGAAATCTACTTTTTAAAACTTCAGTGCTTTACTAAATTCATGTATCGTCCTTGACTTCACAACTCGATCAAGCAGATATCCGTTTTGCTTGTCTCGGAAGCCGTAAGCTTGATTAAGAGGAAGGTGGAAATCGCTGGTAGATGCCTCTTCCCGCTGAAACCCCGATCGTCAAGTAATTCATCTTTCAGGCGCGCCGGTGGGGGCCCAAAGTGCCATGCAATGCGAGATTTACGCTCAGAGAAACCCGATAGGTTGACACATCGACACGGCCGCAAACTTACTCAGTTAAGAGTCAACTTGTTACGCCGCCAGTTTCCAATTCGTCTCTTTTCAAAGCGACTGTATCATTTTCAGACAAGCTACAACTTCTGCAGTCGATTGTGCGAGGCCTTTAACAAGAGGGTTGATGCACTGTCGTGAGTAAAAGTTTCGATGTAGTAACCGTGAAGTTGGCAGCACTCGTTTTCCCCCTCCTACCCGCACAGCTGACCAATCAGAGGCACCCTCCCCCTCCACCATCCCTATTAGACTTCGGTAAGGTGTTACAGTGTTACAAACTTTGGGTTGATAATCCGAAGGCGACCCGCCGAGCTATAAAGGGAGAAGATCAACAAACAAGGCCTTATCGTGAATTTAGTTCCTATTAACGAAATAATGTACCGACATAAAATTATAGTGACATAGTTGATTGTGTTTATCGGAGACAAGTCTAGGACACCTTTGGCTTCTTACCATATGCAGAGTATCAAAAGGATCATGTCCCGTACCGGGACAGATTCGGCGGTGTTTATCAGAGGCAGGTCCTTAAGGAGCTTACAGCCTTTGTTATCACAGCGACCCAGCGCTGCTAGCCGCCGCGCCGGAGGCCATACAAGGGGTCACGTATACAGAATCATTATTGAAATCCTTGGCAGCTTTCCCTCAGTCCGCGGATCATCCCTTTCTGTTGCGCATCGATATGTCTCATATCTTGTATCATGCCATTCCATATCTCTTATATCTTGTACGATATTATTTTTATATACAAGGTATCGTATTTCACTTTTGTCTGATATGTTATATCTCACCCCGTATCATGTTTATATCTTTTAACGTGTCATATCATTTTACAACTCACATAATTTCTGACTCTCTAATATCCATTATCACGTTCATATCTAACACTTTTTGGTTCATATCAAGTCTCATATAGTATTATATACTTTCTGATTCTGTAATATCTCTTTCGTATCACGTTTATATCTAATATCTTATGTTTCATATCCAGTCTCATATCATACTATTTATCATATGGTTTCTGACTTTTTAGCTTGCGTATTTTATTCCTTACCACGTTCGTATCTAATATCTTTTGATTCATGTCCAGTCACATAATATGATGTAATTTCTAACTCTGTAATATCTCATTCCCTATCACGTTTATATCTAATATCTCATGGTTCATATCCAGTCTCATATCAAATTATATAATTTCTGACTGTAGCCTGCGTATCTCATATATATCGTATACCTAATATTCATATTTCAAGAT
>Ga0058701_10005890_pt1 | contig 10274 bp, 7 predicted proteins | sample AgamicOrMae_FD_97039 | JGI IMG/M metagenome (GOLD analysis project Ga0058701, IMG submission 97039) | Agave microbial communities from Guanajuato, Mexico - Or.Ma.e | ecosystem: Host-associated > Plants > Phyllosphere > Phylloplane/Leaf | place: Guanajuato, Mexico | collected 2012-06-04 | reverse complement strand
TATGGATTTTTCAAAGCATATATGACAGAACCTTGACCATATATGACTTCACAATAACAACATATATGTACGATTCGAATTCATATATGTCAAAGACACCGAACATATATAAAATACCAAAACATATATGTGTCATATATGAAAAAACTACTTTTCATATATGAATCATATATGTTCTGTTTTTCATGGGAAAATGTATTGTTTTGATTGAAATGATAAATTTACGTCGAAGAAAAGGTCACATGTGCCGCGCAATGATACTAATGACGGCTGAGCAAGTACGCCATGACTACTGACACACTCAACGAGGGAATTTAAAAAAAATCGTTTATTCACAAATGGATGTATCATTCAGTGAAATCAGTTTTTAATCAAATTTATTTCCTAGAATTATCTTTTTCTTTATTAAAAAAAATGGAAGCCTAAACCGTTAATACCGAAAATGTATTTCCTTTCACTGACTTCAGCTTGACTACTTACCATCGCAGTCACTGCTGCATTCAAACGGGTTCACATTTATCGAAATTAATTTTCACAGCAACGTATTTTGAAGTATTTAGCAATGCCAAATTTTTATTTTAAATTGCACGTAGCATTAAAAAAACACACCCTTTTTTCCCAAACCGAAGAATGACTATTTTTTAAAATATTTTGTTATCTGGTGCGGACGTCTACTTGACTACCCTCGTTGTTGACGTCATAGGACAACAAACATGGATCCGAACCGGTGAAATATCCGCGACGTTACTAATTTTTTTATCTTGATAATAATGCGGCAGCAATAATAGTGCTTCAAAAGGATTGTTTAAATTTTGAAGTGTACGCCCGTCTCTTGCAGGTAAGTCTCTGATATCTGTGTGCTCGCAAATATGCTTAATGCGAGTGGTGCAGCAAATATGCTTATGTGTATCATTTGCATTGCCGTGCGGCCATAACCAATAATATAATCAAAGTTTACCCAAAGACTGGTTATGTCTTCTTAAGTTTCGCAGACAAGTCCAGTTCTTTTCTGTCAAGTATTTTTTCTGTTTTTATTATTTTTTATGCGTAGGCAAACCTTTGAAGATAATGTTTCATTTCAGGATGTGGGATCCACCGTCATCTCCAGCCGACGCACAACCCTCTCCGAATTCTTCAATATCTTAGAAACGTCTGGAGTGGGTCTAGGGCTGCAGGCTCAGGAACTAGATTACGTGCATGTCCTACCCAGGATGTGAAACAATCAACATACGATGTTTCCCATTCTTCGAACATCTCAGCAGCAGATCTTCCAGAGGAGCCTGAGCCAACAGATATTATTGTCCCCGAGCCTTTTAACATCCCTGTTGATCCAGAAGAATCTGACCATCAAAGTATCAGATCAGATACATCCTTGTCAACTAGCAGTTCAAGCTCATCGGCTGCAGATAGTTCCACAAGTGAAAGTGATTTAAGTGAAGCAGAAAGTGAGTCTAGTAATAACGAATTCACAATCAATCGCAATGTGATTGACCCGAGTGGTAACAGTAGTGATTCGGAAAGTGATGAAATGAGTAGTGGAAGTGAAGAAGAAGAGGTACCGTTATATCCTGGCAGTGAATGCACAGTTGATGAAGCTGTATATGACATGCTGAATGATTACTTGAAACATAATGAAACACAGGCTAGTCTTGCAAGTCACTTAAAGACTTTTCTAAAGTATCTTCCTAAACCAAACTTCATGCCACAGACAGTACCTCATTTGTTTAAGTATTTGGAAAGAATGGATCCCAGTTTTTCTGAACAATCACATTTTTACTGCTCGTCTTGTCTGCTTCTCATTGAAGACACTAGTGCTACTGTATGTGATGCCTGTAACAAGGACCTTGTTTTATCTACTTTTTATTCATTTGATGTAGAAAGCCAGATTAAAAATCTCTTGGAGAACTGTGGTCTTGCTGAGGAGTTAGATAAGGTCATTGAAGTAAGAAATTTGGCACCTGATGAGGAGACTCATTTTATTAGAGATCTTACTGATGGCAGTGAATATCGTAAACTAAATGTGTCGGGTTATACTATAACTTTGCTCTGGTATATTGATGGTGTTAAGGTAAAAGAACATTCCAAGAGAGAGTTATGGCCCATCCAATTTGCTATTTCTGAATTGCCTCCACATCTTCGTTCCCGATATATTGGTGTCTGTGGCGTATGGTATGACAAGCATAAACCTGTAATGAATACTTTTCTAAGCCCATTTGTAAAATCTCTTCAGAACATAAATCAGAAGGGAGGATTTGAATGGACTCACCCGAAGACAGGCTCTAAACATAAATCACTAATTTACGCCCCAGGCGGTTGCGCGGATGCTCCAGCTAGAACAGGTGCATTGAATTTGACGGGTCATCTCTCTAAGTATTGCTGCTCGACTTGCGAAGTGAAAAGTGTCTCATTACCTCTGACTCCGGAAGAGATAGCTTATCGAGAGGCGGGAAACCGAGTTAGAAGAAAGCGGTGATTTTTGGACGTGGACGATCTTAAATTGCGAACTCATGATCGTATGAAGAAACAATCTGAAAAAGCTTTTCGCACAGAAATAAACCTGTGAAAGGCGTTAAAGGTCCTACTTGCGTCGAGAATATTCCTGGCGTAGACTTGTCGACTGTTACGTACGCAGAATATATGCACGGAATATGCGCCGGTGTGGTCCGTCATTTCTTAAATCTTTGGATCAATGTTCCAGGCCCTTGGAATATTAAAGCTCACCTCGGTGATATGGATAAATTTGTGTTGAGCGTGAAACCGACAGGCGATTTTAACATCATCGGGCCTGTCAGTGACTTTTTCAACTGGAAATCTAGCGATGGTCGGTATTGGCTGTTAGTGCTATCTTTGCCTGTCTTATCTATGTTTTTGGATGCGAAATATGTGCAGCATTGGATGTTACTGGTGATGGCTGTTTACTTACTCTTGACAGAGAAAATATCACCTACAGATCTGGATGCAGCTGATTGCACGTTAAAACTTTTCGTCCGAGATGTCCCAAAATTGTACAGAGGACGCGATTGCGTGTTCAACACCCACCAAACTATTCACCTATGTTTGTACACGAGAGGACTCGGCCCGTTGTGGTCAAATTCGGCTTTTGGGTTCGAGAATTTTAATGGTATTTTAAAGAAGATGATTCACGGTACTAGAAATCCCGGAAAGGAATTAATCAGTGTTTTAAGAAGAACTCACTGTTTGAACGTTTTGAGAAACAAAGTTGCTAGTCGCCGGCCTAGTCCTCCTTATTTGCAGGTGACGCCGTTCAATATGCTATCAAGCTTAAAAGTTTTGTCTAGTGATGACAGAGATTTCCTTCGGTCTCATGATCTGTCAAATGCGAAACTGTTCAAACGTGTAAAGTATCAACTAGAAACCTTCACCTCTGTTCTATATTCAGCAGAGAAGATTAGGAACAACTATACTGTGTGCTTCAATCTTCCCAGTGGGGAAGTAGGCTACGGAGAAGTGCTATGTTACGTTCTTTTGTCAAGCGGACAAGTATTGGCTTTAATTAGTGTTTTTAAAGTAGACCATGCACGCGTTTTTTACCACGCTGACGCCCAAATGAAGGTGTCACACATTGTCCCAGTGTCCCAGTCACATGACAAAGTGTTATGTTCTTTCGAGAATATTTCTCATAAGGTTGTACGAGTGGGAAGCTTTGTCTGTAAAATACCTAATAAGTTCGAGAGCAACTTGTAATGCTAACAAATAATATTGTGAAATTCGCGTCGTGATATGTTATTTGACATTTTTATCTGCTTCGAGAACCGAACGAAAGTGCTATCGCAAATTGTATATATGCGTGTCGTCGTCCCACGACGTATATATTGTGATTTTATATCGACTTATATAAGATGATTCGATAAGTTCAAAGATAAATTTGATTGTATTTTTCAGCGAAATTTCCTTAATCTAATTCCTCCTGTAGATTTGAAAGCTGTATTGAAACTTCAACAATTTCATCAGGCAACGACTCCCTTTTTAATCAAATTCATATTAAAATAATTACCATAAAAATTCCAAACTTGACCAATTTCATAAAAAATCAAAACTTAGATTAATTTTAAATAAGCTTATACAAAAGCGACTCCTCTCTATTAATAAATTTAAATATGCATAGCTCAAGCACTCTTTAATTAATCTTTAATTAAATTTTTATTAAGGATACTCGACATCAAGTGGCAAATTCCTTTTTGATGTAAGTTTAATTAAAGAGTACAATTCAATTAAATTCAAATTTGGATCATATTAGCTATCCTGAATTGTAATCCATATTAAAACTATATTAAGACTGTATCTTAAATATGATGTAATATAAGCTTAATTAAAGTTGTGCTTTTAATTAAATTTTAATTTAAATCGAAGCAATTTTTCTTAAGTAAATACATATTAACATCATATTAAGACTACACCTTAAATATGACTTAATATAAGCTTAATTAAAAATGCCTTTTTAATTAAATTCAAATTTGAGTTTTATAGAAAACACGCAAATTTTTTAATTAAACTCATATTAAATTCAAATATGAATCATATTAAAGGAGCTTCATATTTGGATTTAATATGCATTATATTTGGATTTAATTAGAATTTTATATACGGCATATTAATTCTATATTAAATACAATTTGACGGGCCTCTTGGATACTGCAAAGTTCCAGGCTGTGATAAGTTTACTAAAGAGGATTTAAGACTTGTTTACCCTTTGCCGAAACTTTACCCTGTGCAAGTATTTAGAGCTAACGATAAGTTATCTTCGGTCGGGAGTGACCGCGTCGTAAGACGCCGACGTTGGCTTTTAGCCTTAAACAAAAATCCCGACAGCACAGAAGACTGGGACGGATTAGTTGTCTGTGGAAAACATTTCGTAAAAGGTAAACTGTACCTCTGATTCTATTACTAGTGTGCGTTTGAGGTTGTGTACGAGGGCCTATTACAAGCCCAGCTCAATGTTATGTTTGCCTTAGCTTTGCTTACAGAACATCACTGAAATTCAGGCAGATGTTACTTTGAGCACCTGAAATGAATGCAGACAAATGTAGTATATGTTCCTGTCTCAGGCAAGCCTGCTGCTGCAGGAAGTAAAAATGATGTGGACTGGGTACCGACCCTTTTCCTGGGGAGATCTACGCCCTGTCTGAGCTGTCACATGAAGGTTTGTTCCCTCTTCTTTTCTTGTCGATTGGTTTGTAAATGTAATCCTTATTGTGGGCTTGACATGTGGTGGCCTGTAGTAGTGTTGATAGTAATCGCAACACTGGCAGTTGAGAAGTAGTGCAATTATGTGATAGAAACATTTATATAAAATCATCTTTAACAAGCCATCACTGCTGATGTGTTCCTCAGACGCACCCACTGTAATTTTGCACAGAATGTGAAACCGCTGCTCTGTCTTTTCGAAGCTATCAAAATGAATGTAATATCACACCTTATTAGGCAAAAATATTGCTGCTCATTACATTTCAAGAATGCTGAAGTAGTTTTTCAAAAGTTGAAGTCTCAGGACAGCTGCCATATCTTTGCTTTAAAATGCATGGTTAAAATGGTGGCATAAGTCCATTAGTTTTCTTATCTGTATACTGTTTTTTAGGTGAGATGGCAGCAGATGATCAGCTGCTCCAACCAACCCCTGAAATATCTTTGGAGAGCAACAATCTGTCTAAGGAGAATGCCACTAATTTGGGTGTGTATTTTTCTGAGTGACTTCTTTATTTATCCTCTTTTTGTGGAAAATATACTAATAGAGTATGATGGGTTTGTGCAACAGGTGAGAAGTCCGAAGCTGAAAGAATTTCCCATCAAGGTTCTGAGTTATCACCCCATTTGCCTGCAGGAGACCTTATCAGCTCAAGTAGGCTACGTACCATTTTGCAATTTTCTTCTTTTGATTGAAAGATTAATTTTTGGATAACAATATGTTTTCTCTGGTTAAACCCAGGAGCAGGCGAAACGTCTGAAGGTGACCGTTTACTGGATGAAAACGCAGCATCGTCGTCTGAGAACGTGATTAGTTCTTCAGGAAACACTTCAAACCTTGGTAGGTATTATTTTGCTGAAGAAGAATTTTTTTTTCCCCCTGAAGACCGAAGAACTAATTTTTTTCCCCCTGAAGACCGAAGAACTAATTTTTACTGACTGATTTGTGGTAAAGTTGAAAGCGCTGAAAGCGAACTGCTGCGCCAGCGGAATGCCGAATTGTTGGCTGAGAATGTCGATTTGAAGAAAACAGTTAAAGACATGTCAAGTGGTAAGTTTTCTTCGACCTATCGTGTGTCTATTTTCTCTTGGGATAGGTGTATTGGAGGTGGGGGGGGTGAGGAAAGAAGCACCCATTTGTAACCCTTTTGACTGTTCTTAGAATCCAAAGCTCAGCTTGAGCGCCTGAGTACCGAAAACGCGGATTTGTAGCTGAAAATCGAACACCTAGAGAAAATGAACAGAGAATATCAAGACGACCACAGAATATCAGAGGACATTTTAAATGACTTGAAATCGAAGCTAGAGAAGCTAAGCATCAACGAAGAAACATTCCGGGGGAAGGATGCGACTACAAAGTATCTCACTGGACTACCAAATTTTGGAGTTATGACAATGTCCAGGCACATAGAAACACACATTCAGCATAGTCCAAGATCTGTTTTGACTAAATTTCAGAAGTATATCTTGACTCTGATGCGCATGAGATTGGACATTGAATACGTTTTTTTGGGCCACTTCTTTGGAATATACGAGCACACAGCGGGTTGAGTTTTTAATTCAGTTCTGGAAGTTATGTACGTACGCTATGAACCGTTGGTTTTCTGGCCCACCCGTGAAAGCCTCTACGAGAGCATGCCCACGGCTTTCAGAGACAAGTTTGGGAAGAAGGTCGCGGTTATCATCGACTGCTTCGAGGTCTTCATTGAGCGTCCGTCAAATTTGCTCGCGTCAGCGCAAGTGTACTCCAATTATAAACGTCATTGTACTGTGAAGTGGCTCATTGGTGTGAGCCCACAGGGAGCAATCATTTTTATTTCCAAGGGATTTGGGGGTCGTGCGTCGGACAAACACATAACAGAAACCTGCGGGTTTCTGGATAAACTCTTGCCTGGAGACATTGTCTTAGCCGATAGAGGGTTTACAGTTCATGAGTTGGTTCGAATGCAAGGAGGAGAGATCCACATGCCTGCGTTCAAAACAAGAGGTGAGCTGCCAATGGACCCTGCTGAGACGGAATACAGCCGAACCATTTCTAATCTTCGAATACATGTAGAGCGCGTCATCGGTACCCTGAAGAACTGGTTCAAAATTTGGTCGTCTACCCTCCCTGCCCACTTTTTCCACGGCGAGGATGGTGAAGTACCTCGTGTTGACCAAATGATGCTTGTCTGCAGTGCTTTGATGCTTGTCTGCAGTGCTTTGTCCAATGTCAACCCAATTGTTATGTCGGTTTTTTAATTGACGGTGCTTGTAAATATTTGCCTTGAGGAATAAGTGTCCTCTTGTAAAGAACGGTATCCATTTTGTCTTTTTTGTTCTAAGATTGCCGTTTGTTTTTGATTCAAGGGAAAAAAAGACAAAAAGGTTTTTTCCCTTCTGTTTTTTCTCACTAGAATCAGGGTGTCTACAGACCTGGAAAACCTGGAAAAGTCAGGGAATTTGGCCTTTCTGGAAAAGTCAGGGAATTTCGGAAGAAAAGCTTAAAGTCAGGGGAATTTTCGTAAAACTAGTTTGCTTATGCAAAAAAAGTAGAAAAAATAATTATTATGTGAAGAGCGTTGGTTTAGTGCTAATAGTAAAATCGAACGCAAATATTAGTGCTAGAAAAACGAGCAAAGTCAGGGAATTTTAGGATTTGGTCGGGGAAAAGTCAGGGATTTTTTTCTCCGGTTTTGTAGACACCCTGAGAATAGAAGTATTGTATTAAGTATTTTAAATTTGTGGAGGCGTATCAATGGAAAATCACGCGGTACTATAAAGTGCAGAAATGGATGCCTGCTCGTGTGGTGTTGGTGTAATCGATGAAATTTTAAAACATCATTTTGGAAGTGTGAACGGATTGGTGGAAACGTCTACGGACGCAAAGAAGGAACTGTATTTCAGTCGTAATTAAACAAAGCGTCTATGTATGGCTGATAAAAGTGGAAACGGATTGATGCTTTAAAAAATCATGGAGTTTTAAAAATCATGGTGGATGTTACCACGGATTGATGCAAACGGCAGTGGCGATTCGATGAATGAAATCTATTTAAAATGTGTTAAAATTAATTGTTTATTCACTGGAAACTTAAGAAAGAGTGAACGAATTGATTCAGACGTCTGTGGTCGTAAGGAATGAACTGTATTTCAGTCGTAAAAGAACAAAGTGTCTATGTATGGCTGATAAAAATGGAAACGGATTGACGCTTTAAAAAATCACGGAGTTTTAAAAATCATGGTGGAAGTTGCCACGGATTGATGCAAACGGCAGTGGCGATTCGATGAATGAAATGTATTTAAAATGTGCTAAAATTGGTTATTTACTGGAATTTTGTGAAAGAATGAACGAATTGATTCAGACGTCTGTGGTCGTAAAGAATGAACTGTATTTCAGTCGTAATAGAACAAAGTGTCTATGTATGGCTAGTAAAAATGGAAACGGATTGACGCTTTAAGAAATCATGGAGTTTTAAAAATCATGGTGGAAGTTGCCACGGATTGATGCAAACGGCAGTGGCGATTCGATGAATGAAACGTATTTAAAATGTGTTAAAATTAATTGTTTATTTACTGGAAACTTGTGAAGGTGTGAACCAATTGATACAAACATCTGTGGACGTAAAGAATAAAATGCATTTCGGACGTAATAAAATGGGTTTATTTGTAACTTAACATTATTTTAGTAAATAGATTTCTCTCCTTTGACTGCAATAAAATACAGTTCTACTTTCTTACATAAGTAGTACCGGGGTGTCTATGGCATTGGCAGTAAAAAAAAAAACTCAATGACTTGACCACAAATCTGAAAAGGGACCATACCAATTGTTTGAAGTCTCCTTTCGCAGCACGCTCCTTAACTAGTAGGGAATAAGATCAGAAACGTACTTTTCACGGCTCACACTAAGTTATGGTACCAAACCTTGATACGAGATTATTTTGTAATAACAGTTCAAAGGTATAGTTTTTAAGATCTGGTCCAAAAGTAGTCTACAGTGATTCAGACTTAAAATTATAACCACGGCCAGTTTCCTAGGAAAACAGCAAGATTTCTTGTAAAGTATGTGCCCGCAGAGAATGTCAAGTTAAATCATCACCTTTTGAGCAGTAGATTTAAGAAATATCGCGACCATTATTTAAATAATATTCACATATTATTTATTTACATAAAGCCTAATGCAGAAATAAACTAGCCGAAAGTCACAGTCCTCCTGTTTCAGGTACACACAGAAAGTAGTTAATACTATCACAGAAAACCGACGTCTATTACACGACGTCATGAAGCCACGTAAAAGCAAAACTAACATGAAGGCGAATACAGTCATTTATGCAAAAACACAACCTTAAGATCAGGTCCGAATCCTGCGCAACTCCGGACCTTACAGTCTGCAGCTCACTAACACAGCCATCGACAAAAGACAGTAAAAACAGTGCCTTGTGCACTGATCAATCCTAACGCCTCTTAGGATCCAAATAAATACTACATTCCACGAAATCTGTAGACAACAGATAAACATTCATCGCCGATCATCGGTTTCTTGTAACCATTCGACAAAAACTGAAACACTTAAAGACCTACAACAACCAACAAACAAAGGATGTCTCCCAATAGCTGAGGTCAAGTAAAGCAATTTAAAGTTCTAGAATTTTTCATTTTTACTGAAATGGCGCGTGGCTTCACACACGAACGAAATAGACATAACTTAGAATTAACGAGTTTGTTAATAAATAAATTGCTTTAAATAAATTATGACGTGAATAAAAAATAACAAATATGGATAGTAATTTTCTTTCAGTGCAAATAAATAGGCTCATTAAGTTTAAGTTTGGACCCGGCGCACTTCCGGAACTTACAGATCGCAGCTCAGTAACACAGCCATGGAACACAACAGACGGAACAGTACCCTGTGCACTTGGGTGCGTCGAAAAAACCAAACTTTCGAATTCGGGATCGGCCCGGTGCGAAAAAGTTGCCTATGGGCTTGCGATTTAATAATCTGTCAAAAAAATTCGATTCGATTGACGCTTAGGGGTCCCAACCTGCGCCTGAAGGTGTTAAAAAACGGCTATTTTTGAGGTTTCAGCCTGGAAGG
>Ga0058701_10005889_pt1 | contig 10275 bp, 5 predicted proteins | sample AgamicOrMae_FD_97039 | JGI IMG/M metagenome (GOLD analysis project Ga0058701, IMG submission 97039) | Agave microbial communities from Guanajuato, Mexico - Or.Ma.e | ecosystem: Host-associated > Plants > Phyllosphere > Phylloplane/Leaf | place: Guanajuato, Mexico | collected 2012-06-04 | reverse complement strand
GAGGCGTAGCTGAGTAGCCTCTTGCGTTCGGTCTCGACGCCGTTTTTTTTCTACGAAACAAGTACTCTTATGGCAAATCCGAAACGCCATGACACATTTGGCTGAAAATCGGGTGTCAGAAACACAAAATAATTCTAAGAACAATGGTACCAATTTCACCCGGGGTCATATGGGTCAAATTCCAGTTATTCGATGTTTAGTCCAAAATTTTTACATGGTTGCATACGTAACCAAGGCTGAGCTCGGTCCCGAGCCCGAGTTCGCATTGTTGTGTCGGTCATTCTTTCGGTGGTTGAGGCTTGTCATACGGCGCCACGCCTATCTGCACTGCCTGTACTGTCTATTCTTTCGGTGGCGGAGTTAGTATTGTTGTGCTGGCCGACTCGCGTCGCCAAGTGTTACCCGACCGACCCGTCCCGAGCCTCTTTAAATTTAGACAAGGTGTTTGAACATGCAAAAATTTGAACGGCTGTCTTTATGATTTGTTTTAATATTTTTTCGAAACTCACACCGTAAGGATGATTGAGTTAAAAAATCAAGCAAATTGATCAAGAAACAAGAAAGTCGTTAGTTTAGGCATATCATGCTATTTAGTTGCATAAAGACCTAATTAAAGACTATCAGGGAAGTGGGTCAAAAATGACCCAATAGGTCATTAAAGTCTAAAAATAAAATTACCATGGAAATGGATGCAGAATGTTATTCAACGTGCTCATTGACCTTTCTCCAACTCTTTCCTCGCTGCAAGCGGGTTTAAGATAATGACCCATAGGTCTAAGAAATCCCTTTTTTTTAATAACAAAAATGGATACAGAATGTAATGAAACGTCCTTATATACCCTTATTCAAGATTTTTTGTGCTGAAAGCGTGTCAAAAATAACCCCTAGACGCAAAAAAGTTGCAAATAGTTTTTTTCTGTAGAAATGGATGCCGAATATTATGAAACGCGCCCATTTTATTATCTGTAAATACCGTTTAACTCTTGTCAATGTTTGGAGAATTTTAAATCCAGACCGTTGGTCCATCCTAGTCTCGACGAATGCGAATCCTCATACCATTTCAAACTTCAGCAAATCCTAAACCGAAACCAATCTTGAATGAAATTAAACCAATCAAATCGCCTCGTGCCTTATTAAGTTGCGTAGCGACTTTATCTGATGTTTTGGTTAAAAAAAGGCTATAAACCTTTCTTTTTTTGTTATTGTTAGAGATAAACGGGTAGAACATGCAAATTTAAATAAAGTAAAACAGCCAAACTGTTGAATTTGGATGAGCTTTGTGAGCTAAAATGGGGTAATGAGGAAGGCGGACACGTTTTTAATGGAAACGAGTTTTGCGTTCTTTATGTTTGAAAGCACACGTTACACGTTTTTGATCATGTAAACGAGTTCAGTGGTTTTTAAAGGGTAAACGAGTTGCACGTTTTTGATGGAGTAAGGAGCGAAACGCATTATAATTCAATCTAACTCCAGAAGACGGGGGAAACGAGTTACGCGCGTGATTTTAGATAGAAATCGAGCACATCGTGTACTTCTCGATAATGTATAAACAAAACGCACACTTTTCAGCGCAAGTTTTGTGCTTATCGATGCTGCCGACATATGTATGCCGCCCCAAATATGCAACCCTGAAGCGCCGTTCAGGACTCTGGACGGAAGTTGCAACAACCTGGGGTTCCCGATGTGGGGTCAAGCGGGCTCAGCGCTTTCCAGAATCGCTCCAGCGCAGTATCAAGATGGTCAGTACAGCTTCCCGAAATCCTAAGATTCTTGAGCCAATCTGTTATTCTCGCCTACAGGAGTCCATGCACCTCGGAAAGCCAAATCCGGTAAAAATCTTCCAAACGCTCGAGATATCGTTTTAAAAGCGTTTCGATTTATCGAACATGTCGACCATATCAACACCATGGCGCTTATGTCTGTCGGACAACTCGTCAGCCATGATGCGTCTCTCATAGCAGCTTCCGCGGACCGTAAGCACAATAATTATTACTTTAATGCCTTAGTGTTCATATGGGTGGATCAAAATCAATAGTAATCCCATTGAGGATACTGCCATAAACAGAGTCAATCAAAACCAACCTGCGCGGTTGTGTGACTTTCATAATCATAACGTGACGAGAAATGGTTCCCCAGTAGAACACAAAAGGTAGAAAATGTGAGCAAACTTAGAGTTGAGTCCCTTTCTGGCAGCGTCGGACACTTGCTGCACACGAGGAGGAGCCGACTGCTTAAACATCGAAGTATCTCCTCTGGATCCTTTCTACAGACTCTTCAATGTGACATGTCTGCCGATGACAAGGGCTCCAACCACTGCTTCTTTGAAATGCCCATTGAAACCAGAGTATACGGTAAGCTACCCTGGAAATATTAGCCTTAAACCCTGAACACGTTAGCCTGAAACCATGAACATGTTTGCCTGAAACCACAAAGTTAAGATTTAAGTTTTTCAGTTGGCAGAGGTGAGCCATTTCATCGACGCATCCTTCGTGTACGGGTCCACGGTGCAGCAGGGTGAGTCTCTGAGAGCAAAAGTTCTTGGAAGACTAAAGGAAAAGATCATTAACGGCCGCTCCTTCCCACCTCATAATCCGGATCCTGGAGTCTGCTTCAGCCTGAAACTGGAGGATCTCTGTATGAACGCAGGTGAGTTCAGCATAAAAAGTGAAAACCTTTATCTAAACTCATCATATTCCAAGTGTGAATGTTTAGTTCCTACAAGAGACGATGAAGAGGGACCACCCTGCTAGTCTTCGAGTTCCGTTAATGAAGGCGTGCTTCCAGGGGACTCGCGAGCCAACCAAAATCCTCCTCTAGGAGCTCTGCAAGTCATCTTCTTCCGCGAGCACAACCGACTAGCAACCGAACTCGCCCTACTAAATCCCGAATGGGACGACGAGCGCCTGTACCAAGAAGCCCGAAGAATCCTGATAGCAGAGTGGCAGATCATTGTCTACCGCGACTACCTCCCTTTCATCATAGGTATACGTATTGAGCGACGAGGTCAGTAGAGAACTAAAATAACAATGTTTCCATTGCAGGTCCGGATGTTGCGTTATCCCAGAAGCTCATCCCGGATCTGGTGCTCATGAGAGACGACTATGATCCATTTTTGAACCCATCAACAACGAATGACTTCACTTCAGCTGCCTTCAGAGTCTTCCATAGCTTGATCCCAGATGCTTACTGGTAAGCTGAAGCCCTCTTAATAAGGCGAAAAAAGGTCCTTTTTTTCGTCCAACCTTCATTCATCATTTCAATTATAAGAATCAAGGACTTGAAGTCGCAGAGGTTGGCTTGCCCTGCGCTCAACTCCGCTCGAATGGGCGACGAATATAACGAAGATTTAGGAGAAGGCAACCTTCGAAACTAGCAGTGCGTACGCTTGATGAGTAATGCCAAACCGAATTCGTTTTCCGTTCAGTGCTTTAGGAAAGCTGGACAAGGCCCTTGGATGTCCACTCGGTGCCAATAGATTCAGCAATTCCTTCGACAATCCTCAGGTACTGGCTTCCGAGGGAGGTTTTGATTCTGTTCTGTTTGGCATCGAAAGACAGAATGGTCATAAGGCGGACGACACGTTCAGCATCGAGGTAAGGCAACAAGCAGACACGCTGTTCTCCCTTCCCCACCTCACCGTGGTTATACTAACATGCTCTTTCCTGTTCCGTTCAATGCGAGCAGGCAGGCTTCCGCCTTTTCCCATCTTCATCGTGAATACTGACATCCTCACTTCCAAATTCCATCACAGCAAGTCAGCACGTTGTTCTCCCTTCCCCGCTGCGGTTTCCTCGTTATGAATTCAACGTTTTCGAATGTAGGTTTCAGGGAAACTCTTCCGGCATGGAAAACCATGGGGCCATGACCTCATAGCGACCGATATTCTTCGAGGTCGGGACGTTGGACTTCCTTCCTACAATACGTACAGGACTATTTGTGGCTTGAAACCAGCCCGAAAATGGCGGCATCTCTTGGACTCGTTTCACCTAAAAGTAAGTTTACTTTGCGAATGAAGCTTCTCTTTTGGAAGTTGCACAATCACTTCTACATGATTCTGTCGATTTGTGAGTGATTATTTTTAATATTACAAGGATCTCGAAAAACTTCGATCCCTGTACGAAAGCCCGGACGATATAGATGTGTACGTCGCAGGGGTCCTTGAAAAGAAATTCGGCAATGCCCTCGTGGGACCGACTTTCGAGTGTATTATAGTGGACCAATTTAAACGATGGATGAAAGGAGATAGATACTTCGTCGATTTCAAGGGATTTAAGCATTCACTCACGCTACGTAAGTACTACAAAGATCACGTGCATTCTAGTTGACCGATCGAGAGAACATCACATGCAAGTACCGATTTCCCAAAGATCCTAGACAGACCTGCATGCGGTGACATTGAAAAAAAATGTTGCTAACAATGAAATGTTTTAAAGGTGAAATGATTTTTTTTTCAGTTCAAGCGCAAGCGCTAGCAAGTACGTCATTAGCGCGAATTTTCTGTGATAACGGCGATGATATCAAGGAAATACCCAGAGATATTTTCCTGCTTTTGTAAGTGAAAAATCAATTTAAAGTAATAAAAAAATAAAGAAAAATTTAATTGCGAATATTCGCACTAGGCAAAGGTTTGACTTTCAATTGTTTCCTTCTGTCAACAGGTCGGAGCGTGTCCCTTGCATTGAGATTCCACGAGTTGATTTAGCGCCCTGGATATCTGTGAAACCCGTAGTGTAAACGCTCGAATCCTGGTCAGCGGCTCAAACCCGGCTCACTTTTCTAAAATTGACAGATCTTTGAACTAAGTCAATTTTACTAAGGAGACCTTCTCGAAAGCAGAAAATAATCTTGTAAGGCTCTCATCGGCGTAAGTTTCTCTCAGCGTATGCCCCAAAAACATGTAACATTTCCGTCATCTTTTCAACCCCAAAAAATTGCTTATAAAAAGGCGATATTGACCATATCATATTATACGTATTATCAGTCGAAACAGGATGACATTTTCTATGCAGGGACTACATTTTGTAGAAGAATACCCTCCTTTGGTCGGATTTCCTCGATCGTACCCATAAGGTGACTTTAGAGGAAGGTGACGATTTTGAGCCAGCGGCTCAAATTTAGGTCAAAATCGAGGGTTTCATTGAGGGAAACTGAGACGTGATAATTGGGATCCCATATTAGGAAATGATGTCTTACTGATGCACGAACATGTTCCACATCATTACTTTCAAATTCATAAACCATTTGTCTTGAAAAAGGAGGTCTGAAAAAGAGGGACCTGGGTTTGAGCCTTAACCATAAAATGAAACGCCCGAAAAGTAATCGATTTCTTGCGGCTTTTCCCTTAAATCAGTATCGAAAATTGACGGACACGCACTCTAAGCAGACGGATGTTCATACTGTATTTTGACATAAAATGTTTGTTAGCCATATTTGTAATTCTGCGTTATTAGATGAAGCGATGTAAAAATTGGGTTGTCTTATACACGGTGTGTCGCTGCAAGCCGGTCAACAATACCGGTAGCGTAATGTACTGTGACAGGAACTTTTCTATGCAGAGTTACATCTCAAAGTCCTTAAGTTCAATCTTACATTAAATCTCAAATTATCAAAGCAAATTTCAATCAAAAAAGATCCTTGTAAATTTTACTCCGATTATATCTGAATTTACAAGGATTCGCTACATTTCTTTGCCTAATCGCATAAAGATAACATTTTGAGACTACCCTCCGCATCTCGGCATTAAAAACCTTAGACTAAGATAAATCCACGAGAAGGTATGTCACCCGTATCGGTAGCTTTCACATCGAAAGTTAATTAAAATGATAACTAGGAATTAAGAGAATGGTAAATAAAAGACAATTAAAATCCGCCGTATGATGTTACGTTTATTGACATAACAATCAGGTTGCAGAGCTTCATGATATTGTAAGAAGTGAATAAAGAAAAAAATTTAAGAATCCAATGTTGTTTGGGTTAAACTTATTCTTAAAGCACCTCAAGCGCGCCCCAACCCACGAGATTCATGATACACTGTCAGTTTTAAGGTTATTTTTCCAACCTTTTATACTGTAAGACAAAATTTTGATTTATATCAAAGAAAAAATACGTACAAGGCTAAATGATTATAAGGCCAAAAAATATTTTTTCCTAAAAATTTTGTGTATTATTGTTTTTAGAAAATGGAACATTTTTTTTTCCAAAGGTAGTTTTTAAAACACGGCTCTAGGAAGTTTTTTCATTTGTTGTTTAACAGACAAGGTTTTGACACGCCTGGATTTTTAGTATATTTCCGTCTGTTACTTCATGACTTATCTTATTTTCGATGTTCATGGTTTGATGACTTCAGCTAACTCAAATAATGATATGCGACGTACACCCAAACTAAAATTCGTAGATAAATATGAGGATTTCTTAGTCTTAAGAAAGAATTCAACCTCACGAGTCGTCGAGTTACTTGGACAAAACAATTATTTCAACAATCTCGATTTACATAATCGTATATTTGAACTTCGCTGCTCATCTGTTTGTTAACACAGAAAACCCGGATTCATCAGTACGGCAGTGTTCTGCTTATTTCAAGAATGCAGATATCGCTACATTTGTTGTTCTTAGCAGTCGCGCCACTTGCGAGTGAAATTGCGAGTGCATTCGACAAATTCGGTGATTTTGACTTTTTCGGGGGTGGTGGTTCACGTGACGGCCCCGTACCGCTTCCAAGGTAAGAGCCCATCGACACCAAAGAATCTACACACAGCCACTAAGTATATGTGCGATTGAATTTCCCACCTCTCGCGTATCATCCGTCATCGCCAAGCGACAGCTAAACAAGTTACAATGTATTTAATCAAACCTAACCTTGAGCTAGCTGATCTAGTCTTAGATTGTAGAAGGTAACCTAACCCTGGTAACCAAACCTAACCTGGGCTAGTTGTATTCAGTTCAACCTTAAAATTCAAAGAGATTAAACGATGGTGAGTCAAGAGGGGGAAAACCTCAATTTAAAACTGAGTGTCCGTTAATATTTTTTTAAATTTATTTTAGCATAAACATTCTACCAATTCTTAGTGGGGAATTGTGTTCGGAAAGATCAGTATGCCCACAAGAGGCGGCATTCAGAACGATTGACGGAGTGTGCAATAATCTGTACTTCACCGAGTGGGGCCAAACCGGTACTTCATTGATACGGCTAACTTTTGGCGATTATGAAGACGGTAAGACACATTCCATGATTGCCGTTTTGTTGAGGCAACAAGTCCAAAGCTAAACTCAACTCCCGCGGCAACCACCTAGACTAGCGTGTGTTGGGGTTGCCTACTTTCGCTGGGACACATCATTTCAGAAGATTCTCTTTGGCGAACGACGTAGAAAACGAGATCTTCAATTTGAGAGGAAGAAGTAAAAGGATGTTGGCTTCGTCTTTTTTGCAGGGAATCATGAACCTCGAAAAGCCAAGTCGGGACGAGATCTCCCGAACGCTCGAGAGATCGTTGTAAAAGCGTTTCCGATAGTCGAGAAAACAGATCGAGTCGATTCTCTGGCCGTTATGTCGATTGGACAAATCCTTGCACACGACACATCTCATATAGTGATACCGACGATTAGTAAGTACGAAGCAATTTATCATAGGAGGGATTCTCATCATCATCGTCCTCGTCATCGCGAAGATCCAATTTAGAACACTGATATCGTTAGTGCCCCGAAAGAGTAGAGTTCAAATCATAATTACGATCTTAGAAAAACAGACTAGGAGTTTGATTGATTTGGGATCTGGTAAAGAAAACAATGTGCAGCGATTAAGTTAAAGCTTTATGTCTGCAGCACCAGACTCGTGCTGCTCCGAGAAGAAGTCCTCTTGCTTGAACATCGCTGTGTCCCCAAAAGATCCTTTCTATGGACGATTCAACGTCACTTGCCTGCCCATGGTCAGGGCTGACATTACCGGTTCGTCAGGATGCATAGTGAAACCTCAATATGTGGTAAGGGAACATGCGGATATGCATGAGATAGAAACGTCACATTTTGGAACATGCAGTGCGATATCTTTATTTTCCTCAGGTGAACGACGCTACCCACTTTGTCGATGCGTCTTTTGTGTACGGTAATACCGAGAAGGAGGCGACTTCTTTACGCGCCAAGTCCGGAGGCAAACTGAGACACGACCGGAGTAAAGGCCCTAATTACCCTCCTCAAGATCCCCACCATCGGCTTTGTCCGGATCAAAGCGGAAAAGATTACTGTATGAAGGCAGGCAAGTAGAACTTTCCCTGGTATTTATCAGCGTTACGGCACCGCAGCTATTCCGCTCCTTCCCCTACCACCGGCTCGAACACGTTTTCCCCGTCCCCGCCGACTATCCAAATGTCCCGTTCGTCAAGAAGTACTGTTCACACGTCTGACAACTTCACTTTATCGACTCCGTCCGGCAATAATTTTGAGATTTTCGTGGCACCTATCAGCTTTTTGCGTTAACTTTCCGATTTCAGATGGAAAACAGACGCGGCACCTTGCGTGCCTAAAATCTCCGAAGAAAAATTGTCTGCCCGAGTCAATTATGTAAGGTTGGCAGCCATTAAAACGCACGTAGCAATTGGCCGGCGCCATTGCGAATGCGGCAGTTTGACGCCTGGCAGTGGGCAGTTTTAGAAGCAGACGGTAAGAGAGGTTTGTTGCTGCAGGAGATAAGCGGGCCAATCAGAACGTCCCGTTGAGCGCTCTGCAAGTAATTTTTTTCCGCGAACACAACCGAATCGCGGAAGAGCTGGCCAAAATAAATCCAGATTGGGACGACGAACGCCTTTACCAGGAAGCAAGAAGAATTCTCATAGCGGAATGGCAGATCATCGTTTATAGAGATTATCTTCCGATCATTGTAGGTAAGTAACTTTTCCAGTGGATTCCATTATGGATCTTCTTCGACAATTACCTAATCAGGAGTTCTCAAGTCAAGGGGAGGGAAAGTCGTTATGTAAGTTAAGATGAGGTTAGGTAAGGCAAGGTTCAGAAAAAACAACTCGATAAAAAAAAAGAAAAAAAGTTAGGGAAGAAGGTGAAGAAAAGTAAAATAAAAAGGTATGGTGAAGTGGTTTACGTATAAGAAGGCTAGGTAAGGTTAGGTTAGATAAGGTTCGGCCAGGTAAAGGAAGTCAAGGTGAGGGTACTAGTAGTAAGGTTTCGCCGAGTAATTATTTCAATTGAGCTTCCCTAACGTACCTATAATTAAGATTAGCTTTGGTGAGTCGCGGTCCAAGGCATATTGGAAATAAGGACTGTCGCGCTCCTACTTACTAGAGCTAAGGGCAGAATTTACGTAAGCTTGATAAGATGATTGGCCGATGGGTTATTTTATGGTGTTTCAGGGGAAGACGTAGCGAAATCTCTTGGGCTGATTCCAGATTTAGAGACAATGAGTGGCAGATACAGCCAACTCAGGCATCCTGGCACTACAATGGATTTTTCCTCGTCTGCTTTTCGGGTGTACCACAGCCAGGTTCCTGATACTTATTTCCGGTGAGTCATCTCTCTCCTTGACAGGCTTATCTTGTCCGTTGAAATAGAACCGCGAACCGCACATAGGACACTACTGATCGTTCCAAAGGTCGCATTACCCTTGTGTGTTACCTTTTGTCCGCACGCTAAGCGTAGAGGCCTGGACATACCAGAGAGGAGGCATCGAGGATGCCAAACCATGGGCGCCGCCATCTTGTTTCCGAAGTTTCTCCGTAATCTACAATGCATTTGATGGCCTCATAAGAGACAAAAATGGCTACTCGATGCCTCCTCTCTGAAATATCCAGGCCTCTAGCCAAGCGGAGCAACAACTGAGTGAAGCAAAACGCACGAAAAATAACCTCACTTAAGAATGAGGATCGCTCTAGACTAGTCAAGTTCAGTTAAAATTTTAAAATCAATGTAGAAAAATTCGAAAAGCAATTAAAGCCATCCTCTTTGCGTAAATAAATCGTTTCAATTTTGAATCCGACCAAAAATCAAGATTCTTTCAATTTTATAGAGACGCAAGAGTTGCTGATTTGACTTATCTTCACGCCAAAAAGTGCTGAACAAGAGGTTTTCGTGCAATACCGGTATTTCTGTTAAATAATCGTTTTTTTTTGTAAAGTGTGTTCATTTTAAGAATTCAACTACAGAGAAAGTTTTTAACACTAGGAATACCAGGATTCCGGCATACCTCGGTCTACCAAAGGGGGTCAAAAATGACCCCTTCTGAATTTTCCGCGATTAACGCCATTTTTGACCGTTTTTCGACAGAAATTTAAG
>Ga0058701_10005888_pt1 | contig 10275 bp, 3 predicted proteins | sample AgamicOrMae_FD_97039 | JGI IMG/M metagenome (GOLD analysis project Ga0058701, IMG submission 97039) | Agave microbial communities from Guanajuato, Mexico - Or.Ma.e | ecosystem: Host-associated > Plants > Phyllosphere > Phylloplane/Leaf | place: Guanajuato, Mexico | collected 2012-06-04 | reverse complement strand
ACACACGGCGCCGCTAGTACTTCCACACAATTAATTGTTAGCAGCATGTTATAAACGACATGTGTTGTCACACGGACTCCATAATTCTACAAATATTAGTACGTGTTTCGAATAGTTCTGAATGCAAGTTTTAGATATTAAATCAAAATAAGTAATTTTGTATTTAGGTAAGTTTTTAAGACACACATATCAATAGCTATATCAATGAAAAGCTTCCCATACTTCATTGGATGTGGCCTTTGGTTGGTCTACCTTGTAAACTAGGTCACTAATAATGAATCAAAAATGCTCGTTTTCTCTCATCGAGACCCAGATCAAGTAAGAGCAGTACGCACGGTAGAGATATCTTAGTAGAGTAAAACTCCTTTAAGCCGGAATTCTCAGCGTCGCACAAAAATATTCCGGCTTAGAGAGTTTGTCAGCTAGGAGGGTTCCATAGCAAAAAGTGGCCCTCTAGACCTTTATTTTTTCAATTCTGGGTACGGGTTTGTTTTTAGAAAGCATCTTTCTTCTTTGATAAAGGACTGAAACAAGTTTATTTGTCTTGGTTAGGGGTCGTCCATAAATCACGTGAACACTTTTAAGGGGGAGCGGATACACCAGTATGTTCACGTGAACATCAAAAATCGCGCAGGTTTTCGTTCCGAGGGCAGTTATTTTTTGAAAAAATACCTATTTTGTTCGTAATACTTGAAATGTTCGTACGCTTTATTGGACCTAGGCAGATTGATAAGGAAATCTAAAATCTGATTACAATTAACACATACTAAATGTTTAATCTGCTCAGCCAATTTAAGAATCTGTTCTGCCACAACAACTCAAGAATCCTTCTGGTGTAAGACAGTTTTTAAGTCTGTTTAAAATAAGGGAGATTGTGATTGTATTCATATGTCATATCGCAAAGCTAATTTAGTTCCGAGTTTAGTTCTTTATTTTCAAATACTGTATAATCAAACCTCTTAGAAGCAATATTTTAGTGTTATTTGCCGTTTTTCGAAAAAAAATGTTCACGTGAACATCTTTGGGGGAAGGGGCGGGGGGTCATGTTTTGTTCACGTCATGTTCACATACGAGGGAGCGGGGTCAAAAATTGGCCTATTTTTGCTCACGTGATTAATGGACGACCCATTAGCATGAGTAAGGATAATGCTCCTGGTGGAAAAATTCAACACTGCAGATTTAACATTATTCACTGTAGCCTATGCTTCCTTAGATATGGCGAGAGTCACTCACTATTCCAATTTGTAAAAAGCCGCGAGGCGAGTTTGTTGTTCACGGTGGGAAAGCTGGTAGCAGTAAAACTAATGGCAAAGTAGTTTGTGAAACCTGCATTGCCTTGTACTGCTTGTTCATTGTGGTTATCAACCCAACAAGGCACGGGAGCCGTGTTCCTCCTTGGATCCAACTCTAACCACACCAGCCGTTAACCATTTCCATACCTAGGACCAAAGCCATAAACTCATACCAGTGAATATATGACTTGGATATTTCAACAACAATGGATCGCTTCAAAAAAGAAAAAAAAAAGGCTAGGATAAAACTTGCAAAGAAATCTTCTCAAACAATTGTATTGCAATTGCACTACAACCTTACTGTAAATTTATTTTGGTTTAGTTCCTTTAGAATTAAGAACACCGATTCCTTTTATACATAGCCTATAATCGCATTTGTATTGCTTTTTATTGCGATGTGAGTCGTTACTTTTTCATAACGCTAATTTAACCTAACCTCATTTGCTCAATTTGTGACAATGTGAAAGGAAAGTTTTTCATGGGCGCTTGCGTACACTAACCTCAAAAATTTCGTACTTGTTTGATAAGCAGAGTACAGTACAACCTATTATGTGTATTGGACGTCGAGTCGATAAAATACTTGCAGCTTGAGCTTCACCCTCTAATTCGTATAAATTTCCATCTCGTTACGTCTTGCACTATTTATCGAGATGTGCACAGCGCGACCCGCAGGCTATAAGAATGACTTGAAGCATGTAGCTCCTGACACTCGATAGATGGCGCTCGTGGCAGGTGCGTCTCGATTTCAAACAATCCAACATACATTTTTCATACTTCCGTAAATGTTATGCTCGGGCAGAGCTGCATATAATAAGCGTTGCGTATGAGAAGGGTTGAGGGAATTGTGATCTTGTCATGTGCAGAAGTTCTCGCTTCTGGTGGTTCACGGTCGTGTACCTGATCCCCAGGAGGGATCGACTCAACATCCAATTAGTCATCAATAAATAATTACTGGACTAGAAAGCTTGAGATTTTTTTCTCGTTTCTTGATTTGTTTTCGCAAATCGTTTGCAGACACTGTGCGCGCTCTCCCTGCTTGCACCCCTGAAAGTGCCAGCCTTCCCCGCACCGGATATGCCTCAGGCTTTGCCTTGGGCGTTCCCAAATGCCCTGCTCGTTTCGCACCCTCCCCAACGTTTTACAATTATTTAAATGTTCATTCGCCATTCCTTACGGTCATGACAACCTCAAGTTATAGCTTCCTTCGCCGAGGGACCAACTCTCGTTAGCGTTACCACGTAATGTAAGCCCTCTAGAAAAAGCATCTGCTTAAGTAGGGAAATCACCTGGAAGGTGTAAACACCGAAAATTGTTCGTGGGCCATGAGAGTTCTAGCTCCAACAAAATCTGCATGTCACTGAGCATAGGCTAATGGTATCATTTTGTGTTGTTGCAGGAGAAAAGCCGTTTAAATGCGAGTACCCCAGCTGTGATCGGCGTTTTGCGAACTCGTCCGATCGCAAGAAACACAGTCACGTCCACACCTCGGACAAGCCATACAACTGTCGCGTCCTGGGCTGTGATAAGTCCTACACGCATCCTTCGTCGCTCAGGAAACACATGAAGGTACGCAAAGACAGACTCTGAATGGATCTATTCTTGTATTATCTGGATTGTTTACAACCATACCAAGCGGCTTGCATTACGCACTACTCCCGCCACTCAAGTTAAGGTAGCGGTTTCGTTGTACCCTTATAAAGAACGGACGTCAGGCAGTGAAGAAAAGCAATGACTCACAAATCTCCAACTCTGCAAGCCAAGGAGCAAAGACACAATCCAAAAACTGCCTCCAAACACCTCTCGTGTTGTCGCGGGCCATATTCCCCCTTTTTGAATTATTTGTTCCGCTTACGTTTTAGAAAGCACTAGCCTATGTGAGAGCGAAAGTTTGGCCTTACACCCAGATTATTCAAAAGGTGACAAACAAAGTTTAGAAATTGACCAGCGCTGGCGTGGAAGGAATTCGCAGACGCTTCTTGAGTTTGCTTGTTTCGCGACAATGAGTTGTTGGTTTGTAAGGCAGACTTTGAATTGCTGGTTTGTCTTCAGGACCTGACAAAACTATAAAGGCACTTTGGAAAAAAAGTTCATAACATTATAAGGATGTTTCATCAAGCTGAAGGGTGCCGATAACAGGCTCTCTTTATTAGTCAGAGCTTGTCACCATCCCAACTATTGAGTTTTAGGCATTCAAAGATAGCAAGAATTCCGTGGCGTTACATGGACGTGAGCTAAAATATTTAAGTTTTCCTTTTTTTCACATTTTACGAGACGAAGAAATTAGTATTTTACTGTCGCTTAAGAAAAATATTTGATCGAAACCTCTAAAAACAGTACATTATTTAGAAAAAAAAAATAGTCAAATGAGCAGTAATGACAAATTCGAAAAATTAAAATAACCATTATTATTGGCTGTAAACTAATTTTGATTGTTTATTTAGTCAAATGCTATAGTTTTTCGTGCTTTCCAGGTTCTTAAACACGGTTTTCTCATTTTTTTCCAGCTTGTTTGTGAATTTGACTAACAAAGTCGATGAAACATCCTTAACACTACCCTCGTGCCCGCAAAACCGAACCTTCTCTTGCCTCCTATGCTCTGAGTCAGTGGATATGCACTGACTGGCAAGTCATTCGAACATGAGGTGTGCGGCTATCAACATCACTAAAAACTTGACATAGGGTTCCGTGGAAACTGATGTCCTCGAAAGTATAGGGCTAGTTGGCGTGCAACATTTCGCGGATGGTTTTTGACGGAGCACAATTTTGTGGTTTAATGCAGGTCCACGGGTGTTCCGGAGGGGGTTCGGGATCGAGTACTTCTGGAGGGAAATCTCCGCCCGCGACGGGCTACGATTCCGACGGAGATGACTCCAACAGTTCCTCGGCGGGCTCCATCAGCGTGGCCGGAGGCGCCACTTCACCGGGGGTCGACTTCAAGTCAGAATATAAAGGTAACCGCACAAAACTTCTGACGCATTCTCAAAACAAGATTTGAACACCTTAGACTACCCTTATTTCAGCTCACGCTTGGATAGCTTCCAGACTTCCTTTATGGGTTAAAATCATATGCCCCGATATATTCTTAAAACCCAAAATATTTCTGATGAAAATATTGCGAAAGCGAGAATATTATCTTTACAATTTAAAAAAAATATCATTAAAAATATTCTCTTAAATTTTTATCTTTTATTTCAGTTGTAAAATATGCTTATTTGTAAACATTAAAAAAAATACCATTAAAAAAAACTTTTTTTTTTAAACTTGAAAATTTTATTTTGAAGATTCAAAATCAATTGGACGGAAAGGAAAAGGTTCATCAAATGCAGTGCGTATATTGGTTCAGATGTGTCGTAAGTTATACGCACCCAGAGAAAGACATCCTTAATTCAAGAATAATAATTCTTGAAATACAGCCAAGAATATTTTTTCTTGCAACAAGAGTTTTATTCTTGTAACAAGATTTTTTTCTTAAAGTCAGTAGAAAAAATTCTTGCTCCAAGAAAAAAATTCTTGTCCCAAAAATAAATTTCTTTTTGCAAGAATAAAACTCTTGCTGCAAGGAAAAATATTCTTGGCTGTATTTCAGGAATTATTATTCTTGAATTAAGAATGTCTTTCTATGGGTGCGGTATTGAGTGGGTTGGCTCGTTTTACGGCTTTTCCAAACAAGAACTATGAGCTACATACTGTAGGTACATAAATTTACACGGTGTGTAGTGGAACTATGTGGTCACAATGAACTAGAAGTCAGCTTGCAAACCCTTGTTTCCTTGTTACAGTGCCACACCACGTGACGGCGCACGCTGTGGTAGCCCCGTCATTACATCAACAACCTCCTCCGCCACCTCAACATCAACAGCACCAGCAACAGCAGCAACACCTCCACCAAATGCCCCTCCAACACCAACACCCCTTATTACACCAACAACCTCCGCCCCCACCTCCCCAGCAACAACAGCAACAGCAACCCAACCTGTCCGAGTGGTATGTCTGCCAGGCTGCAGGTGGGATGCCCACCCCACCCTCCGCCGAACATTCGCCCATCAACCCACTCAATCATCTCACCCACCTAGCCCCCCATCATCATCATCTCATGCATCACCATCACCTCAACAGTGGGGCCGCAACAGCCTACTGATCACCACCGAAGGGTGAATTTTATTCATCATCTCCTATCATCACCTCCTCTTAGATTATTTACACATCGATCAAGATTAGTTTTGAGTTGCATAGAAACCGTGCATTTGTATGCAGAAAAACGAGGGTAAATGTTTTAATTATTTGGTAAATTATTTGAGTTGGGATTAGAGTGGCTTACATGTCCTACATCGGATTGAAACGTTCACCTAAAACATTTGTCGAGACTTAGAAAAGAATTCGTCTTGTAAAATTCTACCCAAGATGCAAACGTCCAAAACAAGAGTTAGCTGTAAAAGACTATTACATGGCGGTACCAATAATTTTCTTTTTAAAGGTAAACCTTAACATTTTCCCCATCAAAACTATGATTGGATTCAACATTAAAAAATTCTTTCTGGTCCAAAGTTTTTTAAATTGCCCTACATTTTTTTTTATCGGTTAAGACGATTTTTTTTATTTTTTTTTTTTTTTGCGACGAATTTGATCTTAATATTCTGTGATTTTGTCTGTTTAAATTGACCTGTTTAAATTGGCATGTACTTTGTTAGAGCTATGATTGTTCTAGGAGGGTATGGCTGTTAAAATACGTGGCCACAAAATTCGTATTTTCTACAGATAAACTCTGCCCAAAAGCATTTTAGCTCGCTTGTTTTGATCGGGTGATGGGCAGGAGGATGAATTTCCTAGTCATTCATCAACATTTTCGCGCCCTCAAATAGACATATTAACATAGATGTAAGATCTACTGTACAAATGTGCACAAATATTACACAAATATTAATATTATTGTACAATGTAAAATGTTCATATAATTTAAAGAATAGATCTGTGTTTAAATTCAATCTGGGGTTTTGTTGTATTAAAGTATTTTGAAGGCCGGGAGATGCGAGAAATATTAGTCCATTAATGCGGAAATGCCCAATAGTTTATCGTTTTAAAATAATTAATTTTTAAATATCTTGGTTATGATTAATCGTAGCATTGAATGTAAGTATCAGCTGATTTCGGCGTTAATGGTTTAATGTTACACTTTGTTGTGATTTCCTGGGCCAACTTCCTGAATTGTACAAAAGATGTTTATATAATTAAAAGTGACAAAAGTTGGTTTGTATTAAAAACCTTGAGAGATTTTTGGATCGAAATATTGCATTAAAATGTGTTCAAGAACCACGTAGCTGTCATCTGCTCTATTTACCTTTTCTGGAATATTGAGGTGGTGGCTTGAAAACGTCCAGCGAAGACGTACAGGTATTTGAAAACGGAGTACGGAAAACGGATAGGCAGCCATGCTGTCAGCCATGCTGTGCTTGTTGCCTGTCCTAGCACCAGCTGACCTCATCAAGATAAACCGATTCGATAATGAATTTCAAAGAGAACGTTTAAGTGAAGAGGTTTGTCTTTAATCTGCTTAATGGAGGCAAAATTGTTTATAAGATGATGTTCTTTATCTTCAAGAGGTACCGGTCCAGATAACGAGCACGTGATTCGGGTAGGTAAAGAATTATTTCGCATGCTCGTACCAATTTTTTTTTTTTGAAATTCGGACTAGTATTAATTACTCTCGAAAACTACGTAAATGAATCAACTGCGCTTTCAGGCATTCACAGCTGACTTGTTTTATTAAGAGGCCTGCCTACTTCATTTCAGATATGTCGTTTCTAAGTAATATCAAAAAAATAATAGAAGTCTTAATGATATTATTTCAAAAATCGACATTTTTAAAAATAATTAAAGACTATTACCTTACGTAAAACTTTATCTCAAACGCACAGGGAGGATATTCTAGAAGGAGAGAAAAGTTATACAGTAGTCCGTCTCACGCATATTTTGTTTTATTTCTAGAGGAGAATAATACAGAGCTTGTTTTCCATAGACAAACAGTCTTAGCAATTTGAAGAACGACTGTTTGATTTAAAAATTTCCCCAGATTTATTTACTTTCCTATTATATCCACTAAGGATCATGCATTTTTGAAGAGGAAATTAAAAGGAGAAAAGAGAACAAAAATCTTGGTATTTAAGAGAGGAAAGTGCACCACACACCTACGAAAATTCAAGTCTTGCGAATGAGAAGTTTAAAATAAATGTCTTACATAAACGCAGCCATTATACGAGGAACGTTTGTTAGCCGTGTCACGACCCGAAAAATGTGAGACAGTAACAAAGTAGCCAAAGCTGGTCAAGCGAGCTGGTCCAGCGAGCTCCAGGAAGACGCACTACATCAAAACTGTCTTCTGCTGTATTCAAATTCACCCCAGCCAATGACGCCACTGAGGAGAATCAGTGTTGCCAAACCAGCGACTGAAAAGTTGATTCAACTCCGAGTTGTGGGGAAGCTTCGTCACCATAAATTAATACAGTATTTTGAGGCCGGCTTAATGTTTTGATTTAATTAAATCTTAATTAAATGTGCGGCCACGACTTTTTGTTGAGCCAAACTTTGTGGGAGCATCGTAACACGGGGCGGGTTACAAATAGGAAATTGGAAAGTGATGAATGGGTCCAGCGGTTCAAGTTAATTTTCACGTTAGATTTCGTAGTAAGCAAACGCTGGTGGCGGAGTTCTTTTTCTTCTTTTGTAGCTTGATTCTCATTTCGAGGGCTGCCTCTTTTGGTACGCATTAAAGATGATTTTGAATAGGGTAAACCACATAGGCCGTATGATTTTGGGATAGGCAACCATGTGTGTTTGTAGCAAGTTGCCTATCCGACAGCCAAGGTACAAGCGGGGGTTTTGCCTCTATACGACTGAGGGGACTTACTAGAAAGTTGACAGTCTTTTCCCCCACATGTCTTTCCGAATGACGATCGCGAAATTGAGCTATCGGAATGAAGAAAACTGAAGGAAGAACTACGTTTAAGGGTGAACATTTCAGAACGAAAACACATACCAAGGTTATTCCAAGAAGACCTTGAATTATGATTTGTTTCTCGGTACCGACGTTTATCTGTAAAAATGGAGCTTGAAGCCCAATACCGTAGAGTGTACAAAGTAACTTGGATCATACGATTTTCAATACTTATAATTTAGTATAAAAATCGAAGTTTTTTCTTGCTCCCTTGAATATCATATGTTGACAATATGAAATTTCCGAAGCTGATTCGAAGTTTATCTATTTTTCATTATTAATAACGATTTTTTTTTAAATTTTATTTATATTTTTTTTGTACGCCGTGACACGTTAGAAAATGTTTCGTGAAATAAAAACCGATCGGGTTAAATATGCAACCTTGACGGTCAAAAACGGGTAAATAGACCTCGAGATGAACCGCGAACGCACGCGGCTTAGCTGGCATGACGCATCTACTCACCCCTCCAATCATCTCCCACTTTATCACTGCCAGTCTTTTCAAAACGGCATTTCTAATAGGATTGTTGTATTCCACTAAAAATGTTCAAACACTAAAAACATTTGAATGAGGAGTTTTTTTTAAAGATGTTTTAACTAGGGTATTCGTTGTAGCCTCCACCGTTCTTTTACAGTTATTCCGGATGATTCGGAACAGTGGATTTAATAATATTTCTCTCAGTGTTTTGAGCTTGAATATTCAAGTTGCACAGTAATGTCTGGTAGGTTGTAAAAGACCCGAGGACAACGCGAGGTAATGGTCAAAGAGGAGTGCGGATCTACAAGGACGGAAACAAACAGGCGCAGTTAATCAAGAAGTTAATTAAAATCGACAAAACAAAGACATCGCAATAGTCTGAGTATAATTTACAAGCATGCCCTGACGGCAAAAACACCGAGAATAGGACGGCGAGGTGCACTACTTTATGGACTTGTACTAAAATACAAGAAGCAAGGGGCTCGGGTGCACATGACGTACCCGTACTGTATCCTTAGGGGTCGCCTAGAAATCACGTGAACACTTTTGGGGGGGGGGCATATGTTCACGTGTGATCACATGGGGGGGTCACCGGTATGTTCACGTGAACATCAAAAATCGACCGATTTTCCGTTTCGAGAGCAGTTATTGAACCTAGGCATATTAACAAGAAAATCCTGACTGCAGAATCTGCTCTGCGAAAAAAATTAATATCCTTCTGATGTAGGACAGTTTTTAAAGTCTGATTAACATAAGGGAGATTGTATTAATAAAAGTCATTTTGCAATACTAATTTATTACTATCTTTTACAATATATTCAAGGCTCTTGCGAGCAATTTTAGTGTTAATTGCCGTCTTTCGAAAAAAAATGTTCACGTGACCATTGGGGGAATGTGGGGTTAAGCCTTGTTCACATCATGTTCACACGAGGGGAGAGGGGTCAAACAGTGGCCTATTTCTGTTCAGGTTATTAGTGGACACCCCTTGATAGGAAACAAGTTCTTTCCAAGGGTAAATCATCTCTGCAGATATGGGTCTTTTTTTCAGCTATCATCGACGTGTAGGCCTACACAAAAGTATGTAGGAAAGAGCCTCCCAAAAGGCTGTTAATAAGCCAATAGCCTTTTTTTCCGATAAAAGACCCCCCTAAAAAAAGAGTGGGAAAAAAACATCCTGAGGATTGAAAGATTTACATTTTACCCTGTTTTTTTCCAGAGGAGATGATATTGCCCTCGCGTCATAGTGCAGTTGAATTCGCTTTACTATTGATTCCAAGATCATAGAACACAAAATATTTTAGATACATGCAATGATCGTTCAAAACGTATTTATGTTATCCTTCTGCCGATTCTAAAAAAAATGTTTTATTCAAAAACCACATTTTTTAAATTAAGTTTTGGAAAATATAATCTGGAGCACTAACGAATACAATACAGGAAATTTAAAGTTACAGGGACGGCTTTAATAAATATTAAAAATTAGTCATTCATCGGTACAATAAATCCCACTCAAAATT